>Ga0187803_10000807_pt1 | contig 12372 bp, 7 predicted proteins | sample NC_wetland_sal_i_2_FD_132425 | JGI IMG/M metagenome (GOLD analysis project Ga0187803, IMG submission 132425) | Wetland sediment microbial communities from Neuse River Estuary, North Carolina, USA - Control_3 | ecosystem: Environmental > Aquatic > Freshwater > Wetlands > Sediment | place: USA...
AAACATCAGCTTATCGCCTGCGGCGTTGTACCAAGACTCCCCGTAGGGGAAGTGACCGATATCGGCGACGTCCGTGCCGCTGGAATTCGTGACCATGCGGTTGGAGAGATGATCCTGGTGATAGTACTTGGTGCCTGAGGAGTCGATCTTGGCCAGGAGGGCGCCGCCGGAATAAATGTATTCCCGCGAGGGCGAACTGGGCGCTGCGCCGTTATCGTATTCCGCCACCACTTTGGAGCCTGAGAAAATGTACACCGTGGTAGCGCCGCCGGACACGGATTTTTGGACGCGCAGGCCGTTGCCGTCGTAAGTATAGCTGCCGGAGCCGTAGGAGCCGCTGGCCGAGAGAACGTGATTCTCCACATCGTAGGCCAGCGTGTTGACGCCGTCGTTGGTCATGTTACCGTTCGCGTCGTACGCGTACGGCGATCCCGTGATCTGGTTGGTTGCGGCGCTCACGGTGACCGAGTTGGTTGGGCAGGTCATCGGTGCCACGCATGTACCGCTGACGATGCTCTGCGCGGTGCGGTTGCCGTAGCGATCGTAGGTCATGGCGAGGCCCCACTTGGCGTACGTGGAATCGCCGGTGGTCACGGCCTGAGTGAGCCTGTAGAGCGCGTCGAAGGAATAATTCACTGAGCGCCCCGCGGCCACGTAATCTGTGATGGCGGAAATCATTCCATTGTTGCTTCCCGTGCCCGGATAGGTATAGGTGAGACCGAACTTCGTGGTCGAATCGTGGGTGCAGGTCCCGCTGCGATTGGTGGTGGAATAGTCCAAGCACGTCAACTGAAGCATGTCGGAGGAGAAGCCGAACGAGGCGTACAGACCGTTGCCGTAACCGAAACCGAGCAATTGTCCGGCAGGGCTGTAGGAGTAGCCGGTGGCGTAGGTGGTTCCCGAGGTGCAGGTGGCTCCCGATGCGCCCACGGCACAGAGCCGACCAATGGCGTCCACCGGCATCGCGACCACGCGGCCGGAGGGATAGGTGAGGCTGGTCAATTCATTTGCCAGATTCGAGGAATAGGTCATCGTGTAAGTCGTGCTGTTGATTATTTTCTGGAGCTGGGTCAACTGTTCGAGCGCATTGTACGTGTAGCTTTCCGAGCCGACCGTATCCGTGAGCGTGGTGGGCAGGCCATTGTTGAAGCTGGACGCGCTGGTGCCGTATGCAATGCACAGGCTGGAGTCGTTCGAGGAAGCGCCGGGAGACTTGCAGACTTTTGCCGGAGCGGTGACGCCCGTCGAACCCACGTTGTACGCGACGGCGACAGGGCGATTCAATCCATCATAGTAGTAGCTGGCGAGAACGCCGCGGGCATCGGTGCGGTACAAAAGGTTGTCGAAGGAATCGTAGCCGTTCGACTGGCAAGCGCTCCCGGACAAGGTGCCGAAACAGGTCTGCCCGCCTTCCGGCGTGGTGGTGCTGTTCAGCCTGCCGAGCGCGTCATAGAGGAAGGAACGGGTCTGCGAGCCCTGCGTGATTTGTGTGAGTTCATCGAGGACGTTATATGTGTAAGAAGTCTGCTGGATAAGTTGGTTGCCGTGCGTTGGATCGGGCTCGTAGAGGATGGCGAGCCGCCCTGCGGCGTCCGCGGTACTTTCGCGCGCGATGCCGTTCGGATCCGTGACCGTGACGGACTGGGCGGAGTAGGAATACGTGGTCTTTGAGGATCCGTCCGGCGCGGTGATGGAGGTGGGCCTTCCCAGGACGTCGAAGGCCGTGGTCGTAAAATTGGAGCCGGAGCTCCCCGTGTACGGGTTGGAATTCTGGTAGGCCCTGCCGATCAGATCGTAGACCGCACTCACCTTCGAGTAAACGTTGCTGGCGGCATCTTCCGTGATGGAAAGATTCGGCCGTCCGAGGCCCTCCAGGCTGACGATTTGTTGCACGGATTTCGAGCTGTCAATCGAAGCCGTGGTGGTTGCGGTGAACGCGCTGTCGTTGTAGCTGTACGTAACGCTGGCTCCGTTGGTTGAGCCGTTGGCCTGCGAGACTGAAGTGGGGCGGCGGAGATAGTCGAAGGAATAGGTTGTGACCACTCCGTTCGGGTCCGTGCTCGTCAGGACCTGGCCGGTGGAGCTGTTGTAAGTGAAGCTGCTGGTCAGTGATGGCGACGTGCCGCTCTGGATGGAGTCCGGTGCCGAGTATCCCGTCGCGGAAGAATAGGCCCACGTTTTGTTCTGGCAGCAATTGAGCTGCGCGGTGAGCAGATTGCCGAAGAAATCGTAAGTGAAATTTTTTGAGATGCCGCCCGCGGGAGTTCCCGGCGTGAGATAGGTGGTGACCTGCGTGGGATTTCCGCGATAGTTGAAGCTGCATCCGTAGGCGCTGTCGTTGTGCTGCGGCGCGTTGGCTGGACAGCTCGCGAGCGTTGTTCCGTCATAGACGGTGTCCTGCCGATATTGGACCGTACCGCCGCTGTCCTTTACGACCTTCGATGTCACGAGACCGAGGATATTCAGGCTTGTGTAGTTCGAAGAGGTCTGGTAGGTGAGCGTGGTGGTTCGCAACAGGCTGCCGTGCGCTCCGGTCCCCCAGTCATACTCCGAGACGGAATCAAGCAAGCCGTTCGAATCATAGCTGGTGTCCACTTCGGACTGCGTGGATGCGTCCTCCAGGATCGTCACTTGCGTCGCAGGGGTACTTCCGCTCCAGGTGGTGTTGACCGTGCGCAGCAGGGTGACGCCAGGAGACTCCGCATAGATTTTCACCGAGCTGAGCTGCCCCGTGCTGTAGAAGGTGTAGACCGTGTCGTTGGCCTTGGGGGTGTCGGGCAGTTTGGGCGTGGTGACCGTGGTGGTGGAGTTCGATGTGTTGCGGACGAAATTCCAGGTTGCGGTGTTGCCGCCGTTGTCGCTGATGACCTGGTTCAGGCCGAGCGTGGTACCGTCTACGCAATCGATGCCGTCTCGGCCTCCCGTATAGTCGTATTCGTAGTACCCGCCGGTGGGCAGCGTGACCCGCTGGACGCGCCCGGTGTAATAGCCACTGTTCCCAGGGGTTGGCTCGTAGCTGATTGTGTAGGTCTGGCTGTTGGGCAGGACGATGGATGTGGGCAAGCTGACCGTTGCTGAGTATTCGACAATGCCGGGGCAGCCGAAGTTCGTTTTGATGTTGAGGGATGTCAGGTTGACGGTGGTCGTTTGGTAGGCGCCCGTGGGGTCGAGGAATTCATACTGGATCGAGGAGCTCCCCGTGATGATTTTCAGGGCCTTCCGGCCTACCGTGTCGTACCAATCCGTCTCAGAGCCCGTCCCCGTGCTGCTGATGTAGTTTCCGTTTCTGTCCGTGGGCGGCCCGCTGAAGAAATTGATCCCGTTCCGGTCAATGATCACAGGCTCGCCGGTGTTCGCCCAATTGCTGATGTCGATGTAATAGCCGCTGGTGTCGGTGGCGTTGCCGGTGAAAGTGCCCGAGATCGTGTCTTGGTTCGTGCAGGTGTTGTACACCTCCTTCCAATTGACGGCGAAGGGGTGAACGGTGCCCTGAGGATCCGTGTACGCCCAATTCGTGAAGGTGGTGGTGGTTTTGGTCCCATTATCGTGAATGGGGTAGCAAACGACTTGCGTGGTTGTGAAAGTATTGGAGTACGTGCCGGTGGTTGAATAGGGTTGCCAGCCCAGGGTGGCCGGGTTGAGCGCGGTGGATGGAGTCCACGCACCGTTGTTGATTGTCCAGAATCCGGAATTGTATGAAATGCTCTGGCTCAGGTTCATCCCGCGCCCGGGGCTGGACATGATGGGGATGGCGAAGAACACGTTCAGGTTCGCGTTGTTGATGGTGTCGAACTGGCCTCGGCTAAAAGAGCCGAACGGGGGGACTCCGGTTCCCTGCGCGAAAGCGCAGACCGGCAGCAGGAGGACCGCAAAGAACAGGACTGAGCGGCGCATGTTCGCTCTCCTTTACTCCACCTGGAACTGAGCGGCGGTGAGCCCGGTGTTGAAAACGACGCTTTGGATGGAGATGGTCTGCCATGGCGTGCCGTTGTAGGACTTTTGGATCTGGAAGGGGTAAATCACGCCGCTAACGTTCGTCCAGTTCGAGAAGAACAATGCGACGGGAATTCTGGGAGCGGCGCCGCCTCCTGCTTGGCGCGTGTAAGCGATTTTCAGCGGGAGCCCCGAGGAGGCGTCAAACCAAGCGTCCTGGACTGAAAGGGGAGCCAGCTTCTGCAGTCGGGGTTGTGAGGTAAACGTGTTCGTCGCCCGAACGTGCAGCGCGGCTGTTCCGTTAAGGGTCTCCTGCCCAATGTACTGGAGAGACTCATCCGAATTGTTGAGGGCGGCGACGAGCCAGGGCAGCGGGAAGTCCGGGGTTTGATCGGTGACAGCAAGCTCCATCACCACCGCTCCTGAATTGGATGGGGTGGTCTCCGCCGCCTGTCCGTTGGAGTAGACAGCGGTGGTTTGGCCGCTCGGCACGTTGATTTGCTCAGCGGTCTGGGTTGTGCCGCGGGTCAGGATGGTGATCGTGCCGCTCTCCGTGAGCGAGCCAGCCACTCTGGTGATCGCCCCGGTGGCGGTGGAGTCGGAGGGGGCTGTGCCGCCCATCGCCTTGACAGCCTGCTGGACTGCCGCCACGGCCTGGGGGTCGCGTTGAACAGAGGTGGTCCCGGGGGTTTGACCGCTGACGGTGAGAGACAACAGCAGCGGCACCAGAAGAAGGGCCCAACATTTTCTGGAGAGCATAGTGCCTCCTGACGTTTTGAATGGCCGGGAAAATAGGCTGATGCGAGGCACGTGTCAAGAGAAAAGACAACGTGTCCTCTATAGTCACAGACCATTAACAGAGCGTGGGTGCCTCCAGGGAATGCGAAGGAGAGGAAGAAAGGCGGGCAAGGGCAAGAGTCAAAACTTGAAATCCTCGGTGTCTAAAGGCGCCTTGACCCCACCACCGCAGCTTCTGCCCATGCCTCGCAGCAGCCGGCACCCCTCCTAACCACAGTTGTCCATTCCTCCGCGCTTACTTATACTTACGTGGTACCTGAAGCGAGGGATCTCAACTTTCGAAGGAGCCTTGCCGCCCGGCCCGCGGGCAATGGGAGCGATCAATCCGCAGCAGCTCAAGGCCATGAATCTTTCCACTCCATTCATCGCCCGCCCCGTCGCTACCACGCTTCTCACCGCAGCGGTGGCTCTGGCCGGCATCGTCGCCTTCAATTTCCTGCCCGTCTCGCCGCTTCCCCAAATCGAATTCCCCACCATCTCAGTCGGCGCCGGGCTGCCCGGAGCCGTCCCGGAAGTCATGGCCTCTTCGGTCGCCACTCCGCTCGAACGCCAGTTCGGACGCATCGCGGGCGTCACGGAAATGACCTCCGCCAGTTTTCTCGGTACCACCGGCATCACGCTCCAGTTCGATCTCAACCGCAACATTGACGGCGCCGCGCGCGACGTTCAGGCCGCCATCAACGCCGCGCGAACCTATCTCCCCATCAATCTTCCGAACAACCCCACCTACCGGAAGGTGAATCCCGCCGACGCTCCCATCATCATCATCGCCCTCACCTCCTCCCTCTACGACCGGGGCAAGCTCTATGACGCGGCCTCGACTATCATGGCCCAACGTCTCTCGCAGATTGAGGGCGTCGGCCAGGTGTTCGTTTGGGGCAGTTCGCTGCCTGCCGTCCGCGTCGAGTTGAATCCCACCCAGTTGCAGAGCTTCGGCCTTTCGGTCCAGACGGTTGCGTCGCTGCTCAACACCCAGAACGCCAACTCGCCCAAGGGACAAATCGCTGACGAGCTCACCTCCCGCGACATTCTGGCCAACGACCAGTTGCTTCACGCCGACGATTACAAGTCTCTCGTCGTCGGCTATCACAATGGCGCCGCCATTCGCCTCTCCGACGTTGCGCAGATCGTGGACTCCACGGAAAACATACGCGCCATCGGCTTCGTCAACGGCGAGCCCTCCGTGCTGCTACCCGTGTTCCGGCAGCCCGGCGCGAACATCATCGACACCGTGGACCGCGTCAGAGCCGCTCTTCCCTCCCTTAAGGCTTCGATTCCCGCCGCGATCAACATGACCGTCGTGCTCGATCGTTCCCAGAATGTCCGCGCGTCGGTCCACGACGTCGAGCGCACCCTCGTCATTTCCATCACTCTTGTCATCTTGGTGGTCTTCGCCTTTCTCCGGAACCTCCGCGCCACTCTCATTCCCAGCATTGCCGTTCCCGTCTCCCTCATCGGCACTTTCGGCGTCATGTACCTGTGCCATTACAGCATCGACAATCTCTCCCTCATGGCCCTTACCATCTCCACCGGTTTTGTCGTGGATGACGCTATCGTGGTGATCGAAAACGTGGCTCGCTATCTCGAGCAAGGCTTGAAGCCCATGGATGCCGCGCTCGCCGGCGCGAAGGAGATCGGCTTCACCGTTCTCTCCATCAGCCTTTCGCTGGTTGCGGTCTTCCTTCCCATCCTGCTCATGGGCGGCATCGTGGGCCGGCTGTTCCGGGAATTCGCCGTCACCCTTTCCACCGCCATCATCGTCTCCATGGTGATTTCCCTCACCACCACTCCCATGATGTGTTCGCGAATGTTGAAGCACGAGCGGCCGGAAGGGCATGGCCGCATCTACCGCCTCAGCGAACGAGGCTTTGCCTGGATGCTGGAAACCTACGATGTCACCCTCACCTGGGTGCTCAAGCATCCGGTGTTCACGATTTCCGTATTCTTTCTGACTTTCTTCCTGAACATCTATCTCTGGATCATCGTGCCCAAGGGGTTCTTTCCCCAGCAGGACAACGGCACGATCTACGGTGGTCTCCAGGGCGCTCAGGACATTTCCTTCCAGGCCATGCAGCAGGACACCAAGCGGTTCGTGGACATCATCAGCAAGGATCACGGTGTTGCCAACGTCATGGCCTTCACCGGCGGCAGCGGCTCCACCAACGGCGGCTTCATTTACGTCGGCCTCAAGCCGCTGGCCGAGCGGGACCATGCCAATGCCAACCAGATCATCAATCGCCTCCGCCCTCAGTTCATGACCGTCCCCGGCGCCAGCATCTTTCTCCAGGCCGGCCAGGATCTGCGTATCGGGGGTCGCCTTTCCAGCGCGCAATATCAGTACACCATCCAGAGTGAGAACCTCGACGACCTGATTCATTGGGGGCCGGTCCTTCTCGCGGAGATGCGCAAACTCCCCGGCCTCACGGAAGTCAACACCGACCAGCAGAACAGCGGCCTCTAGGCCAACCTGATGTACGACCGCCCCACTGCCGCGCGCATGGGGATCACACCGCAGGCCATCGACAACACGCTCTATCTCAACTTCGGCCAAGCCCAGGTTTCTGTTATCTATACCGCGCTCAACCAGTATCACGTGGTTCTCGAGGCCGCCCCGCCGTTCTGGCAAGCTCCGCAAGGTCTGGAAAATATCTACGTACATTCCTTCTCCACTGGCGAAGTGCCGCTTCGCGCCATCACCCACCTCGAGAAAGTCACTGCTTCCCTCGCGGTCAACCACCAGGGCCAATTTCCTGCCGTCACAGTTTCCTTCAACCTCGCTCCCGGTGTCGCGCTCAGCGATGCCGCAAATAACATTCTGAAGATGGAGCAGCGCATCGGCATGCCCGCTACGATCCACGGAATGTTTTCGGGCACGCTCCAGGCCTTCCAGGATTCACTCGCCAGCGAGCCGTTCCTCGTCTTTTCCGCATTGCTCGCTGTCTACATCGTGCTCGGCATCCTTTATGAAAGCTACATGCACCCCCTCACGATTATTTCCACGCTGCCCTCAGCAGGCGTGGGTGCCCTCCTGGCCCTCATGCTGACGCACACCGATTTGAGCGTGATCGCGCTCATCGGAATCATTCTTCTCATCGGGATCGTGAAAAAGAACGCCATTCTCATGATAGATTTCGCTCTCGCTGCCGAGAGGGACCAAGGCAAGAATTCCCGCGATGCCATCTACCAGGCCTGTTTGCTGCGCTTCCGCCCCATCATTATGACCACAATGGCCGCGCTTCTGGGCGCGTTGCCGCTGGCCATCGGCACCGGAGTCGGCTCGGAGCTGCGCCGCCCGCTGGGCATCACCATTGTCGGCGGCCTCATTTTCAGCCAGGCGCTCACCCTCTACACCACGCCGGTCGTTTATCTCTATCTGGACCGGCTGCGCCTCTGGTGGAACGCCTTCCGCCATGGCGCCGCTTCTCCTGCCGTGCACGGAATGCCGGGTGACTGAAACGAGGGGGAAGGGAATCGGAGTGAAACGCACAGTGACATCGTTCGGGAACCCCGTGCATCGCGCTTCCGGCTGCGCACTGCTGGCGGCTGTGGGCATGTTTCTCGCCGCCTGCACGGTAGGACCGAAATATCGCACTCCCACCGTCGAAACGCCGGAAGCCTACAAGGAACTCACTCCCAAGGACTTCAGCCAGACCGAGGGATGGAAGACCGCGCAGCCGAAAGACGACGCGCTCCGTGGCAAATGGTGGGAGATCTTCAACGATCCGCAGCTCAATGCGTTGGAAGAGAAGGTGAGCGTCTCCAACCAGAACGTCGCTGCCTCCGCCTCCGCGTTTCTCGCCGCGCGCGCGCTGGTGCGCCAGGCGCGCAGCCAGTATTTCCCCACGGCTACGACCAGCCCTTCCATTACGGCCCAGCGCTCTTCCGCTTCGAACACGGCGAATCTGCCTCCGGGTATTTCCGCCACCTCGCCTGTCTTCACCAGCTATTCGCTTCCGTTTGACGCCACTTGGCAGCCCGATCTATTCGGCCGCGTTCGCAACACGGTGCGCTCGAGTCTGGCCGCGGCACAAGTGAGCGCCGCGGACCTGGAGAACGTCCGCCTCTCCGTCCAGGCCGAACTGGCCTCCGACTATTTCTCTCTCCGTGGGCAGGACGCGCTTCGCCAGCTTCTCGATCGCACCGTCGTCGACTTCCAGGTTTCTCTCGACCTCACCAAAGTCCTCTACGAAACCGGGATCAGCTCCGACGAAGCCGTGGCCCAGGCGGAAACGCAGCTCGAGACCACGCAGGCGCAGGCCACCGCTGTCGGCATCGCACGCGCGCAATTCGAGCACGCCATCGCCACGCTCATTGGCCAGCCCGCTTCCAGCTTCTCCATCGAGCCCGAACCTCTGACTGCCAGGCCTCCCGCGATTCCGTTCGGCGTGCCCTCGCAGCTTCTCGAGCGGCGTCCCGACATCGCCGCCGCCGAGCGCACCGTCGCGCAGGCCAACGCGCAAATCGGCATTGCGAAGGTCGCGTATTACCCAACCGTTTCCCTCGATGCTACGGCGGGCTTCCAGAGCACGAAGATCGCCAACTGGTTCACGTGGCCCAGCCGATTCTTCTCCGTCGGGCCCACGCTCGCTGAAGTGCTGTTCGAAGGCGGCCTGCGCCGCGCCACCGTGCAGCAGTTCCGCGCGCAGTACGATGCGGACGTCGCCAACTATCGCCAGACGGTGCTCACCGCGTTTCAACAGGTGGAAGATGATCTCTCCGGCCTTCGCATTCTTTCCGTCGAGATCCAGCAGCAGGACACTGCGGTCGCTTCGGCCACGCGCAACCTCACCATCGCCACCGACCGTTATAAGCTGGGAATCGATCCCTATCTCAACGTGCTCACCGCTCAGGAGCTGTTGTTGAGCAACCAGGTGACCGCTGTAAACCTGCGTACCTCGCAGATGACCACCAGCGTGCTGCTCATCGAAGCGCTCGGCGGAGGATGGGACGCGTCGCAACTTCCCACTCCCGAGCAGATCGTTACCGAAACTCCGCCGGCCGCGGCAACAGCGCCGGCCGCGCCCGCGCAGTCTTCCACTCCCGCGCCCAAACCAAATCGTTAGATTTTTTCAGATAGCTGGCAGGAAATTGCGGCTAACGAATCCAGCTCGAGGGGACATCCGCTTTCCGAGCTTCGTCTTCGAGGTCGTCAATCTGCTTCTGAATTGCCGCTTTCTTCTGTTGCAATCGCTTTAGCTTTGTGTCCCGGTCTTCGAAGTAGACGGTGTCCGTTTTCAGGCCGGACTGCACGTTGAAGCCGGCATTGCCGCCCTTTTTGATTTCGTCCTGTACCTGGGCGATCTCCGCGTCCACCTGCGTCATCTGATCGCGCAGTTGCTGGGCGCGCCCTCGCCAATACGCTTCGCCTTTCGCCGGGCCCGACGGAGCTGCCCCGCCGCCCCCCGTGGCCATCCCAGCCTTTCCCAGCGCTTTATTCGCTTGTCCAGCGGCGTCGCCGTTCGCTCCGGAGTCCTTCTCGCCCGCCGCGGAGTTTCCGCTGTGCGACGTTGCAATATCCTCCGTCGTGTACACCTTTTTCGTTTCCGTCTTCGGCTTATTCGCTTTGGCTTTCCGCGCCGCCTCGGCCAGCGAATCCGTCTCCTGCTGCGGTTGCTGTTGCTGGGAGGCCTGGTCCTGCGGCGGCTTCTGATCCTGCGATTGCGCCTGGCACCGCGCTGGCTGAGCTACCGCCAGAAGCGCAGCAAGAAACGCCGCGGCACCCAATCCGGCTTTCATTCGTATCGGCATGATTGCCTCCCGCCTCCGCTCTACCGCAACCATCCGGCAGGCACGTTGGCCCGGCGAGCTTCTTCCTCGAGTTGGTCCATCTCTTGCTGGATCTGCGCCTTCCGCCTCTTCAGTCTCTCCAATGGGTTGTTCGCGTTTGCACTCCCGCGCACATGCGCCTCGACGGTGTAGGCGCTGGGAGGCGGAGGCGGCGGATTCGTGCCGTTCGAGCCGGTTGAAGCAGTGTGCTGGTTCTGGTTGGCCGACTCGAATTGGGCGATCTGGCGGTCCACTTCCGCCATCTGATTGCGTAGTTGCTGCGCACGGTTGCGCCAGTATTGCTCGTTCTTCGGTTGGTTCGTGGCCGCCTGTCCGGTCTTCGCGGTTGACTTCGAGTTTCCGACAACGGAAACCCCTCCCCCACCCCTGCCGCTCAGATCTTCGTTGGTGTATACCTTCTTGGGAGCGGCGTTCCCCGAGGCGTCGTTCGGATTGGCTGGTTTGGCGGCCGGGTCCGTCGCCGAGTCCGCATTCTGCTGCGGCGCGGGCTGCTGCGGAGGCGCCGATTGCGCCGGCGCCGGAGCGGCGATAGCCAGCGCGGCCAGCAGGCCGAGACTCAGCGTCAGATAGCTACGGTTGTTCATGGGCCGGTTCCTTCTTCCAGCCATCCTAGGCACGAGCCTCGCCCGGATTCAATGGTACGGGCGGCCAGTGTTTACTGGTTGGAGGTGCGCACGGCGGTCATGGTGATTTCCATCTTCGCGCCTCTCGCCAGGGCCACGACCGCCACGGTCGAACGCGTGGGCAGCGGCTCCGTCTTGAAGTACTCCTTGTAGATCGTGTTCATCTGCGGGAAGTCTTTGATGTCTGCCAAATAGACCGTTACCGAGACAACATCAGGAAAATCCAGACCCGCGGCTTTGAGCACGTTCTGCGCGTTGGCAAATGCTTGCCGCATTTCCGGCTCAAGTCCGCCAGCCACAGGCTGCCCGCTCGCGTCGGCTCCAATCACGCCGGAAAGGTAGAGGGTATCGCCGACCATCAGTCCCGGCGAAAAGGGAAGTCCCATTGAGGGCGCTCCTTTGGGCACTATCACCTGTTTGCGGGGCCCTTTGGAGCTGGATTGTGGCTGGCGTGCCGCTCCCGTCAGAGTCACCGCGGCAATCGCGGCGAAAACCAACATCGCTGTGCGTTTCATCAGTCTTCCTCCTCCTGTGCGTCAGATTCTTTCCCGGAATTCGATGCCTGTTTCGCGGAAACAGCGGGGAGTCCGGCCTTTTCCAGTTGCTGGTTGAGGGCCGGCACGTCGCGCCCTTCGATCGCCTTGCAGTCCGTCTCGAGCGCGGTGCGGGCGGCTTGGAGTTCGCGCCAAACCGCGATGGCCTGCGCGGTGGGCGCACAGTCGCAGCTATCCGCCGTACGCAGCAGACCGCCGAAATGCTGGTTGAGAGTGGAGAGGTTCTCCTTTTCCCGTCCTGTGGGAGGCGTGCCGAAGAACGCCGGGCGGGCGGCGCCGACGATCTGTTCGAGTTTTTTGTCGAGCGCGGCAATGGCATCGGCGAGCGGGGTCTTGCCTGCCTTTTCCGCGCGATCCTTCAATTGCGCGCGGAGCGATTGCATCCGTTTGAGCGCGTCGAAGGATTCGTTCATGCCGCCCACGGCGTCCAGCTCGACTTCAAATTGGCGGGCAAGCTCTTCCGGCGCGGCTTTGATCCGCGGGTCCATTTTGAGGGTGAGTGGCTGCGTCCAGCTCTTCCCGCCCACCGCCAGCTTGACGGTGTAGGCGCCGGGCAACGCGCGCGCGCCGCGCGGCTCCCGAGGTGTGTCGTGCGGGATCGCGGAAATCGGGTAGCCGTGGGAGAGCGAGGACGGCGCTGCGTAGTGCAGGTCCCACACGAAGCGGTGCATTCCCGC
>Ga0187803_10000808_pt1 | contig 12362 bp, 12 predicted proteins | sample NC_wetland_sal_i_2_FD_132425 | JGI IMG/M metagenome (GOLD analysis project Ga0187803, IMG submission 132425) | Wetland sediment microbial communities from Neuse River Estuary, North Carolina, USA - Control_3 | ecosystem: Environmental > Aquatic > Freshwater > Wetlands > Sediment | place: USA...
CCGTATTTCACCATTCTCCCCAAACAAGAGGAGCTCACATCGCTCGCCCCTAATGGCAAGAATTGTTTGATAGAAATCCGGCTGGAATTTGAACTCAATTAGGTATGCGAACCGGCGACCGCAAATTGGTTTCATTCCGCCCCACCCGACTAATCCGATGTATCAGATTCAGATGGAGCAAAGCGACCGCTCCTCCCTTGGATTTGTACTTGAAGTATAGTAGCAGGTCAGGGTGCTCAAATAGCGGCCTCCGGACAGCCAATACTGGGTTGGTTAAGGAGGAAGACACGCTAGAGTATTGGAATCGAAAGTGGGCCTTGAGAGAACAATGCCTGAAAGAAGAAAGCGCTCTGGACGGCAGCGATGGAGAATTGGAGTTCGATAGAGAATTACAGAAGCGGGCTTCAGGGAAGGATGCCTTGGATGTTGGCTGCGGCCCGGGGGAGTTCACCTTGCGCACGGCCAAGACGGCCAAGTCTATTGTAGGCGTCGACCCGTCTAGTACTGCTCTGGGGCTCGCGAAAAGGAATCTTGCCAAGAGTGGTATCAAGAATGCCACGTTCAGATACGGCGACGTCAAACGGCTGCCATTTCCGAACGAGACCTTTGATCTGGTATACAGCCGAAGAGGACCTGCAAGTGTCAGCAAGCACAACCTTACTGAGGTCATAAGGGTCCTGAGAAATGGCGGCACTTTCATGGAGATTACCATTGGCGAAAGAGATAAGCAGAACTTGGCTGAAATTTTTGGCCGGGGACAGATGCGTGGATTCAGGGGCCAGGTTTCCGCTGTTAAGAAGAGATGGCTTGCTGACGTTGGCTTCAGAAAGGCGGTGTCCAGGGATTACGTAGGAACCGAAGTGTTCCGTTCATTGGATGACTTGGTCATCAGGCTGACGACCGCGCCTATCATTCCATCTTTCGACGCCAAGAAAGACGCGATGTACTTGAAGGAAGTAGAAAAGCGGTGTGGGACTGAGCGGGGGATCGAGACACCAGTACACAGGGTTGTTCTTGTGGCAAGGAAGTAAGAAACCCGTTCCTGCCCGGATTGTGTTCGAGTGTATTTCCGACCAAATATCTGTTCGGAAGTCCCGGTGACTGCATACTCTGCTTGGCTTGATGCCGCGGTTGTCAAGATTAGTTGCGATTGTGAAGAACGAAGAACGAATATGCCGCGAGGACGCACCCGCAGGCTGAGACCGTCGTACCCATGTCCACATAGACCGTTTGTTCCACCTGAGAAATCCAGTACTCGTACGCTATGTCCGATCCAACGATAATCCCCACACCCACGAATAACAACAACGTTCCAAGTATCAGGTATGCGACTCGGCTTGATGCTGCCTGAGGGGAACCGTAGTGGCCCCGCAGGAGAACTGCGCCTGCAATCGCTGACACGCCTGATGCTGCAATCAAGGCGGTGCTGAGGAAGTAGCCCGAGAGGATCGCCACTTCTACCACTAGCACAACCCCGATCAAGAGGCCGAGCAAACCGATTGCCTGCATGGCATAACCGTATCTTGCACCCCTCTCAAATGGGCCGAGGCGCCTTCTCAATTGCAGCATCCCTGCTATCGGCAGAAGGAACCCAATCACTACCAGGACAGCTGTGCCAATTGTAGCGGCATCGGGAATCCCTGACGCACCATTAATCGTGAGGAAAGCGACCAGCGCCACCGCCACTATTGAATAGCCAGCCACTACAAGACCCCAAGCCCTCGATACATCCGTCACGCTGGGTGGAGGATTCGCTGATGTCATGGTACCCATTCAACTACCCGCCCTGTATCTTTCAAAGAAGCTCACCATATCTTGCGCGATTAGCGCAAGATTCGGGGAGAATGGCTCCGAACCCACCTGCACGAACATATGTCCCATATTCTGAACTAGAATTAGCTGGGTTTGGTCCCCGGCCGCGGTTAGCTTTTGGTAAAGCTCGATTGACTGCGATTTGGGTACGTTCGTGTCGTTCACGCCTTGAATAATGAGAATCGGCGGGGAGTTCGGGACGACGAAGTGCGTGGGACTAGCCAGGACCAATTTGGTCTGGTTGTTGCCGAAGACTCTTAGTTCATCTGAATATGAGGCGTAACTGGTCAGGTTAGCCGGGCCGAACATGTCGACCGCTGCCGTCAGGCTGCTCGGCTCGTTCAGGTAGGAACCGACCTCAAATTGCGAGTGCGGACCTGTCAGGGCCGCGATGGCAACAAGCTCTCCCCCAGAACTGGTACCGAATGCAAACATCTCACTCCCGTTCATGCCGTACATCTGGGCGTTGGCACGAAGGTATCTGATTGCGCACTTCAGGTCCTCAATCTGCACGGGGTATTTGTAGAGCGGAGCGAGGTGATAATTGACGCTCGCCACTGCATACCCTGCCGAGGCAAGCGCATTGAGGAAGACCGGGTTGATGTTCGCCTTGTCGCCGGCCGACAGCCCGCCTCCGTGGACATAGACTGCGATGGGAAGAGGATGCGTGACCGCCGCACTGGGGATGTAGATGTCCATCGTTTGCGAGTTGCAGTAAGTCACGTCTCGATAGGCGGTCCCAAGAGTAAACACAACGGTTGGCGGCGCGTTCGATGTGATGACCCTGTCGATTGTAATCGCAGAATAGAGACTGATCAGGATGATAGCCACGACGCATATAACGGTGGGGACTCTCGGCACTTTCGTTCTTCGTCAACAAGTCAGTAAAAAAGCTTCGATGGACAAGACGAGGTCAGATAGTTCTCAAGCGCCGGAAAATGCCTTCGGGTTGTCATCCTCCGTGGGCCCTAGGTCCCTGGTTGGAGCTTGATCGAGATGATAGCGGTCATCTGTCGTTCTCCTCTCATTCGGCCGACGAAGCCCACCATTGAGTACCCGATTGCCCCGTATTCCTTCCTGAAGACATTCAATACCCGGTCCCTCTCTTCTCCCTCAAGCATGCGAGCTTCGCCATCAACCCATGTCCCAATCGGTTTCCCATTTCTGTCAGAGAGTACAAGGCGGACATGTGGGTTCCTCTGAATCCGCTTGACCTTCCACGTGGTGGGATCGGTTCGCACGTAGATCAGCCCGTCATGCTCCAGCGACTGGACGGGAGTCTGTTTTGGTTCCCCGTTCTTCTTGTATGATTCCAGGTTGATATACCTGCGACCGGAGAACGGCTCCAATGAGGCCAAGTATTGTTGTTCGAATGGTGTCGCATTCCTGTATTAAAGCTGGGAACCCATTGTTAGTACCTGGTAGGATCTCGCACCTGTCGCTCGAGCATGTGCGGATGCAAACTGAACATCAAGTGCGGCCTGCGGTGACCGCACATTTCTGGGAAAAGACAATATGTGTTCTGTCCATGGTCAGCGCCAGGGGAACTTTGGGTAGAGCGAAAAGGAATAAGCTTGTGAGATTCAGCGAGGAGGACGTCAAGCGACTGGCCGAAGCTGCGTATTCACAGAACCCGGCCTTTGTCGTCGACCCTGAGAAGACGGCCTTGCTCGTAATCGATATGCAGGATGAATTCGTCAAGCCTCGCTGGACGCCATTCTGGGTCCCAGAAGCAACGCGTATTGTGATGCGTGTAAGACGATTGGTCGATTTCTGCAGGAGCAAGAAGATACCAGTCATATTCACCGCCTTCGCAGGTACGCATTCCTACCTTGACAGGCCGAAGTCGGGCGCATTCATGTCCAACAGATACAAAGGGAAGGTCCCGGACGACCCGTCGTACTTCAAAGAGGGGAGAATCTGGCACGAACTTGCGCCTCGTGAAGACGAGGTTGTGATCCACAAACCCTCCTACGGAGCGTTCTACGATACCCCCCTGGAGACCATCCTGAAGAATCTCGGGAGAGACAGCGTGGTCATCTGCGGCACTCTCACAAACTTCTGCTGCGGAACCACAGCGCGCCAAGCCTACGAACGAGGATTCAATGTCATCGTAGGAAGCGACGTGACCGCAACAGACGATCCGGAACTACACGAAGCCGAACTGAAGACCTTGAGGAAGGGTTTTGCCATGGTCGTGCCATCAGCCCAGATAATCAAGAAGCTGGAAAGAGGTCGGTAGCGTAGAATTCAAATCAGTGCCACAGACGAAGGGAAAACGAGCACCGCCGCGCCAAGGGTGAGAAAGATTCCTGCCGAGAGCCACTTGAACCACGAACTCCTGCCAATGAACGCTTTCTCGATGATGATCAAACAAGATAGGAGAACCATCGAAAGTAGGCTCATGGCCGCCACTGCCAGCATGACCAGCATGTACAGCCAGCAGCAGCCTACGCAGTAGATTCCGTGCTCGGCTCCCATCCGGAACGCACCGGGAAGTCCTTTCTTGGCGTGGGTCATGAAGAACCCCATTGGAGAAATGCAGTTGCCAAGCATCTTCTCCTTCAAGGGGGTCAGCTGCCAGATTCCCGCAGCGAATAGGACGGCCGCCACTGCGACCACCGACCATGACGACAGCCAGGGCAGGGCCGAACCAAGCTGAAAGACCGCATAGACTCCGGCAAATAGTCCCAGCCCCAGCAGAAGGTAGAGCGAAAGGTAGCCGCTGAGAAACAGGGGGGGCCCCACCAGGCGAGAAAGATTCGGTCTCTTTTCCACCTTGGCCACCAGCCCGGAGTAGAACGACATTATCGGGACCATGGCTGGAAACATCATGGCTACCATGCCAACAAGCCAGACCACCAGAAAGGAGAGGAGGACACCGATTGTCGGGATGCTGAAAATGCTTGCCATGGACGCGATGGGAATGGCCGGGACCATGGAGCTCATGCCCATCGGCGACGAGGCCTGATAGAGGATGGCCGAAAGATACCAGGCTCCGATCGCTACGATGAGAAGGGGCACGCCGATTGAGAGCCTGAAGCTTAGGTCAGACGTAATCCTATTAGGCATCTGATCCGCCTTCGTCGGCACAAAATCACGCTTATATCCTAACGTGTTAGGGAAATGCCTCGTTGCCGAAGTGGGAAACGAAGGGGGACTACTTCGAGGCGTGTAACTGTGAAGTCACTTGCCCGTGCATATTCCTGAGCCCCCCGACCGGCAAGGACTGCACTGTCCTGCTGGCATGGCATGTAACCAAGGGGAGATTTGGGGACACCAAGCTCGACGGGCTGAACGTCGCCATGGCGGTGTATTCACCCGGGCATATGCAGAAGGTGAAGTGGAAGGCGGCGCTGTACTTGGACTCAAGGGCAAGCAAACCTCAAGCAGACGCCCTGGGTCAGATATATGGAGGAAGATACAAGGAATTCATAGGAGAGATGCTGGGAACAAGAAGCGTCCCGATAGATTACAAGGTCAGCGGCAGAAAGCGGAGTCTGAGCATTTCGAAGGTTAGTGCCCTTGAGGTCGAAGACGTGCTGGGCCCGGAAGGCACCGTCAGCACGATTCGTGACGCACCTTTCTATGGTCCCGTGGCCTACGTGGCCAAGTCAAAGAGGTTCACCTACTCTGATTACGGGATGAACTGGGAGGTTTCCGACAAGAACGGCTTCCATCATCCGTATTCTGAGAAAGGCCCCTAGCATGTGTCCGGCCGGGCGAAGACCGGGTTGAAGCCGAAGACGGAATGGAGATTACGAGTGGACTATCTTGACTGTTGCAATTGCAACTGGGGGTGTCCGTGTCAGTTCAATGCCCCGCCGACCAATGGCAACTGTGAGGGAATGGCGGGCATTCACATAATCGAAGGGAGTTACGGGAACGTCAGGCTTGCCTCCCTCAACCTGCTTTTTGCTTTGAGCTACCCAGGTGCCGTACACGAGGGGCATGGAAAGGGATCCTATTTCATAGACGACCGAGCCACAGACGAACAGTTCGAGGCCCTTTCAAGGATATTGAAAGGTGAAGCTGGGGGGCTTTTCGAGATCTTTGCATCGACGTTGGATGATTTCAGAGAACCTCGAAGGGCGAGAATTACATTCGAGGTCAAGGGAATAAGGAGCAAGGTCATAGCCGAAGGCATCGCAGAGGCTCAGCTAGAGCCCATCAGGAATCCCGTCAGCGGCAAGATCCATAGAGCCGTAATAGAATTGCCAGCCGGTTTTGAAGCCAACAGGATGGATCAGGCCTCACTGAAGAAAGGATTCATCGATGATGGTTTCATCAAGTACAAACAATCCGGGACCTATGGTAGCATATCCAAGGCAAAATGGAAGGGGCCCTGATTTCTCCGACCGTGCGCCGCTCATTCGTCAAGGATAGCGCGCGCTAGTTTTGGAACCGAGGGAGCTCGAGGTCGCCCGTCTTCGCAAGGACCCTGTAGCAGTTGAGAGTGACCCACTTGCTCGGCTTCGACATCTGCTCTAGGGTCACCAGCGTCTTCCTTACGCTGTCGTTGCGTTCCCTTACCCAGTCCCCTTCCAGAAGCCACTTTCCGTCGGGCGTCTTCTTGGAGAGCATTAGGTGCAAGGCGTCCTTGATTCTCTCATCGTCCTGGTACCCGAGCTTGGTCAGGACCCTCAGCGCGTGCAGGGCGTCATAGTAGTAGTACATGGGGAAATGAAACTTGGTGGCGATTCCCCCGCCGAAGACCCTGGTCATGCCGCGCAACTCCACGGGGTGCCAGTCGTGGTGCGACTTGTATAGTCTGTGGGCCAGCAGGAACTCTGCCCCTCGTTCAATTGAGTTCTTCATGCTCCGGGTCCACCGTGACCTCGGAATCTCAGAATAGGCCCATAGCGGCTCGATGGTGGACATGAACGAACTGTGGCTCGGGGCGTACATGGGGTAGTCGCAGTTCCAGCCACCGTCATCCAGCTGGAATTCGGGGAGCCAGATGAGCGCCTTCTTCACCCGCTGGTCGTCTCCATATCCGAACACGAGCATCGTCCTGAGCATGTTCCCAGTCAGGCACGGCTCCTCCTCCACCTTCCCCCTCCCACCCAGCCTCCGCCAGCAGAAGGCGCCGTTCTCCATTTGGTGCTGGGCGATGAAGCGCTCCACCGCGCTCTCGATCCATGGAGTCCGGGGAACTCCCATCTCCCCCAGGAGCATGAGCTGCCAGACCGTGGCCGCGAACTTGGGGTTGTAGGAGCTGTCATCGGGGGGCCAGTACCCTCTTCCACCCTGGCGCCTCTTCAGCGTCGCGACTGGCCTGTAGGAGAGGATGCCATCTCGGGCGGCCCTCACCTCTTCGTCGGCAGGGGACCTGCACAGCACGTCCGAGAGTGTGAACGCCCTTACCGGCGGGTCGGCCGGCTCGAGAAGCCAAGGCAGAGCTTCTGCTTTTACTTTTGTTTCCATGATTTAGGTCCTGAGGCCCGCCACAATTTCGCTGTGCCTCTGGCACGCAGCGCCGTGGAAGCCGCACCTCCCCGACGGACCCAAGCCAAGCGTGACATATCTCGTGAAGCCGTCCGGGAACACGGTGACCACGGTACCGAACCTGCTCCTCAATCTCTTGGCTGCGGCGTAGTTTGCGCCTGACGACACGCCCACGCAGAATCCGAACTCTTCGGCCAGCTGCTTCGAGGCGTTGATGGCCTGTTCGCTCTTGACCTCAATTACTTCGTCGATGAGCGGGCTGAGACCTCCCCCTTCGTTCTTTACCAGCCCTGGGATGAAACCATCCCCTATCCCCCCGATGCTGTGGGGCCCGGGTGCACCGCCTTTCATGACAGGAGACTCCTCCGGTTCGACCGCCGCGACGAAGATGTCCGGGCTGGACTCACGGAGGGCCCTGGCGATCCCCATCAGCGTCCCCCCGGTCCCCACTCCGGCCACGAATGCGTCAGGGGATGCCGACGCGGCTTTCAGTTGCCTGATCATCTCCTGCCCGGTGGTCTGGTAGTGGCATTCCGTGTTCAGCTGGTTTGAGAACTGGTCGGTGGAGAAGCAGTGCTCCTCCCTTACCATCCTGTCCCTTATCCGCAGGGCTTCGAGGAAGCTGCCTTCCGCCGAGCAGAGGATGAGTTTCGCACCGAAACCGCGGATCAGGTCCTTACGCTCCGGGGTCATGTTGTCAGGCATGACGATCCTCACCTCGTACCCCTTCTGCCTCCCGAAGTAGCTGAGGGCGATGCCCGTGTTCCCGCTTGTGGCCTCCACGATGGGCATACCCTTCTTCAGCAGGCCTCGCTTCTCGCTCTCGTCGAGGATGAACTTGACCATGCGGTCCTTGACGCTCCCGGTCGGGTTGACGCACTCGAGCTTGGCGTATATCCCGTCGAGCTTGACCAGGGGGGTGTTCCCAACCTCAACTGGGAACTGCCGGCTCATCGAGAAAATCCGGGACTGGACCTTCATTAAACGTTCTGCAACCGAAGAAACTCCTGACGACCACAGGTTGCTTTCGCACACCCCTTGTGCTGACTCGGCCGATGCATCAGACCAAGTCGGCTGTCGCGAGTGCGTCGGACACTATCGCGCAATGAGTTTCTTCGTTTCGTCGATTTGGTCCAGGTACACCTTCCTATCCTCGGCGCTCAGGTCAAGGGCCTCGAGCTGATTCCGGGCCAATTTGAGATATCTGTGCGCAGACGTGTAGTCGTCGGCGACGGCGTACGCTCGGGCAACAGCCTCATATGCGGTCGCTAAGACCTCTGGCAACTTTTCCTTCTTGCAGATTTCTAGCGAAGACTTGGCGAACATAAGTGAGAGATGGGGCTGCTTAAGAGCCGCATAAACGCGAGAAATCTGCCAGTCTCCCACAGCCTTACTTCGAGGAGTTCCTACAAGACTCCAGTGATATCGGGAAGCATGGGCCAACTGAAGCATCCTTTGGTCGTCTTCTTCCGTTCTTACCTTCTTTTCCAAGTAGTTCCAGGTCTCGTTGAAACAACGGGCCGCGGTCTTCCTGTGGAATTCACGTTCATTTTTCGCCATCACGACAACTCAACATGCAGGTTTCTCTGAGTTAAGGGTTGTATGCATCCAAGTGGCCCGGTGGGATTCGATTCCCGTGTGTGGGGGCTTTCGACACAATGAATTATGATGAAGGCCCCGCGACCGCACGGTCGGCAGCGCCAACGCTTGCGTGAATTGGCGGGAATGTCGTAGGTGCCCACGAGCCGCTGCCATCTCTGCTGACCGCTAGCACAGGCGCGTGATTTACCAGCCGTTCGCTGGTGTTTTCACTTCTTCGCGTGCGACTTGGCTACGTGGGCGTCTCTCTGCTTTGCGCTCGGGAAGACTTCCCCACACGTCTTGCACTTGCAGGGCAAACGAAGTCGGACGGAACACCTTGGCGGCATATTTACCGGTTTGCGTCGAATCTTCGCTTCGGCCGGGCCCTCGACTAGACAGCCAATTTCTGGGGGAGCGGACCTGCCCTACGGTACCTGTACCGCTCGTAGAGCAGTTCCACGCCGTGCTCGTTGAACCTGAAGGTGACGTCCATCCTTGCGCCGCCGTCCAAGGAGTAGAACCGCGCCACTCCCTTCTCCTCTCCCCCAGGGACGAGGATGATGTCGTTGCCTATGTCCTCCCCCGAGAGCATGAGGAAGCTGCCGTGCTGCCGCACCTCGGCGAAGATCGTATCCTTGTAGGCCTTGTACTGCCCTTCGAGCTTCTTCAACAGGTTGTCAAGCTTCATGGGCCCGAGCTCGTCCGGGTCTTCGCCCGCCATGAGGGAAATCGCGGCCATGGAAAGTCTCCGCAGGCTGTAGCCCGTGCCGTTGGAAAGCACCACGACTCCGGCCTTCAGGTCCCTGACGTGGCTCATGTTGGCCGTGAACACGTCGACGGAGCCGCCGTGCCCGACGATTTTGTGGCCGTGAAAGTCGGGGAGGATCTGGAACCCGTATCCGTACCATTCCTCGCCGTAGTAGTCCCGCGGCCACCTGCCGTAGGGAGTCTCCATCTTCTCAAGCGTCTCCTTTGCAACGATCCTCTTCCCCTCGAACTCCCCGCCGTTGATCAGCGTCCTAACGAAAGCCGAGAGGTCCGCGGCGCTGCTGATTATCCCCCCTGCTGCTCCGCTGCCGTAGGGCATGGCGACGGGGGTCACTTTGGCGTCCCTGATCAGGTAAGGGGTGGCGACGTCAATGTCCGCGGCAATGTCAGACTTGTCGAGGAACGTCCTCGTCATCTTGAGCGGGGTCAGGATCTCGTCGGTCACGAACTTGAACCAAGGCTTCCCGCTGACCTTGGCGATCACCTCGCCCAGCAGGACGTAGCCCTCGTTCAGATAGAAGAGCCTCTGGCCGGGCTTCGCCTCGGCCCAGTCGTCCACGTCGCTCAGGAAAGGTTCCATGTCTCCCAGGCTTGAGATTGGGAGCCAGTGATGGTACTCCCCGAAGGTGCTGAAGAGGAGGACCTCCAGCGACCCGAGGCCCGGGATGCCGCTCGTGTGGCTCAGCAGGTGGTGGAGCTCAACCCCCTCGAACGCCTTCGGCTTGAGTGGGAGGAACTTGGTGACGGGGTCGTGGAAGTCGAGCTTCCCGGCCTCAACAAGTTTCGCTATGGAGAGGGCGACGAAGGGCTTCGTGACAGAGCCGACGCCGTAGAGCGTGTGTTCGGTGGCGGGCAGGGCCGAGGAGACGTCCTTGAACCCGTACCCCCTCGAATGGACGACCTCCCCATTTTCGATTACGGAAACGGAGGCACTTGGGAGCTTCGTCTCGCTCATCTTGCTGAACACTAGGTCATCGAATCTGGTAGAATCGAACCGGGCCATGGTCCGCTCGGGCCCGTCTACTCGATAAAAGGACTCTCGCAGAGTGTGCCAAGAAAGGCCCGAGGGGAAGTAGGGATGGCTCTACCAGCGTTCTGACTGCTTCAGGATGAATCTGTATGCATTGTCGTTGAGCATCGCCTCGGTCTGCTCGGATGAGAGGCCTGCCCCCTTCAGGGCGCTTCTTAGATGCCCGAGCCTGGAGAGATCCTCGAGGCCTACCGGCGTGCTCGCCATCCCCAGGTAGTCGGTGCCCAGCGCGGGCAGACGTTCGCCCCCGACCCTGATCATGTGCTTGGCGTGGCCGGCGAGCCTCTCCGGGGTGAAGGGCTTTCCGATGCAGCTGCGGATGAACGTCAGGCCAACAATGCCGCCCCTCTTCCCTGTCTTCCGGATCAAGCTGTCAGAGACGTTCCTCTTGCTCTTCTGCTTGGTGAGGGCGTTAGAATGGCTGAAGAAGGGCGGCGACTCTGAGACCTCCAGCGTATCTGACGCCGTCCGGGGGGACGAGTGTGACAGGTCGATCATCACTCCCAGCTTGTTGGCCAGGGTGACCAGGGCCTCCCCCTCTCCTGTGAGGCCATAGTCCTTCGTCGAAAGGCACGAGGCCGCGTACTTGTTGTCGTAGTTCCAAGTCAGTCCTATTGAGCGGACGCCGAGGTTGTAGAACACCCTCAGGTCCTCGGGCTCGCCGAGGGCCTCGCACCCCTCGATGTGCATGACGATGCCCGTGCGCCTCCCAAGGGACTCGATGTCCTCTTTGCTCCGGATGATTTTCAGGGCTTTGGGGTACATCTCTTCAAGGCTGTAGTAGATCTTGACAAGCTCGACGGCCACGTCCCTGGGCGACACCAGGGCAGACGATGGAGACCAGACTCCGTACATCTTCTGCATGGCGTCTATCTTCCTCCTGTTGAGGCTCCCTATCATGGGGAAGACGGAGCCGAGGACGAGCTTCATCCCGACCTCGGCGTACTTCGGGATGTCGGCGTGCCTTCCCTTGACGTCCTCGTCGAAAGGGCGTGCCTCCCCAATTCCTCCCATGAGATAGTAGTAGCCTATGTCCTCGTGGAGGTCCACCACCATGGCGGAGGAGCGACGGAGTTCTTGATTTAACTCTCTCCCGATTCCGTTAGAGGACTGCCCGGAGTTGGGTCAGCCGGATTTGAACCAGCGATTTTGGTGGGTTTGGAGAGGTGCAGTGACGAGACTAATCTGCGTCCACTTAGAACGCCTTCAAGTGCGGGAGGGCACGAAGTAGAGTTATGGGCCTCCGAAGGAGGCATAGGGGCGTATCTGGACACTGATGACTGTCCCGTTAGGGACGTTCCCTTGGCCAACCGCCATTGAGACAATAACATCTTCCTTTCCTCCCTGATTGTCAGTTACTATGAAGTTGGCGTCGATGCTTTCCACGGTGTTGCAGTGAATAGAAGCAGCCGCTCCTGAATATTCCACGCTCTTTCCTTGAATGAGGCTCATGAACTGAGACGAAGTCTCTGCAATGCGGAATGCCGTGGAATTGGAAACTGCTGGAATGACAAGACCCGTGGGGTTGAAGGTGCAGGTGGTTAAGGCGCCTATTGCGGTGGACGAGTTCGTCCTGCCAATCGCTATGCCCGCAATGGAGCCAGCCACAACCAATACGATGGACACGAACACAAGGTTCTTTTTCAGAAGCCAGTCTCTCGATTTTGTCTCACCTCCTGTCATGCCAAGGAGCGACTTGTCGAAGAGGGATTTACGCCTACTC
>Ga0187803_10000809_pt1 | contig 12359 bp, 8 predicted proteins | sample NC_wetland_sal_i_2_FD_132425 | JGI IMG/M metagenome (GOLD analysis project Ga0187803, IMG submission 132425) | Wetland sediment microbial communities from Neuse River Estuary, North Carolina, USA - Control_3 | ecosystem: Environmental > Aquatic > Freshwater > Wetlands > Sediment | place: USA...
AAGCCAGCGCTACACAAGCCAGCCCAAGAGGGCGGGGTCAATGGCGCGGGTCGTGCGGACCTGCCTGCGGCAGGCAGGCATGGGGCGCACCGGTGCTGCGCCCCTACGAGGAAGAATACAAGGTGTGGCGTGCCTCCCGAAGAGAAATGCGAAATCATAAGAGAAGAGAGTCGATAGCGTTAGAGCGTCGGAGCCCACCCTAACAAACCTAGGGTGGGGCACCCTCAAGTACATGGAGGCGCGGCCTGACAAGGAAGATCCAAGAGAAAAGCAGATCCCTCACCCGCAGAGAGCACGGGTTCGGGATGACAGAACAGAATTTTCTTAATTCGTTCTTCCGGCCTGCGAATAGCCTCCGAAAGACCAGCGCACGCCTACCGTGGCGTACATTCCGTAGGGACCGTTGGTGCGAAGGTCGCCTGGACCGAGGTAACTGGCATAGCGACCGAGGTAGTCGACTTGATGCTGAGTGAGGCGAAGCTCGAGACTACGTGGCAACTGAAACCCAACGCCGACGGAACGGTCGTAGGCGATGGGTTCCATGGAGGCAAGGTAACTCACTTGCGGAATGTTTCGTCCAAAGGAGAATTTTGGCTCAAAGAATAGAAAAAAGTGACGACCGGGACCTCGCCCGATCGGTTGGAATTCCATGTAACCACTCATCAGGTAACGAGCGTAGGCGGTACAAGAGGAGTTGGCCCCCGTGGGAGTCTCGATTTGAGGGTATACGCAACGGCCCAGGTCCGGCTCGTTGTGACTAGGCGCAACTTGAAAATCGGTGTAACCGCGGACCCAATTGTGTGGGAAGAAGAGCCGAGGCTTCGGCGGCGGCGAAACTTTTGCGGCAACGAGAGCGTCACTTTGGGCGGTTGCGAGAGAGAGGAAAAGAAAACACGAAACAACCAGCATCAAGAAGGACTTTATCACGTGAACTCTCCTGTCCAAAACGCAGTCTAAGCGAAAGCCGGTGGTTGTGCGTTGGGAGAGAAATGACCGGACCCGGCCAGGCGGTTGAGAACGACCCACGCGAGTCAGAGGCGAGCGGCGTGGATCCCTCAAAGAAGCCTGCAAGTAGGGAGCAGTGTACAGGAATTGTTGGTGCTTGGGGCGGAAATTCCAAAATATGTTGCAGTGCAGGCCGGAGACTAGACATACAGTTTTTCGTGGTCCGGTCATTTCATTTTTCTAGTGCGGCGTGTTATGTTGCAGTGAAGAGGAGCTCTTTCAATGTCCGTAAACAAAGTGATTCTCGTGGGCCGGCTGGGCCGCGATCCCGAAACGCGATACACCTCCGGCGGCCAAGCGGTTGCCAATTTTTCCGTTGCCACCGACGAATCGTACAAAGACCGCAACGGCGAGCGGCAAAAGCGAACGGAGTGGCACAAGATTGTGGTGTGGGGCAAGCAAGCAGAAATCGCGCAGCAATATTTGAAGAAGGGCTCGCTGGTATTCATCGAAGGACGGATACAATCGCGCGAGTGGCAGGACAAGGAAGGTCAAAAGCGCACCAGCTTCGAGATCGTTGCGAGCAACTTCCGGATGCTTGGTGGACGCGGCGATGCAGCAGCTGCCGGCGCCGCTGCGGGCGGGGGTGGGGGGCGAGCCGAAGATTTAGATCATCCAGCGGCTCCTGCGGATGATGCCCTTGGCGCGGGGCCGGAAATCGGGGACGAAGATATTCCGTTCTAGGACTGTTAAAACGAAAATAGAAAATGGAAATTGGGGAAGAACGGAGCCGTCGCGCCCTGGGCTGAAGCCGAGGGTCTACACAGCCTAGGGGAATTCGCGACAGTTGCGGCACGATTGAAGTCGTGCCCTCCCGAAAAACAAGAGTTGTCGGACAGGCTCCTCTGTTGCCTACCAGCTGACGAGAAAAGCTAAAGACATAATAGAAGAAGGATGGCGGCGTTAGAGCGTAAGAACCCACCCTTCCCAAAAAGCGCGAAGGGTGGGGCACCCTCAAGATAATTTGTTAAGGCGGCGTAACAATAGGAACCTAAGAGGCCGATCAGGAGATCGGCGATCCCGGGAAGGGATGAACCCAAGAGCCGGCAAGATGCCGGCGCTACAGGATGGGGGGCTGGACGAAGGCCAGGTAATACCAGATTACAGGGATGCAAAGGATCAAGGCGTCAATGCGATCGAGGACGCCGCCGTGGCCGGGAAGCAGGCCGCCGGAATCCTTAACGCCAGCGCTGCGTTTGCAGGCGGATTCGAGGAGATCACCCATTTGACCGGCGATGTTGCCTGCTACGGCCATGGCGAAGAGATGGGGCAGAGGAATGGGGATCCAGAAGCGGAAGGCGTAAGCAACCAAGAGAGAACCAAGCATGCTGCCAATGGCGCCTTCCCAGGTTTTCTTGGGGGAGATGTGCGGAGCGAGCTGATGTTTGCCGAAGGCGCGGCCAAGGAAATAGGCGGCGGTGTCTCCCACCCAGATGATGACGAGGGCGAAAAGGAGAAGGCGAGGCCCGTAGGCGGGGATGCCGTGCAAACGAACGGCATAAGAGAGAGGAAACGCGATAAGAAGAAGCGCGCTGGAGCTGATGCCGGCGGCGGGCAGGACTTCGACGAGAGGGCGGCGCGTGAAGAGGGTGAGAAGGGTGAGACCGAAGACAAAGAAAAATAATATCGGAGTGGTGGTAGGAGGCACTCTAGGAATATAAACCGCCAGGAAAAAGTCAGTATCCCCTCCGATGTAGCGAGCTTGCCAAAGGACATGAAGAAGCTGAACGAAGACGAAGACGAGCGCGCAGAAGATGGTCCAGAGGCGGTAGGCGCGATGGCCGATGGCTTCGCCGAGAGCGATGAATTCCCAGAGGGCGAGGACGGTGACGGTCGCGGTGGCAAGGGCGACGACGGTGGTAGTGGTGAAGAGCACGATGGCAACGACAAGGGGGATAAGAACGAGGGCGGTGAGGACACGAGTGCTGGTCATGGGGAAGAAGGATAGCAGATTTCGGGAAGGGGAGAATGGCGACGAGCAGTTGTCTGAGTCTCATCGATTTGGGAAAGGTTGGGGTTGAGACGCGATCCCTCCGCTGCGTGGCCCGGCGCGTACAGACCGCGCGGAAGAAAAACCGGCCCACTTCGGTCGGGATGACAGAAATTTTAGTTGGGCGACAAGACACATGGGTTGAGATCCTGCGCGCGCAGAAGACGCGCGCTCAGGATGACAACGTGCGGTTGGGTCGGGAATGGAGAGAAGAGGCGAAGTGGCGTTGGATCGCAAGAGCCCACCCTTCCCGGTAAAGAACACCGGGGCGCAAAAGGCGCGAATAGAACTAGGGTGGGGCACCCTCAAGTTCATTTGTTGAACGGCATAACATGAAGGAAAGCGTCCGCACGCCAAAAGTCGGCGTGCGGCCGCTACAAAGGGGAGACAAGATCATACGATCGTGCGGATATGGGGCACAGCGGTGCTGTGCCCCTACAAGGAAACACCAAGAGCCGGCAAGATGCCGGCGCTACAAAGGCACTAGCGGGCGGCGGAGGCGGGAGGTGCGGCCCCTCTATCGTCGGGGCAAGCGATGGCGCCGTAGCGGCGTTCGCGTTTTTGGAAGTCGAGAAGGGCCTCGAGGAAGCGGGGACGATTGAAGTCGGGCCAGAGCGTTTCGGTGACGAAGATTTCGGCGTAGGCAATCTGCCAAAGCAGGAAATTGCTGACGCGCATTTCGCCGCTGGTGCGAATGAGGAGATCGGGATCGGGCAGCTCGGCGGTGTAAAGATGGCGGGCGAGTTCTTCTTCGGTAATGGGGGCCGAGCCGTGACCGTTGCGCTCGGACAGAATGGCGTTCATGGCGTCGACGATTTCGGCGCGGCCACCGTAATTCAGGGCGATGGAGAGGACCATGCCGGTATTTTTCGACGTGGCTTCCATAGCTTCGCGCGTGTCCTTCCGGACGGCGTCGGGGAGTTCGTCGGGGCGGCCGAGGAAGCGCATGCGGATATTGTTTTTCTGGAGGAGCGGCATCTCCTTGCGAAGGTATTCGCGGAGGAGCTGCATGAGGAATTCGATTTCGGTTTTGGGGCGGCGCCAGTTTTCGACGGAGAAAGCATAGAGGGTGAGGGCTTCGATGTGGAGGCGCGCGGAGGTTTCGATGATCATGCGGGCGGATTGCGTGCCGGCGCGATGGCCGGCGACGCGAGGGAGATGGCGCTTCTGAGCCCAGCGGCCGTTGCCGTCCATGATGACGGCGATGTGGCGGGGGAGGCGAGAAAGATCGAGAGATTGAAGGAGGCGGGCTTCCTCAGCGGTGACGGGTCCGAGTGTTTCCGGGGAGACAGGATGGTGACGAGACGGGGACACGGTGAGTTCCGAGTGAATCCTCTTTATGGCGCAAAGTTAGCACAGGGGAATGTACGGGCGCAACGTGGGGTTGTGGGAAAAGGTACTGGCCATCGGATGCGGAAATACGGAGACAAGGAAAGAAAAGGCTTACCGCAGAGGCAGCAGAGGGGCCGCAGAGAGAACGGAGACGTGAGAGGCAAGACGCGAAGGCTGAGATCCTGCGGCTATCCTCGGCGGATAACCCTGCAACCCCATCCGGGGCGCAAGAAGCGCGCCTCAGGATGACAACTTGTAAGCTGTGAGCCCTAGGTGGCGGGAGGATGGAGGTATTGGAGGACGCCCTGGACGGCGAGGGCGACGGCCAGGATGATCGCGGCGATAGCAGTGATCCAAGCAACTATGTTGAAGGCGAAAGAGTTGGTGTGCTCGCCCATGAGGTCTTTGCGATTGATGAGAAGCAAGATGAAGATGGTGACAATCGGCAGCCATATCCCGTTGCCAACCTGGGAATAGATGAGAATTTTCCAGAGAGGAGCGCTTGGGATCAGGACAATGCCAGCACCAACGACAATGAGGATGGTATAGAGCCAGTAGAACGCGGGGGCTTCACGGAATTTGTGATCGAGGCCAGCTTCGAAGCCCATGCCTTCGCAGATGACGTGAGCGGTGGAAAGCGGAAGAATGGTGGCGGCGAAGAGAGAGGCGTTGAGCAAGCCGAAGGCAAAGGTCAAGCCCGCCCACTTCCCTGCCAGAGGAATGAGAGCTTTGGCGGCTTCGCCTGCGTCGGTGATGTTGGTGAGACCGGAAGCGTGGAGGGTGGCGGCGGTGCAAACGATGATGAAGAAGACGATGACCATGCAGGAGATGCTACCGACGATGACATCGAGTCTGGCTTGGGGATACTGGCGCGGGCCGACCTTTTTCTCGACGAAGCCAGCCTGGAGATAAAAGAATTGCCATGGAGCGATGGTGGTACCAACGAGACCAGTAAGCATCATGAGGTAGCTAGTGTCAATGTGGCCGGAGGGGATGACGATACTCTTGCCAGCGAGCACCCAATCGGGATGAGAGGCGAGCGCGGAAAAGAGATAACTGAGATAAAAGGCGCAAAGGACCAGAAAGACGACTTCTACAAAGCGGTAGGTGCCTTTCAGAACAAGAATCCAGACAATGACGGCTGCCAGGGGAACGCAAACGTATTTGTTCAGGCCAAAGAGCTGGCCGGCGGCAGCGACACCCGCAAATTCCGCGACCACGTTGAAGAGGTCGACAAAGAAACCCGTAACCATGACGAAGAAGGTGGGGCGCAGGCCGAACTCTTCGCGGATGAGGTCAGAGAGACCTTTGCCGGTAACGACGCCCATGCGCGCGCACATTTCCATGGTGACGTAGAGAGCGATGGTCATGGGAACGAGTGACCAGAGGAGAGTGTAGCCGTAGGCGGAGCCGGCTTGGGTGTAGGTGCCGATACCACCAGCGTCGTTATCGACGTTGGAGGTGATGATGCCTGGGCCGATAACGGCAAGGAAAAGAGCGGCGCGGTGGCGCCAGTGCTTGCCGCGGGAGAAGAAGCGGAAGACGCCGGCGCGGAGGGAGTCGATGAAAGTGTTGATGGGGCTGAGAGTCATGAGTTGATCGGCCCGGGGACGATTTGGGGCGGGAGACAGGAGCGCCGTGACATCATCGCGATCCGCGACCATCGATCAGGCAGGAGGAAACGGGCGCGAGACGAACGGACAGATGGGAGACAAGACGCAAGGATGACAATGGGACGTTTGATTGGGAATGAAGAAAAGAGGCGCAGTGGCATCCGAGCGTAAGCGCCCACCCTTCGCAAAAAGCGCGAAGGATAGGGCACCCTCAAGTTCAGAAGAGGAATGGCGATAGATGGGAGGGTCATGCGTTCACCAGGCGGGAGACAACGTCGTCGACAGTAACGACGCCGACGGGACGGCGGTCGTTGTCGAGGACGGTTAGCATGCGGAGGTTGTATTTGTCGAAGAGTTCGAAAACATCTTTTTCGCTGGCGTCGGCGGTGACACTGATGAGGGGCTCGGTCTTGAGATCCGTGATGTGCTGATCGGGAGCGGCAAGGAGCATGCGAGCGACGGGTACGGTGCCCGCAAAGTGTCCGAGCTTGTCGAGGAGCACGATGGTATCGAGCTGTTCGAGATTGAAATCCTGAGTGCGGAGCCATGCGAGAACCTCGTCGCGACTGGCAGCTTCGCTGACGAAGGCGAATTCGGTGTTCATCATGCCGCCGGCGGTGGAAGGATCGAAGGAAAGAAGTTCGCGGACTTCCTCGGCTTCCTGGTTGGGCATCTCTTCGAGGACCTCTTCGGAGGTTTCCTTGGGGAGGTCGGCGAGAAGGTCAGCAGCGGCGTCGGGAGCCATTTCCTCGATGATGTCCGCAGCCTTTTCGGGATCGAGTTTCTCGACGATTTGCGTGGTGAGGCGCTCATCGAGTTCGGCGAGGACGGAGGCGGCGGTTTCCTCGTCGAGCGAGGCGATGATGCCCTGGCGCTCGGCGGCGGAGAGTTCTTCCATCATCTCAGCGAGGTCGGCGGGGTGGAGATCCTCGAGTTTTTCGTGAGTGATGCGCAGCTTGACGCGGCGAAGCGGGTCGGGCTCGATCAAATTGACGAATTCCCAGCGAATGGAGCGCTGCGGGAGTTTGCTTTGGAGCTTGCGGACGAGGCTGGTTGGGGCGATGCCCTGAAGCAAGCGGCGAACGGCGCCGGGGACACCGACATCGACCTGAGCGATGCGCAGCTCCACATTGCCGTTATTGCGAATTTCGGCGAGATCGACGTCGTTGACGCGGACGACTTTGCGGCCGGAGGTGTCGATGATTTGCTGGTCGAGAAGATCTTTTTGGACGGCGAGCCAGGCTTCGTTGGGCTGATAGGCGTCCAGGACGCGCTCGTTGACGTTAAGATCGATGCGACCGGGAACGACTTTGGAGACCTGGTCGTGGCGGGCGACAAGGGGCTGGAAACGTCCGCGGGAAATCAGGAAGTGGGAAACTCGGTTGGGCTGCTCGGCGGGCTCGATAAAGAATTCACGGACACGGCCAACGTAGTTGGATTGGTCGTCATAGGCGGCGGAGCCCATCAGTTCGGTGGCGTAGAGCATGTAGTGACTCCTTTCTGACGGGGCGCCGTCGAATGAAACGAAGATCGAAAAACGAAAATCGAAACTCGGGAATCCCAAGACCCACCCTCCCCGCAAAGGCATCCGGGGCGCGAAATGCGCGCACAAAACGAGGGTGGGGCACCCGCAAGAGAAACCCAAGAGCCGGCAAAATGCCGGCGCTGCACAACAAAAAACCCGCGAGCGGGAAAGGCCGGCGCGGGTAGGTGATTCCGAAAATAAAGAAACGCTACCCGGGAATGAGTCCTCCCCAGCGCGTGAATCTGAATCGGCCTTGCACCAGGCCGGACCAGAGGCGCAGCCGGACGACGAGGGTCGAAGCCGGAGAAAATACCGGCGCAGCGATCGCGAGGCGGATCCTCAGTCCGGTGCAACTAGGGTGAGGTTCGAGTTCGCTAGACGCGCTCATCAGAGAGAAAAACACTCCGAGGTTAGGAATAAACCGCGCTGCAAGGGATTGTCAAGGAAAGAATGACGATTTTTGGAAAAAAATCCCGAGATGGGTAATCGGCGATCAGCGACCAGGAAGCTGGAGGTGGTGAACGGGGACTTGGGTGGCAGGACGCAGTGTTTGAGATCCTTCAGCTATCCTTATCGGATAGCTTCAGGATGACAGGTTGTGAGTGAGGAGCATGAAATTGGTTGGAGAACGGTTTCGTTGGCGACCGCCCCGTAGCGCCATTCGGGGCGCAAAAAACGCGCCTCGGAAGGCGGCCCCCACAGGAAGAACCGAGGAATCATTTGGAGGTGGGGAAGAGCATGTGGGAAGGCGGGACGTCGCGGCGCTTGCAGTCGTCGAGGTAGAGAACGAGGTAGTTTTTCAGGACGTAGTCGGAAGGGGAAAAGCCGAGATCGTGGGCGGCTTGATCGATGGCGGGGCCGGGGCCTTCGAGTTCGACGAAGGTGCCGATAGGGGTTTCGTCGTAGTCGATGACGAGATGCTTGGCCCATTGCAGGCGGGCGGGGAGACGATACGGGGTGCGGTACTTTTCGTAACGGAACCAGCCGCGCAAGCCGAGGCCTTCGAAGATTCTCTGGAGGGTGGCGGGGTCGGTGAGAACGGTCTCGAGTTCCTCGCGAACCTTGTGGCGGCGATCAACGGGATGAACGGCGGGGCCGATGGCGAGTTCTTCGGGAGGGCTTTTGAAGGTAAGGGTGGTGCGAGGGGAGGGCTTTTTGGAAGGAGAAGAGCGGCGGCGTGGAGTCGCCGCCACACGACCGGAGGCTGGGGTTGCCGTGCGGATGCGGAGGAGTTGACCGTGCTTGGCGAGGCCGCCGTCGGGGGTGTCGAAGATGAGGTTGTGTTCGTGAACGCGGGGAGCAATGGGTTTGGCGCCTAGTTTTTTGAGGAGGCGGAGGAAGGATTTGGGGTTGCGAATGCGGAGCTTGATTTCGGTTTCGCGGGGCATGGGGAGATTGTAATGGAGGAGGGCGACCAGCGACCAGGGATCAGAAACAGGGGAGAAGGGGGCGGGCGGAAACGTGGGGGGCAAGACGCGGTGTGCGAGATTAAGAGAAGAGTTCACCGCAGAGTTAGGCGAGGGGCCGCAGAGGACGCAGAGAAGAGAAAGAAGGAAACCCAAGACCCAGGTTCAAAAACCGAACCTGGGGCACCCGCCCCCGAAGAGTCGAGCAAAATCAAGAGTGAAGAGAAGAAAGGTTGTGGCGTTAAAACGTAAGAACCCACCGTTCATCCCGAAAAAAGCATCGGGATGGAGAAGAGATCGCAAAAGGCGCAAAGGATGGGGCACCCGCAAGTTCAGATGGGACGCGCCGTGACCGTTGGGCGGCGCTACAAAAGAGGGCGGAGTTCGGATAGGATAGCGAACGAAGGGTTTGGCTCGGGTGCAAGGCGAGTGAAGCCCGTCCCGCAAGGGTGAATCGGGGCGTAAGGTAGGCGCGCCGAGGAACTGGCCGGGATACACAGAACGACCTCCGACATTCAAAAACAGATGCGCGACGATTTCCAAATCGAGAGGGTGGGCTTTTCCCCAAAGAGCGTGGGGAAAGTGCTTGATGGAGAACCCGGCGGAGGACCCGTGGAAGCGGGAAGAGGTGCACTGGCCGGGAGTGCGGGAGGAGTGCGGGTGCAGGCGCCGCTGGCAGAGCGGGAGCCGGTGGAACACGTGATTCACGGGGACCGACGAGTGGATCACTACGCGTGGATGAAAGATAGGAAGGACCCGCGAGTGAGCGCGTACCTGGAGGCGGAGAACGCATACGCTGACGCGGAGATGAGGGCGACGGAAGGGTTTCAGGAGAAGCTCTACCAGGAGATGCTGGGGAGGATTTTGCAGACGGATTTGAGCGTGCCGTATTTGTTGCGGGGATATTCGTATTACACGCGGACGGTGGAGGGGAAGCAGTATCCGATCTATTGCAGGAGAAAAGAAAGTTCAGAGTTCAAAGTTGAAAGTTCAAAGTTTCGGAGCGGAGAAGACCAGGAGCGGAGTCCTCAGGGGCTAAAGCCCAGTGGTAGCCAATCGTTGATGTCGGAGCTGAAGCTCCGACCCCCTAAAGAGGAAGAGGCGGAGGCACAGGCAGGAGGGCCTTTCGGCGCTGCTCAGACGAAGCCTGAGTCACAGGGAGAGGAGGAGGTGCTGCTGGATTTGAATGAGATGGCGGCGGGGCACACGCACATGGGGCTGGGGATATTCGAGGTGAGCGACGACAATCAGTGGCTGGCATATGCGACGGATACGACGGGGTTCCGGCAGTATGTGCTGGAGGTGAAGGACCTGGGAGCAGGGGAACAGCCGGAACTGGAGGCAAGGTTCAAAGTTGAAAGTTCAAAAGTTCAAAGTAGAGAAACCCAAGAGGGCGGCATAAAGCCGCCCGTACAAGGACGGGAAGGAAGCAAATTCCGCGTAGAGCGAGTGACGAGTGCAGCTTGGGCTGCGGATAACCGGACGCTATTTTACGTGACGGAAGACGAGATGACGAAGAGATCGAACCAGCTGTGGAGGCATGAATTTGAAGAAGTGACGACCAGCGATCAGCGACCAGCGACCGGAAAGCCAAAAACAGCGGGAATGGACTCTAGAACTGGTGATCGTGCGGACTTGAGGTGTCCGCCTGCGGCGGATGCTGCGCCCCTACGGAGAGAAGAGACTGACGAGCTCATCTATGAAGAGAAGGACGAGCGGTTCCGGATCGACGTGGAGCGGAGCCGGAGCGGGGCGTACCTGTTTTTGGAGGTGAATAGCCACACAACGAGCGAGATCCGGTATTTGCGGGCGGATGCACCGCGCGGGGCATTTCAGTTGGTAGCGGAGCGGGAGGACGAGCACGAATATTACCTCGACCATCATCCGGGGAGCGCAAGCGATGCGGCGGGCGGGGTCTTTTTCATACGGACAAATAGCGAAGGGCGAACGTACCGGTTGATGACGGCGCCAACGGTGGACCCGGTGCGATCGCGGTGGCACGAGGTGATTGCGAACCGGCCGGGGGTGATGCTGTCCGGGCTAGCAGCATTTAAAACGCATCTGGTGCTGACGGAACGGGAAGACGGATTGCCTCATTTGCGGATTGTGGATTTGACGCGGGAAGCCGCGTCGGCGCTGGAGGCTTCGCGACGACTCGAGTTTGCGGAACCGACGTATAACGCGATGCTGGGAACGAACCCGGAATTCGACAGCGAGTTTGTGCGGTTTCAGTACGAGTCGCTGGTAACGCCGCGATCGGTGTACGACTTTGACGTGCGAACGGGGGAGCGAATTTTGAAAAAGCAGCAGCCGGTGCTGGGAGATTTTGATTCGGCGAGGTACGTGAGCGAACGGCTGCACGCGAAGGCGAAGGACGGGACGCTGATCCCAATTTCAGTGGTGAAGCGGAGAGAGACGGCGAGGGACGGGAACGCGCCGCTGCTGCTGTACGGATATGGAAGTTATGGCTTGTCCATGCCGGTGGGGTTCAGCTCAAACCGGCTGAGCTTGCTGGACCGGGGGATGGTGTACGCGATTGCGCACATCCGCGGCGGCGGGGAGTTGGGTAAGCCTTGGCACGACGCGGGGCGCATGCACGAAAAAATGAATACGTTCACGGATTTTATTGCGTGCGCAGATTATTTGGTGGCGAAGAGGTATACGTCACCGGAGCGGCTGGTCATCGAGGGAGGGAGCGCGGGAGGATTGCTAATGGGGGCGGTGACGAACCTGCGGCCAGATTTGTTTTGTGTGGTGGTGAGCCACGTGCCGTTCGTGGATGTGCTGAACACGATGCTGGACGCTTCCCTGCCCCTGACGGTGGGGGAATATGAGGAGTGGGGGAACCCGCAGGCGGAGGAAGATTATTTTTATATGAAACAGTATTGCCCGTACACAAATGTGGAGAGGAAGGCGTACCCGCGGATGCTCGTGAAGACGGCTTGGAATGACAGCCAGGTGATGTACTGGGAGGCGGCGAAGTACGTGGCGAAATTGCGGGCGATGAAGACGGACCGGAATGTGCTGCTGCTGAAGACGAATATGGGAGCGGGGCACGGCGGGGCGAGCGGGAGATACGATTATTTGAGGGAGATTGCGCTCGATTATGCGTTTGTGCTGGGGGAGTTGGGGATTCAAGGATGAAGTAACGAAGTAAAGAAGCAACCAAAGGTCAAAGGATAACGCAGAGACGCAGAGTACGCTGAGGGGCGCAATGAAGAGAAGGAGTTCACACAGAAAGCAGGGAGAATTGGGAGGCAAGACGCAGTGGGTGAGAACCTTCGGGCGCGGAAAGAGTGCCCTCAGGATGACAACCCAGGCGTCATGCGGACTGCGATGGAAGCGGGAACTTAACCGGCAAATATAGAGGAGAGGAGCCCACCCTTTGCAAAGAACGCAAAGGATGGGGCACCCGCAAGATCATGAGGGGTCGAAAAAAGGCAAAGGCAGGCGGAGTGATGCCGCCCCTACAAAGAGTGCGATGAGCG
>Ga0187803_10000810_pt1 | contig 12343 bp, 9 predicted proteins | sample NC_wetland_sal_i_2_FD_132425 | JGI IMG/M metagenome (GOLD analysis project Ga0187803, IMG submission 132425) | Wetland sediment microbial communities from Neuse River Estuary, North Carolina, USA - Control_3 | ecosystem: Environmental > Aquatic > Freshwater > Wetlands > Sediment | place: USA...
CGAAATTCTGGCCGCGGCCTCCAGTTCGGTGCGTGCTTCCGCGTCACGCTTCAGCGAAGCCAGCAGCAGCCCCAAACTCTTGTGGGCCGAAGGATCCAGCGGCAGGATCTCCAGATGTTTGCGGTAGGCAGCGATCGCCTCGCCATTCCTTCCTGACTGCTCGAATTCTTCCGCCAGCTCCCGGTGCGCCTTCTGGCTGTAGGGATCGATTTCAATCTGTTTCTGGAAGGCCTTGATGGCCTCCTCATGATTGTTGAGGCCGGCGTAGGCGCGCCCCAGCGAGTCCCAGGCTTCCTCGTGCTTCGGGTCCTGGTCCACCACGCGCTTGAAAAGCTCCGCGGCGGTCTTGAAGTCCCGGCGCTGCAGCGCGCCGTCTCCTGCCTTCATCAGGCCCTCGGGCATGTCGCCGAATTTGGCGGCAGCGGCCGCTTCCGCGGCGTGGGAGGCGGGACTGATCACGCAGGTCATGTTCTGAGTTGCATCCTGCCGCAGCACGCTGCGCATCGATTCCAGGTCCGACTTGCGGGAAGCGGGCAGTTCGTTGACCTTCAGGACCAGGTGACGCTCGGCCTGGAGCACGTTCTTCGCGAGGACATAGGTGGAGGAATACTCGCCGTAGTCGCGTGAGATCCGCACCGGCAACGGCGGCTGCACGTCGTAGTTCGGAGCAAACTCGAGGCGGGCACGATAGGTAAGGTCCGCGGCGGGGCCGACATCGATCGGTTCCGAAGGCTTGTGGTTTCTGGTATCGCCCCCGACGGCGACCGGCGGCAGCGGCAAGGCACGGTCGGCGCGGCCGGGCACGACGAAATATCCCTCTTGATGAATGCGGTAATGCAGGTGGAAAGGCTTGGACGTGTCTTCGAGCGAGCTGATCGAGATCTCCGACACATCGCCCGGCAGCGCGAACGCCCGGGAAACATACTCCACCACGCGTTGCCAGTCGGGCTGGGCAGTCTGGCGGAAGTTCATGCGCAAAGGCAAGTCGCTGTCGCCGGTCGCGGTCAGATCGACGGTGGCGTCCAGCGCTCCAGTTTCGCTGAACTTCCCTTCCACCACAAACGACTCCGTGTTCTTGACCGGGACGTCGGCGGGTGTGCGGTAGAGCCCGGCGTTGCTGTCCTCGGCCGCCAGCAGCGCCTGTTTATTGCGCAATTGATACATGATGAGGCCGAAGGGAGCCACCTCGGCGGTGCTGTCGAGCCAGGTGAAGTCCTTGCCCAGGCGCGCCGCCGTAATCACATGATCGAACTGCGCCGGCGACGGCACTTCGTTGTCGAGCTTCAGTTCGTGGTGAATGAGCACGGGATAGCTCTGGATTCCCGCGGCGCTGAGCAGCGCCGCCAGCAGCGTGTGCTTGTCCTTGCAGTCGCCGTAGCCATTTTCGAGGACCTCGACCGAGGTATGCGGCTGGTAGCGCCCGATGCCGAGCGAGATGCTGACGTAGCGAATATTGCGTCCGACAAAATCGTAGAGACGCTGGGCCTTTTCGACTGGAGTGGTGGCGCCCTTCGTGAGTTCGTCGGCCTTCTTCTTGATCTCGTCATTCACCACGACCTGCTGCCCCTGGAGCTTCGCGTACCAGTGCGCCAACTGCTGCCAGTCGGTGAAAGTTGTCAGTTGAACGTCGATGGTGAACTCATCGCGCTCCGAAACCAGCGACTCCCTTTTCGGCTTGCGGTCGGGGACAATGTCGCGGACCACCCAGGTGTAAATGCGCCGGTCGGCGGTCTCGCGCGTTTCGTAGCGCCGTTCCGGGCTCTTCAGGTGTACGGCCCGCGACTTGGGGATGTCGATCTCAAGCCGGTCTTCGTTGACGGCAGCATTCTTCGGGAAGTTGTATTCGTACCAGAACTCGCCCGGAACCATGGCGCTGGTGATGTGCGTGGTCGTCTGGTATTCGAGTATGTCTCCGGGGCGCAATCCGGCCACGCTGACGTGTTTCTCGCGGTAATCGCTGTACATGGGAGCGGCCTTGAGGACTTCCGGGGCAAAGTCCTGCAAGGAAGCAGCCGGCGTGGTGACGGTCTCGCCGCTGGATTTGCGGACCCGGACATAATCCACCGCCAGCGTTTCCGACGCGGAGTTGTAGCCGAAGACCAGCTGCCCGAATTGCTGCACGGCAGCTTCGCTCTGCACCCGGATCACGGCGCTGGTCACACGTTCGCCGGTGCCGTCGGTCTCGTAGCGAATCCGGTTGGAAATCTGGTCGAAGACCACCGCTTCCTGCGAGGTATCGGCCTTCGGGACGGCGGGCGGGGTGGCTTGTGCGACGAAGAGAACTCCGAAACCGAGAAACAGACAGAGAGCGAAACGACGCGAAGACATAGAGATCAAGACCAGCGGAGACGTGGTTTCCTGCTAATAGAGACAGCGAAATTCTACACTGGAGTCGCCGGCCACTTCTTCTCTGAAAAGAATGCTCACCAGAAGCGAGCGCAAGAGTTTCACTTCTACGGGTGGAGGCTCTCCAAGAACGTCCAAAACTCCTTGTCGTTACTATAAGGCCGGAATGAATCGTCACTTTTCGGGTCGGGCATGCTCTCGCCGGGTATCACGTTAGCCTTTCGGGCAAACGCCTCTTGCAGATGTTTACGGGCGCCAGCCAAGTTTTTTTCTTCAGCGTCGGCACAGGCGAGGTTGTAGTAATACATCGGATAATCCGGGTCTTCGGAGATTGCTTTTTCAAAGATGGCGCGGGCTTTGGGGATGTCGCCCGAGATTCCGTATGCCATTCCGGCCTGGTCGGTCACCACCCGTCTCATCGTTCTCTTCTCGGCGCCGGATTTCTCGCTCAACCTTGCCGAAGCAATCTCGAAGATTGGCGCCGCTGCCCTGTACTGATGATTCTGATAGAGAACCTGCGCGTAAAGCAGTGCATCTTCGAACTTGGGAGAGTAGCTTTCATCGAGGCGATAGCTGCCCAGAATCTTCTTTAGATCGGCGTCGTCGGCACCGATCGGTGTGTTGCTGTAGAACTCCAAATCGCCGCACATGTCACCAGAGGCTACGAAGCTACGGACCATGTAGACGGTCCCGCCGTCGCGGCTTTTCGCCGAGTAGTTCACGACAGAAACAGGTAGAGTGCTTCCAGACTGAGTCTTGTCGGACGTCGCCGAGATCTTCAATGTAGGATTACTCTTCTTCTCGGTGTCGAGCGCACCATCACGGCATTTTGCTGTGGTCAGCGGCGCTTGTTCAGGAACAAGGAACAAGAATCCGAGGAAAGTAAGATGGCCGGATTCATCTTTAGCGCGGATCCCGATCTCATTCCCGTTTGGCTTAGCGGAGGACTGAATAATCTTGAATCCGTCCGCGGACCATTGCAACTGTCCACGGTGGTCAGGAAGTGCAAGCTTGAAGATGCCTTCGTTTGTCGTCTGCCCGAGAGCAGAGAAACTGAAGACCGCTGCCATGACGAGGACCATCCCAGTTCTTGGCATGGGCAACAGTATAGCCTGAACCAGGAGAACGTCATCGAGCGAGAGCTGTCCAACTACCTATATTGGATCACGCGACTAATAAAACAGGTACTTCCTCCACTTATCGTCCGAACGCCCCATCAAGCGCATGATGTGGCGGGAGGTGTGAAGGTTGAACGAGCGGGGCTCGCGCAGCAATTGCATGCCGGCTTCGTGGGGCAGCTGGTTCCCCTTCCGCCGGTTGCAGGGATGGCAGCAGGCGACCAGGTTCTCCCAGGTGGAGAGCCCGCCGCGGGAGCGCGGGGTGACATGGTCGAGCGTGAGTTCGCCCGAAGGCAGAGTCGTGCCGCAATACTGGCAGCTGCTGCGGTCGCGCAGCAGGATGTTCTTGCGCGAGAGCGCGCGCGACTGGTGCGGAATCCGGCGGTACTCCAGCAGCCGAATCACCGAAGGCACTCTCATCGCCACCCGGGCCGCGTGCAGGAAGTGTCCGTTTTCTTCCTCGGTCATGGCAATGCCCTTAAGGACCAGCACGATGGCGCGGCGGGCGGCGCACACGTTGATCGGCTCGTAGGAGGCGTTCAGCACCAGCACCGGCGCGTGCAGCGCGCACCCATCACCATATTGGTGCGGGCCGGGGGTGAGCATGGAGACCGGAAGGGGTGCCCGGCTGCTGCCACCGAAATTGTGCGCTCGCAAAGACATAAATCTCTAACCCTGAGCCGCCACGACGCGGCGCACTCCGCTTTCCTCCTCCTCGAAATCCTCTGGCATGGCGAGCACCTCGGCGATTTTCAAGGTGCGCGCCACCGTTGCCACCCACACGCGGGCGACTCCGGCCCGGCGCAGCACGCGGGCGCACTCGGAAACCGTTGTTCCGGTGGTGAACACGTCGTCCACCAGCACAACCTGCCGGCCTGCGATCTGCTCCGGGTTTGGGACCGCGAAGGCGCCGCGCAGGTTCTCCCGTCTTTGATGCCCGGTTAAGCCGATCTGCGACACGGTTTCGCGGCGCCGCTGCAAAACTCCCGGGCAGAGTTGGAACCGCTTCGGGCGCGCCAGCTGCTTCAGGGCAATGCGGGCAATCAGCTCCGCCTGATTGAATCCGCGCTGCGCCTGCTTGCGCGCATACAAAGGGACGGGAACGACCGCGATCATGCCGTCCGGAATTCCTGCTTCGAGCTTCCCGATCACCTCGGCCAGTATGCGTCCCAGGACACCTGCCGCGGGACGAACCTGCTGATACTTCAGCAAATGGATCAGGTCGCGCAACCCGCCGTCGTAACTCCCATAAGCGAGGGCCTTCTGGAATGGCGGCTGGACGCGCTCGCACAGTCCGCAGAGCGCATCGCCGCGTTCCACAAAGGCAGAGGAGAAGAGCGCTTCCCCGCAAATACTGCAGAACTCGCCCGCCAGGGGCCGCACCGAGTCCAGACAGCCCTCACAAACCGGGAGGCGCGAAATCTGAATCAGAGGGGAACCGCAAATGCGACAGTCGGCAGGAAAGAGAGTGAAAAACAGGCTGGCAACAGCTTGCCTTGACCACCCGGCGAGTGCGTTACTCGCCGCATGGCTCTGGGTCGCCCGTATTCGAAACCCAGTACTGCTGAAGACAGCCTCCCGCAACCCGGCAAGCCGTGGGCACTTCCGCCGGGCCTTAACGGCCAGTATAGACGCGGTCTAAGGCCTTATGCAACGCGGGCCTTATGCAACGCGGGGCTTACGCAACGCGGGTCCCGGCACTGGATTCGTCAGAAGGTCGGCCCGATCGTTGCGGGACCGTCGACGGAGCCCGATCCAGCACCGCCACCGACTTGAAGACATAGCTGCGGTGGTAGCAGTGCACGCAGCGCGCCGGTTGCAGCATCAGAAGGGGAAGTAGGCGCTTTTCCACGAAACCTCGGGGACGGGATCGATACGCTTCATTCCCGCCACATCCGCGACAGTGGAACGCCCGGGGAAGACGGGGCTTCAAGGGGTGGGCTAGGGGATCCACAGCATACCTCCTGGCCAGAGTTTCTATTGTAACCCGGAAGCAGCGCCAAAGTTTCGGAGGCGGCTCGTGCTTCCGCGTGTCGGCCTGGCGCCACCGAGACCGCACTTGTAAAGCTGCCTTCCCGCATGCTAACGTGCGCCCGTTCTGTTAGTGTGAACCGGCAATGAAATTCCCAGTAGCCACGAGGCAATTATGAGCACTCCCGCGGTGAATGCCACCGGAAGCCCCCGCAAGCACCGTCCGTATGTTCCGGAAACTATGGAAATGAAGGAGTTCACTTTCCGGGCCGTGTTGATCGGCTTGTTCTTGACCGCCATCCTGGGTTCGGCCAACGCCTACCTCGGTCTGAAAGCCGGAATGACGATTGCCGCGACCTATCCCGCGGCGGTCATCGGGATGGCGCTGCTGCGGCTGATGAAGGGCTCGCTGCTCGAAGAGAACATCGCCCGAACGGTCGGCTCGATCGGTGAGTCGGTGGCTGCAGGAGCGATCTTCACAATCCCAGCCTTTGTGATGGCCGGGCTCTGGACGGGATTGACGGCTGACAAGTATTGGAACTCGGTCGCGCTGATGATGATTGGCGGCACGCTGGGGATCCTGTTTGTCACCTTGCTGCGCCGGGTCATGGTCGAAGATCCGGATCTTCCCTTCCCGGAGTCGGTCGCCGCCTCGGAAATCCACAAGGCCGGACAGCAGGGTTCCCGCGCCGCCAAAATCCTCTTCGCGAACATGGGCTTCGGTGCGTTCATGTACCTGCTGGGACAGATCAATGTCTTCAGCCCCAGCAACACTTTCCCCATGAAGATCAGTGACTTGGGGAAGAAACTATTGCTGCGCACCAGCACGAATCCCAACGTGGCCACCACCATGACCGGTGGCGCCACGCTGTTGACCGCGCCCGACATCAGCCCCGCCTATCTGGGCGTCGGCTACATCATCGGCCCGCGGCTTGCCGCACTGAACTTCGCCGGCGGCGTGCTGGCCTGGGGCCTGCTGGTTCCGCTGCTAACCTTCACCATCGGCCCCTACATCCAGACCGCGCAGCCAGCAGGTCAGGCGATTTCCTGGAACCTGCTCTCCGGCGCCATCTACTTCTCCATTGTGCGTCCGATTGCCGTCGGCGGGATGCTGGTGGGCGCCACCTACACGCTCTTCAAAATGCGGAAGCAGTTGGCGCTCGGCATGGCCCGCGCCGTTTCCGATCTCAAGAAGTCCGCGGCGGCGCACACCGCGACCAACCGCACCGAGCGGGATTTGCCCGCCAAGATTATCTTCGCAGGCGTAGGGGTGGTATTCGTCGCGATGATCCTGCTCTACCACTACTTCATCAGCGGCGCGGGGACGCTCTCCAGTTCCAAGGTCATGGCGGGTTCGCTGGTCGCAGCCGGGGTCATGATCGTCATCGGATTCTTCTTCGCCGCGGTTTCCGGCAATCTGGTCGGGATGATCGGCTCGTCGAACAATCCGGTCTCCGGTCTGACGCTGTGCACTCTGGTGATTGCGGCATTGCTGATGGTCGCGCTCGGAGTCTCCGGCGCCGGCGGCGTCGCGGCCGTGCTCGGCGTGGCCGCGGTGGTTTGCGTGTCGTCGGCGGTCGCGGGCGAAATGCTGCAGGACCTCAAGGTCGGACACATCCTGGGTGGCACGCCCTCGAAGATGCAGATCGGCGATCTGCTGGGGATCGTCGTGGCTTCGCTCGTGCTGTTTTTCCCGGTGGCGGTGCTCGACAAGGCTTACCACTTTGGCAGCCCGGCGCTCCCCGCCCCGCAGGCGGGACTGATGGCCATGCTGTCCAAAGGCATCGTCGGTGGGGATATGGCGTGGCCGCTGGTGATCGTTGGCATCTTGCTGGGGCTGGCGATGATCATGATCGAAGTGAAGAGCGTGATGCTGTTTGCCGTCGGCATGTATCTGCCGCTGGGCACGACCTTCGCCATCTTTCTCGGCGGCGTCATTCGCTGGATCACCGATAAGTTGCGGGACCGCCGCGGCTTCAACGATGCGCAGAAAGCGCGCGTCGACAACTCCGGCGTCCTGACCGCCTCGGGCCTGATCGCCGGAGAAGCGCTTTGCGGGCTGGTCGTTGCCGGACTGGTCGGCTCCGGTCACGACGTGACGTTGTTCAAGTGGACGCCGTCGTTCTTTCTGGCGCTGGGCGCGCTCGCCGTGCTGGCCCTGGTCATGATCCGCGTTCCGCTGGCCAATGCCGGACGTCCCGAGGATCCCGCGCCACCAACCGCGATTATGTGATCGCGCTTTGCGAGGCGTCAGAGCTTCGCAGCGATCATCCTGAGCGAAGCGAAGGATCTCGGAGGTCAGAACTCAGAGGTTAGATTGCAGAAGTGAAAACCTTTAAGCAGGCTGCTGAAAAAGTCGGCGTTGCACTTGATTTTGGGTGGCGCAGCGCTTCAGCGCTGCGATAACTGGCTTGTTTTCAGCGCCGGCTTTAGCCGCTGCGGTCAGACTGCTGCGCAGAAAGTACTTTTTCAGCAGCCTCTTAGAGCTTCGTCGGTCTGGATTCGTCCCGGTGCAGCTTAAGCGGACGCTGGGCGGCGTGAGCTTTCAACCACGAAGACGCGAAGGCGCACGAAGGAAACTGATTCGTCTGGATCTTTCCTTCGTGCTACTTTGTGTCCTTCGTGGTCTTCGCTTTATGTCGATTGCCGAAAACATCGCTCGCGTGCAGGAGCGCATCGCCTCTGCCGCGCTGCAGGCCGGGCGCAATCCAGACAAAATCACGTTGATGGCAGTGAGCAAGACGTTCCCCGTCGAACGCATCCGCGAAGCTTATGCGGCCGGGCTGCGCGTTTTCGGCGAGAACCGGGTGCAGGAGTTCGCGGAAAAAGCCGACGCCGTGCGCGATTTGGAAGGCGCGGAGTGGCAACTGATCGGGCATCTGCAAACTAACAAGGCCCCGAAGGCGGCGGAGTTGTTCAGCGCGGTAGATTCGGTGGATTCGACGCGCCTCGCCGAGAAGCTGAATGTGGCTGCGGAAAAAGCGGGCAAGATGCTGTCGGTTCTGATCGAAGTCAACGTGGGCGGCGAGGAGGCCAAGACCGGTCTCGCGCCAGAAGCGGCGGAGTTGGAGCATATTCTGCTAGGTGCGCCGCGGTGGGGGAATCTGACGATCCGCGGATTGATGACCGTGCCGCCGTACACAGAAGATCCGGAAGGCGCGCGCCCCTTCTTCCGGCAGTTGCGCGAGATCCGCGACCGGATCGCATCCCGCCGCCGGCCCGCCGTCGCTGTAGATGTACTCTCGATGGGCATGTCGCACGATTTCGAGGTCGCGATCGAAGAAGGATCGACGTGTGTCCGCGTGGGCACCGCAATTTTCGGGGAGAGAGTAAAGCTGAAGGGTCCGTAGAGACGGGGCTTGCCCCGTCTCGGGAGATATTTGCAGGGTGCGCCAGAGACGCGGCAAGCCGCGTCTCTACAGGGACAATGATCAAACTGACAGAGTCGCCAGCCGGAACAACGTTCGCGGTCAAGGTCCACCCCCGCGCCAAGAAGACTGCCATCACCGGCGAAGTCGGCAACGCCCTGAAACTCGCTCTGACCGCGCCTCCGGTTGACCGCAAGGCTAACGAAGCCTGCATTGATTTCTTCGCAAGACTTTTGAAGGTACCGCGTTCCTCCGTTACTATTGCCTCCGGCCAGAGCAGCCGGAACAAGGTGATTCGCGTGGCTGGGCTGTCGGCGGAGGAATTGAAAATGCGATTGGCAGCTTCTCGATGCTCCTGCTGATCTTCAGGTTCTGTCATCCCGAGCGGAGCATGGAATTCGCGAAGCGAATTCCATGCGGAGTCGAGGGACCTTGTGTTTGCCAGTCATACGGATCACTCGTTAGGAGCCACTTTTGACCTTCTCCGAGCGTTTCCAGGAAATCCGCACCGGGTTTGAGCGCCCCTTCTGGATCGCCAACCTCAGTGAGATCTTCGAGCGCCTTTCCTACTACGGGGCGTTCGCTTCACTTGCGCTTTACTTGCAGGAAAAACTGAACTTCTCCACCGAGCAGACCGGGACCCTGACCGGCATCTTCGGGGGCATGGTTTGGTTTCTCGCCATTTTTGGCGGTGCCGCCGCCGACCGCCTGGGCTTCCGCCGTGCTCTCTCGATGGCCTACCTCATCCTGGCCGCCGCGTATTTCCTGATCGGTTCGATCGGCGCGTCCTGGCTGGCGCCGGTGCGCAACGCCGTGCCGCTGGGGTTGTTCGTGGGCGTCATTCTTATCCTTCCCGCGCTCGGCATCTCGCTGGTGAAGCCCTGCGTGGTCGGCACAACGGCCCGCGCTTCCAAAGAAAACGTTCGCTCCATCGGCTATTCGATTTACTACACGATGGTCAACATCGGCGGCGCCGCCGGCCCATACTTCGCTTCGTGGGCGCATCGCCATCTAGGCGTCGAAAATGTGTACCGCGTGGCGGCGCTCAGCGTCTTCGCCATGTTCTTTGTGGTCCTGTTCTTTTTCCGCGAGCCACACAAGCCGGGGGATGCGCCTCCGCCTTCGATCGCGACCGTCGCTCGGAATTTCTGCGTGGTAGTGGGCAATTACCGGCTGGTCTTGCCCGTGCTGGTGGGCGCCCTGGCACTGCGCATCGCAGTTGCGCTCTATTCTTTCAGCGTGCCCTGGTGGATCTGGGTCGGGCTGCTTGTGCTCGTGCTCGCCGGAATCAGCCGGTTCATGTGGTTCCTCGTGCTCTTTACCGGCTACTGGGTTGTCTTCTGGCAGCAGTACATCAGTTTGCCCGGCTACATCCACGGGTACATCAACTCCAGCGCCGACGTCGAGATGATCCTGGTGACCGACGGGTTGACCGTGATCTGCCTTACGGTCGCGGTGAATCTGCTGACGCGCAGGATACCGGCGCTTCAAGCCGTCATCCTGGGCACGCTGATCACATCTCTCTCGTGGGTAATCCTCGCCTTGCGGCCGACGATCTGGGGCGCGGTCCTCTCGCTCTTTGTCCTTGCGCTCGGCGAGATCACGCAATCCCCCCGCTACTACGAATACATCTCGCGGCTCGCGCCTCCGGGCCAGCAGGGCACTTACATGGGCTTTGCGTTCCTTCCCATTGGCATTGGATCGTTGATCGGCGGCTGGTTCGGAGGAACGCTGATCCACCATTTCGGAGAAGTCGCACACCAGCCGGCGCGGATCTGGTGGAGCGTAACGGCGGTGGGCCTGGCGACAGCGGCGCTGCTGTGGATCTACGACAGAATCGTGCGCGCTGGTGACCCCACTCCAGCGAAATAGCGGAATCGCCGCCGATCACAGCATTTGCTTCATGGATCTTTTATGATGGCCGCCGAACCTCAGCGAATCACACCATGCGCAAACGCAAACTCACTCCCAACTACATTGCCGCGCACATCCGGCGCGTGCTGAAGGACGGCGGCTCGGCCCCGCATTCGGTAGAAGTCCAGTGGTTCTTCAAGGAAGAAGTAAAGTCGCGCGGCTGGTACACCGGCGAACTAAGGAAAGTTGCGGTGCGGTTCCGGCGCGCCATCGTGCGCGAGCAGGGCATGCAGTTTCTCATTCAGGTGGCTGACAAGCTCTTCTCCGGCCGGATTCTGGAAGAAAAAGTATCTGCCGTTTTCCTGCTTGAGAACCAAACGATGAACTTCGGCGCCAAGGAGTTCGCACTCTTTGCCTCCTGGCTGGACCGGGTGAGCAGTTGGGCCGACCACGATGCACTGGCCCACTATCTGTTGGCACCGATGGTTGCGGCCGAACCGGCCCGTTACCGGGAAATTCTCCGCTGGGCGAAGTCGCCGAACCGCTGGCGGCGACGCGCCGCCTGTGTGGCGCTGATCCGCGCCGCCCGCGAGAAACAACTCTTCCCGGAAATCACGCACCTCTCGAACCTTCTGCTCGCCGATCAGGACGACATGGTCGAGAAGGGGTTGGGCTGGCTGTTGCGCGAGACAGCGAAGGCCGATCCCAGGCGCACCGTGCCCTACCTGATGAAGATCCGGGCGCGGGCCCCGCGGCTGGTGCTGCGGACGGCCTGCGAAACGCTGCCGGCCGCCACCCGGCAACGAGTGTTGCGGTCGCCCTCGGCTCGGGGCTCATAGCTCTTGAGACATACAGCTACCTGACGCATTCCACATACAAGCTCTCGGCGCGGCGAGACTCCAGTTCGATCTTCTCGATCTCGGGAATGCGGCTGTTCCCGAACGAACTCACCTCCGGGCTGGCAAATCCAGCTTCCCTCAACATGTGGACGAGCGAGCGGCCATCGAACATTTGCCGGTGGTGAGCCCCGGGGTGCAACAGGTCTCGTACCCCGGAAATCAGCAGCAACCTCCCGATGAACTGGTGCGATGCCTTTGGATTCTCGCGGTCCGCGAGATACTCCCGAACCGCAATCGCCAGGTCGGGCACGACGATCCGTAAAATGCCGCCGGGCCTGAGAACGCGGAAACACTCCCGCGCCACGGCCTGCGACTCCTCGTAGGTGAAGTGTTCGAAGGTGTGCGAAGAATAGATGCAAGAGACCGACGAATCGGGAAATGGAATCCGCTTGCGGACGTCCATCCGGCGCACGTCGCGTGGCCAGGGCGGGGTGCGGAAAATTTGCCGCCCCAAAGGCAAGCGCGAGAGCAGGATGGTGGGCGAGTTGTCGATGTTGACCCACCCCTCGATGCCCGAGGTCCCGCACCCGATGTTTAACTTAAGTTCCGCGGCCGCGGCCGCGCGCGGCTTCAATGTCCTTCTTCCTCCAGATACTTTTCCACTTCCAGGGCCGCCATGCAGCCGGAACCGGCGGCGGTGATGGCCTGCCGGTAGCGGCGGTCCTGCACGTCGCCACAGGCGAAGACGCCCGGCACCCGGGTCGAAACGTTCTTCTGGGTGACGAGGTAGCCGTCCGCGTCGGTTTCCATCTGCCCCGCAAACATTTTGGTGTTCGGAATATGGCCA
>Ga0187803_10000811_pt1 | contig 12341 bp, 12 predicted proteins | sample NC_wetland_sal_i_2_FD_132425 | JGI IMG/M metagenome (GOLD analysis project Ga0187803, IMG submission 132425) | Wetland sediment microbial communities from Neuse River Estuary, North Carolina, USA - Control_3 | ecosystem: Environmental > Aquatic > Freshwater > Wetlands > Sediment | place: USA...
AGATACCCACAACGGCACTGATCGGTGCTCTGGTGCGCTCCGCGAAGCATGTGAGCGATCTGATTTTTTCACCAGGTCGGGCACCACAGATGGAAGTGGACGGGCAGCTCGTGGGGGTCAAAATCCAAGGCTTGCCGGTGCTGACCTCCGAGCACACCGCGACGATCGCCGCGGACCTGATGGGGTCGAACCTCCAGGCATCCAAGAAGTTGCGGGAGGAAGGCGCGGCGGATCTTTCCTACAGCCTGCCGAAGGTGGCGCGGTTCCGGGTGAACGTGTTCACGCAGCGGGGAAGCTGCGCGATCGTCATGCGGGTGATTCCGGACACGATACCGGACTTCGCGTTGCTGCGGCTGCCGGAGCAGCTCGGAGAAGTGGCCCACTTGAAGAACGGGATCGCGCTGGTGACGGGGCCGACAGGTTCGGGGAAATCGTCCACGCTGGCGGCGATCCTGGACCGCATCAATAGCGAGCGCGCCTGCCACATCATTACCATCGAAGACCCCATCGAATTCCTGCACCGGCACAAGAAGGCCACCATCCACCAGCGGGAACTGCACAGCGACACGCCGAGCTTTGCGCTGGCGTTGCGCGCCGCGCTGCGGCAGGCACCCAAGGTGATCCTGGTGGGGGAAATGCGCGACCGGGAGACGATTGAGATCGCGTTGGAGGCGGCCGAGACGGGCCACCTTGTGCTCTCCACGTTGCACACGATTGACGCCTCAAAGACCGTGGAACGGATCATCGGGGCGTTTCCCAGCGGGGACCAGCATGCCGTACGCAACCGGCTGGCGAAGACCTTTCGCGTGTTAGTGGCCCAGCGGCTCGTTCCGAGGAAAGATGGCGGGGGGCGCGTGGCGGCGTTCGAGATCATGAGGTCCAGCATGCGGACGCGGGAGTACATCGAAAAAGGAGAGGGCGAAGGGAAGAGCCTGGTGGATGCCATGCGCGACGGCAGCGCGGACGGCATGCAACACTTCGACGGCGAGCTCGAGCGGATGGCACGCGAAGGGGTGATCGAGGTGGAGACAGCGCTGGCCTACGCCACCAACCCGGGCAATCTCCGACTGGTCCTTTCCGACTTGATGGAGTGGGCGTCACCGCAGGCGCCAGCGGCAGCGCCAGCCGCAGCGGAAAAGCCGGACGCGGGCGCCGAACCAGAGATCGTGCGATTTTAACGGGCTGCTCAAAAGACGCGGACCACTCCACGTCCAGCGGGAACACTCTGATGGCAGCTCGGGTCTCCGCCGCTCGACGCGCGCACGGGCTGAGAGTCGGCATAGAAAGTCTCGCGGCTCTGCAAACATCTGTTTGGTGAAAGATTATACGAGTGGGCAATGTGCGGCCAGGAAGCCCCCGAAGCCGGCAGGCTGGCAATCTGCGTGGCGTCCACGGAGCGGAAGCTGGGCCTCTTTGACCCTGGCAGGAATCACTCGAGATCGTAAGCAAGGTCCGCGTTCTTAATGTGTATTTGGCTGGAAATGGACGGACACCAGGAGACTCCGGTGGCGGCCGGTCCTAGCCTGCGCGGCCTCCGGTTTCACCTTTTCCTCTCGCCTGACTTCTCTTCCCGCCAGCAAGGTCTGATACTGGACGCAGTTCAACCTTAGCCGCTTTCAGGCTAACCAGCGCGAGGAGGTGGCCGACCCTCTGCTTGGAAGAGTGAACCGAACAATTTCTAAACCGTGCCCCGTCTTGCTTTTCTACGACTTACGGGACCGCAATCCACGTGAAAAGGGGCAGTTTTGCTCTCAAGTTGCTCCCGCTTTTGCCATCTTAACGGCGATTACCTCTTTTCCTGTGCTGCAGCAAACACGCGAGGATCAAAAACAGTCCGGATTGAAATTATCTTTCCATCTTTAACCTGATACCACGAGCAGAAAAACGTAGTCACAGCCTGGGTAGCAAAATCGTAGAGCAGGCAAACATCATCCCCCTCCACAAAAACTTTCTTGATGTCATACTTTCCAAACTGCTGCTCCATCATTTTAAGGAACTCGTCCGGACTGCGGAAGCCTTCGCCGGCCGGTCCCTTGACTAACAGACTATCGCCCAAGTAATTTCTAGCGGCCGCATAGTCCCTATTGTCCATTGCCTTGATATAAGCCATTACGACTTCTCTTGCGCTCAGAATCATTTGCCAATCACCTCCTTCAACGTTAGGGGAGGATTCTAGGACTTTCTTCCCCGAGGTTCTATCTAGGTTCCACGGGCCATGGAATTGGAGTGCATGCGTATCCGGTCTTAAACCAGGTTAGCCGGACTAATTTCTGCCAGCGACCTTCTTGTGTTGGCGCTGCTGGTTGACGAGGCCCTTCTGACGCAGGACGAGCTGGAGCAGCTAGTCGGGGAATTGAGGCTGAAAACAAATCGCCGCGTTAGCTGAGCACTGAGGTTACTGCCATGAGAAAATTTGCGTTCGCTGGCGTGTTCGGTCAGATTTTGGCTCGGGTCTTCGGCTGTCTCATTTTGCTCTGTGCCCCGGCGCCAGCCCTTCTGAAGGACATGCCGTCGCAGGCAGAATTTGACCCCATTCTTGAGAACGCCGACAAGAAGCTGAAAGACTTTGTCGCCACGCTTACAGAGTTCCGAATAGAGGCGGCTATGGACCACATTGTTTGCCTGTCAAGGTAGCTGCGCTCCGGCATGCCGTTCGAGTGCGTGTGCCACTCGCCAAGGTAGTGTTGCTTCCCAATGCTGGTGCGCCACAACCTTCGAAGGAAGGAGTTCAGGCCTCTCGTGCCACGAATAAACAGAGCTGCACCCTTGGCATAACACCATAGATTCGGATATGGCCGGCCTTGAGGGTGCCGTAGAACAGTTTGCTGAGGGCGGGCTCATTGACCGCCAGAAGGTGGGAATGATCGGCTTCAGTAGAAGCGGTTGGTTGGTGGATTACTTCATCACGCATTTCCAGGTCTCGATTGCGGCGGCCCTAGTGGCTGACAACATCGACGGTAGCTATTTCCAGTATGTCCTCGCGGGAAGCGACTTGAGAAGAATCAGCGAGGCGGACAAGGGCCGGCCTCCGTTCGGCAATGGACTCGAAGTATGGGCACACGATGCGCCTGGCTTTAACGCCGACAAGGTGCATACCCCATTGCGCTTGGAACTCGATTCCGGGCCGATCACCTTTATCCTCGGTCAGTGGGAAATGTTCAGCAATCTTCGCTACTTGAGGAAGCCGGTGGGAAACGCAGCCCTCAGCCCAATCGAGAAACACGCAGCGATCCTCAGTGACCACGATGTTTCCCGGGTTGAAGTCCAGGTGCCCCAGAGTGTCCGGCAGGCCCAACTCTGCTAGGAGAGCACAGGCCTCTTTCAGCCCATCGGCAAGAGTCGCCAGTTCGGACCGGCCGAGCGGCGCAGGCGTTGACTTCTCCTGTACGGCCATGAGCTCGCTCATCCGCGCGAGGAAGGGATCGATCCGCCCTGCGAGCTGGCCAATCCTGAGGTCCTTCGCCTGAGCCTCCAGCAGCTCGGCCGTCATTCCAATCGAGGCGATCTGGAGTTCTGCAAGCTCTGCTGCCGCTCGCTCCTAGGCCGCGAACTCTGTCGTCTCATCGAGCGGGACGCCCGCCACCTCTTCGGTGAGCCAGCCGTTCCAGGAATGGTGGACGGCGAGAACCCGGGGAACGTAGCGCGGAAAGAGCCGGCTGATGGCCAGGGTCAGGGCCAGTTCGTGGGCGTTGGGCTCTCCGGTGGCCTTGAACCACAGTGCCCCGCCCTCGGTCTCGAGACGCAGAAGGCTGAATGTGGGGCTGGCATTCAGCTGACGGAAGCCGCCGGTGAGCTGGACACCGAGCGGCATGACTTGCTCTCGGGTCCAGTGGAAGAGTTCTCGTAACCAGCCAGGCCGCGCCAACGGGCCGGCTTTCTCACTCGCCCTGTAGTCTTCGAGCTCCGCGAGAGAATTTTGGGTGAGCTGAGCTTCATCTTCTTCGAGGAAGCCGGCCGCGGCCGCGCATGGCGCCCAGTAAGTTCCGACCGGGGCCTTGTCATTGGCCTGGACCGATTCCAGGACCGCGGGGTTGACCTCGTCGTCTTGCTGGTTGCGCGCTGCGCCTGCAGCAAGCAGGCAATAGGTCTCGAGCTTCCACCCCTTGCGACCTCTGCGGTCAATTGCTCGGCCACGCGTTGGTGGGGAGGAATCGCAACCTGAGGCAGGGCCCACCCGGATCCCCGTGCGAGAATGAGAATCTCCGATGCATTCCGTCTCGTGATCACCAGCCGGAAGGTGTTGACGCCGTCGCTGTTTGACTCCATGAGAGCCTCCTCTCTGGCAACCTCCTCACGGGATGTCGGCCGGGCGAACGGGCTCAAGGATGTGGTGCTTCTCGAGCATCTCGATGAACTCGAGGACGTGCCCGCGAACCACTTCTTGGCTGACTTGGAACTCGCGGCTGATTTCGTCTGCGATGCGCGGCTCGTCGTAGCCCTGCGCGAGCAGATCAAGGATCTTGGCTCCGACGAGGTTCAGGCTGAACATCTGGCCATGATGAATGTCCAGAAGGACGCCGCCGTCCACGGTTTGGGTTCGCCGGATTGTCTCGGAGATTTGGAACATTGTTGTGAGGCCGCCGGCGGAAGCTGGGTGCCCCGGGCGCAGGTCAATGTCGCATCGAATTCCAAGGGATTTCCAGAAACAGCCTCTCCTGTTCGCCGAGAGGAATCGTCAGGTGCAACTCAATTGAAACGCAAAGGATGGGCGGTTGTGATCAGGTAAACTCGGCACCGGCCGCGTTCGCAATCGCGACCTAAAGGAAGAAAAATCCGCTCAGTGGGCGAAGGCGGGGACGACTGGGACGCCGAGGTTCTTAGAAGTCATGGACATTCAGCAGCGCCGGTCACGGGGCCGCGAATGGTTTCTTGCCGGATTCACGGTCCCGCCGTTCAAGAGACCATTTCACGCGCTGCGCCACAAATACAGAAAACGGATGGATGTCCATGTTGATGCTGGCGCGGTCCAGCGCGGTAAGGTAAGCATCGCGATCCTCGACGCGGATGACCGTCCAGGGATAGCCGCCCGAAGCCAGCATCACGTTCATCAGGAAACGCGCCATTCGCCCGTTGCCGTCGGGGTAGGGATGGATATACCCGGACAGCCAGTGACCCAGCACGGCGCGCACGCTTGGTTCTGTTTCTTTATCGAGAAGATTGAAGAGCACCGGCATCGCGTCGCGCACTGCCTCCCACCGAGGCGGCACATAGCGCGAGGTTCGCAGATAGACAGGAATGCTCCGGTATCCAGCCAGGGCGCCGGCTTCAATCAGGCCCGCTGCGATACAGGGCTGGAACAGTTCCGCGTACCACCTCTTGTGCGCCGCGCGCGCACACGCGCCGGGATTCTCACCCGCGATCACCTTCTCCACGGCCCCTTTCACGAGCTGGAATGCCTGCCAGTATCCGCGCGCCGCCAGCGCATCGCGGCTCCTCCGGTCATCCTCGTGATGTTCCGGGTCCCAGTCGCCCTTTCGCACTCTCTCGATAACATCCGGCGTGACGGAGTAGCCCTCAATGGAAAGGGAGTGGTAGGCGTCGCTCTGATAAATCCCGTCCACGAACCGAAGGTAGGCCGCTCTGTCTTTCGGGAGCCCGGGAGCTTTCGGGAACGCTGGGATGACCGTGCCGCGCATCGATCCCCACAGCACTTCAATGCGCCGCACAATGGGGGCCTCAGCCCGGCGCCTCCTGCCGAACGTCTGCCCGGCCTCGAACGGATGGATCTCCCGCACATCGTAACCCGCGGTCCTCATCGCGCCTAAGATCTCCTCCGCAAGCGCCGCCCGGCCAGTCTGCCGGAACGCTCCAGCTAGATAACCCGCTTTCGCCGAGTGGCCCCCGTTCAGCAACAGCCGAAGCAAGTCCGAGGCATCGCCCAGGCTAGCCAGCACCACCTGTGTCTCGACCGGACTTCTGGAAAAAAAAGATTCCGCGACCCGTACGAGCGCCGCCGGCGGCGAGAAAAGCCGCAATCCGTCCTTCACCACGAGGTCCGCTGCCGGCGGCATCTCCGGCACCTTCAGGTCATAGAGCGACGTGCCGAACGGAAGGTCGATTGTGTTGTTTGTCCCCTTTGGGCTGCTGACCACCAACTGGTCCCGAATGACTGTTCCTTCCCCGTGAAACAAGAGCGACTGCTCCGGCGAGAGGTACCACGCCTCGCCGAAACGATCGCTGCAGTAGCGCGCGCAGAATTCCCAGAATGACGCATACCATGGCGTGCTGTCGCCGTCGCGCGCGCCCGGGCTGGAGGAGATCAGCCAGCCTTTCATGACCTCCTGAAGAAAGCCGTTGGCGACCAGGCGCTCACGATGGACACGGCTCATGCTGTCGGACCGGAACACACGTCTACCGGCCCCCTGAAGTGCCTTGAGCACTTCGAGGGATTCGGCCAGTTTCTGGTTAGGTGCCGCCATGCCCTTTCTTTCGCCTTGCTTGATTACAAGTTTATCGTGCTGTGCGACCACAAGTGTATTATGTATTGCCACTACAAGTCAATCGTGCTGCGCGAATACAAGTGTCTTGTGCTATCTAGCTGATAACCATGCTAGATACAATCACTCAAAGGGGAATCGTTAGGCTCGGGAATCCTTCCAGAAGGCGCCCCCTACCTCTCCCACGATCCCTCTGTGGAATGGTCTCCATCCGCTACGATTTCCCCCCATTCCATCTCCAGGACTCTCCCCGTCCAGTAAATCGAGGGCGCCGGCAAACTTTTAGGACACTACCCAGCCCATGCACAGCAGAGAAGTGGGCGCACCCGCAAGATCACGGCCATGATCAGTCCTATGTCCGAGAGACGGTCACGCCCGAGCCGGGTTAGCTGGCGCGCGAGAAGTTGGGAACGCCGCTTTCGACGGGGAAGATCTTCTGCACCAGCAACTCCTTGACGGTTTCCTGGACCGTGCGCGGGAATCGCTCCGCATACGTGCGTAGCTTTTCGGGCGTAAGGAATTGAAGCTGTAGCTCGTCCAAGGGAGTGGGCAACCCCTCCTGTCGCGTCAAGTAAATCCAATCGAGCAAGGCCTTCTCTGGCTCCGCAATCCGGTACGTGTTGTAGCGCGTGGCCTTCTCCTCGAAGCCCCAGTAAAGCTTGCGGGAAATCTTGCGATAGACGATGGTCACGGACTTGCTTCGGAACGATCGCGGGTATGCCGGCGTCACGCAGGTCAGGAACGCGGGGCTCTGATTGGTGACGCCACTCTCGACGAGCGCCGACTCTAGGGAAATGTAGGATTCCGGGCGAAGCACGTTGACCAGGTCGCGCGGCGAGAATTGCTGGTTCAAATGATTGATGTACGTCTTCTCGGAAACCCGCTCGACGAGTCCCCTGTCCTCATAGCGCCGGAGCGCATCGCGCGTTGCCGCTTCGGAGAGCCCGTGTTTGCGGGCAAGTTCGTCGGACCGCAGAATCGAGTTCCGGCGGGCCTCTTCCGCCAGGATGGTCGGCCAATTCATTGTGGCGCCTCCCCGACGTAATCGGAGAAAGCCGTCCGGAGCGCGGAGCGCAGGGTTTCGAATTCGTTTCTCTCGAGCTGTTCGAACAGAAATGGGGGGAGCACGGGACGCAACTCGACTGTGCAGAGATTAGGCGTGACGGCCTCGATGCGGGCCACAATGGACTCCTTGTCGAGTTCCTGGATGACGAGGAAATCATGAAGATGCGCGCGAAGCGTTTCGCCGAGCTGTGCCCCCCGTGACAGCAGGAGATAGATGTCAAAGGCGTCCCGGGTTTTCAGGTAGCGGCGTCCGAGAAAGCTCTCACATTTCTGAAGGAGCAGATAGTTCGCACCAGGCGTGAGAATGCTGTCTCGCGGAGCATCAGCAATGGCCTGCTTCACAATCTGGGATTCCAGGACGGAGCCCCCCATGCTGGTCACGTCGATCGTGAAAAGGGGACTGCGATTGGCGAAGACGGACTGCTTGTGAAAGGTCGGAGTGGCCGCCTCCGGCCCGAATTCGATCCGGCCGAGCGCGAAGGCGTCAGCAATGGCCTGAATTCTGAACCGGACAGCTGCCTGGATCTCTTCGGAGCTGGGTAAGTCACCGGATGTGGCGAGCAGGTCCAAATCTCGAGACAATCGCGGGCTGTCGAAGAAGAGTACGAGGGTGGCTCCTCCAAACAAGATGAACCGTTCAGGAAACGACTCGAATAGCGCGGCCGCAGCTTCCTCCATGAGAACCAGGATCTGGGCATCCGTCTGTTGGAAGCCTCGCCCTGTATACCTGTCGATTCGAGCCTGGTAACGCATACTTGCCAAACAGTGTATAAGCGATGTGTTTGGCAATCAAGACGTACCCTATAGTGGTCAGACACACCCTATATGTTGTGTCCTGCACCTATAGCTTCGGTGCTTGAATTGTGTCTCCTGGGGACAGAAAAGCGTGATCTCCGTCCGCTACGATTTTCCCCTTTCGCATCACCAGGATTCTCCCCATCCAGTGGATCGAGGAAAGCCGGTGGGTCATCACGATGAGGGTGGAGTCGGCCAGCGCCTGGTCAACCGTCCGGAGAATGGTCTCTTCCGAATCCGGGTCCAGCGAGGATGTCGTCTCGTCGAGAATCAGAATCCTCGGCCGGTGGAGAAGCGCCCGCGCAATCGCCACCCGCTGGCGTTCCCCATTCGAGAGATTGGAGCCGCAGGGTTCAATGTACCCTTCGAGTGAGCCAGGGCCGCGGTCCGGATGTTTGGTCAAGCCCACCATCTCCAGGACTCGCAGCAAATCATCCTCGCCGGACTCGCCTCCTCCGAGGCGGAGATTGTCGGCGAGGGACCGGTAGAAAAGAGCGGGCTGCGCCGACAGGTACGAGACCGAGGATCGCAGGTTCTTTAGGGCGATCGCGCGCACGTCAAGACCGGCGACCCGGATCTCGCCCGAATCCACATCATAGAGGCGCGCCAGGAGCTTTCCGAGGGTGCTCTTCCCTGCCCCGTTCGCGCCCACAATGGCAACCCGCTCTCCCTGCCGGATCTCGAGCTGGGGAACGCGGAGGACATGACCGCGCCCGTTGTAGCCGAAGGAGACGTTGCGAAAGGCGACGTCGAGTGGGAGACTCGGCGTCAGCGGCCTGGCAGCAGGATGCTCTCTCACGGCCGGGCGGGTTTCGAGCACGGTCTGGATCTGGCGGATGCCGGCAAATGTGCGCTGCGCCCGCGAGTACATCTCCATGGCCGCGCTCAGCGGTTCGAACAGCTGCACCAGAAGACTGTAGAAGGCCACCAGGGTGCCAATCGTGAGCTGGTTCCCAAAGCCCAGCGCACTCCCGCCCCCGAGGATCACTGCGATTCCCGTCGAGATGAATAGGTTCGACAGCGCCGAGAAACAAGCGCCTGTCCTGCTCAAGACATCCTGCGACCGGACGGTCGTGGCCAGCAGTTGATGGGCATGAGCTTCCTGCGCTTCCGTCTGACCAAGCAGCTGGATCTGCGTCAGGGCGGAAAGATGCTCCTGCAAAAAGCTCCTGAACCGGCTCCTGGCTGCCTGGACCGAGTCAGCCTCTCTTCCAATTCTTCGCCGGTAGTGGTGGCGCAGGACCAGAAAGGGAGGAACGAGCGGGATGACCACGAGAGTGAGAACCGGGCTGAGGACCGCCATGGCGGAGAGGGTCACGCCTGCGGCGACGGCGGTGCGCAGCAGGGAGGGCAACAAATCCGAACCGAAAAACGAAACCTCGTCGATGGGCGCCTCAAACGGGTACAGCATTTCACCCACAGGGGTGCGGTCGAAATACTCCGTGGAAAGCGAGTCGAAGTGCCGCAACAGGGACATCCGCAAGGCCAGGGCGGTCTCCTGTGTCGCCCGGAACGCGAGGTAGGCGCCCAGGACGTTCAGGATCGCTTTCCCCTCGTAACTCACGAAGATCAATGCCACCGCGAGAGCCAGAAGGCGGGATTTGTGTGCCGGCAGGACGGAATCGATCAGCCAACTGAGCGTCATACCTCACCCGCATTCCCACCTGGATGTGCGCCGCTTCGACTACCCCTCGGAAGCAGAGATTGTCGGGCGGGTGACGGGAGTGGCGATGCGAATTGTCGCGGAACGAGAACGCGGGACGGGAGAGACCGGCCGCCGTGCTTCGGAGTGATGGGCGATCGTTCCGGCTTCGGCACACCTCCGTGAGTGTGTGCGAAGAGGGCTACAATCCGTAGAGAGCAAGCGCCCGCTCCACTCTCACAAGGTCGAAATTGTGCGTGCGAAGGATCTCGATATAGCCGAGTTTATCCCCCAGGCAGAGCTTGTGGTCGGCCTGGAGTTTGGCGCCGTGGCAGGCTCCACAGATGCACTCAAGGTTTTCCCGCTGGTCCGGATTGCCGATGCGCAATCTCTTGATCAGCCGCGCTGGCACGATGTGGTCCACGTGGCGCCGCACCCCGGCCTTCTTGAAATCCACCCCGCAGGATCCTACTTCGCATGTCCCCCGCAAGGCGGAGATTCGATGTCTCTTCCACCCCTTCCGCGAGGGGCGCGGACCAGGCCACTTCCGGCTTAAATGATTCCAGGACACCGGCCTTTCCTGCGTGCTGAACCGTGCCTTGCAGAAGCAGCACCGGCGTTGGCGATACGTGCTGCGGCCAAGACAGAACTTCTTAAGCACCTCTGACCTTGAATCACCGCATTGTGGACAGGGCATGTCTTATCCTCCCTTCCCGAACTCCTCAGCCCGGATGCCGTTGATAAACACTTTGCAGGGCGGCTCCGAATGCAAAGCACCGAACGACGGGGAAACAGCGGATGGTGGGTTGAGCGAACAGCACGGGGGACTCCTGCAAGGCTCCGCTGCGATATCCTGTATTGGCTAGATATTTTTCGTGTGTTTGATAGGAGTGTGCTGCCCTTCCTTTCCGCTTAATGTTTAGTATTTGGAGAGATACGGTCAGCGGCGCCGGCGCCTGGGGATAGGCCTGCAGTTCCACAGTGCTGCGATCGTGCACTTCCGCCAAAGAGGGCTAAGGGATCATGCGCCCGCGCACGACAGGCCGCGCTGCCGTGCCAGTATTCCCCCGGCGGCCACCACAGGAATCTCGTCCCACCCTAGCAGGTGGTGATTGCCCTCATGTCGATTTGGGACTGATATCACCGCCATTTGCGGCCATTATGGAGATCATGAAAACTCAGGATGGATGTACGACGCGGGCGAGGACCTGTGGAGCCATTCCATGTCTGATCTGGCTAAGAAGGAGCGGTACATTGTCTTACTAGGGACAGAGGAGCACGTTCTCCGTGTGCAGGAGTTGGTCTCCGGCCCAACGCTGTGGCCAAGCCCCTTCCGCATTCAGTTGGCCGCCTCGTCCTCGCAAGTGGGCAAGACGTTCTACGGAGCGAGTGCGCTGGAGGTGGTGGAACGGGCGGCTCAATACCTCTCGTCTTCGGTCCGTAAGGTCGGCGGGCGCTTGTGTGCATGATTTCTGGAAAGTCTTCTCACACTACAGATTCGTTCTTGGTATGAGCGCCCCGCACGCAACCTCTGCATCTTAATGCCGGCAGTTGTGGCAATTCTCGTAGGCCAGGCCATCTCCCAACTATGTGCCATGCCGCAGACTGTGTTGGTGCTGATGAATGCTTGGGGGCATTACAATTCCCATAAAAATCACGTGGGGGGGATTCGCCGCCTTCTGAGCGCATCGGTGGAGCCTAGGTAATCTGCTGAATCCACACTAGTTAACTGGGCAGCCAACAGCCCCTATATTTTTCAGCTGCCAGCTTCCCCTTATGTGTCAAGGAAAACACCAGAGCCCGATCCTTGGGATGGAAAAACAGGCGGAAATGCCGATGAAGTAGCTAGCGGCAGAGAGCAGGGATGACTCCATGAGTCAGCCAGTTACGGGCGCAAAACAATCGGAACAAGAGGGACAGGTGTCTGGCTGCGAAAGTCCGAACCGTTTCGGCCTGCACGGCCGGCCCGACCGCGGTGAGTTGATCGGTGAATCCGCTGCCCTGAAGAGTCTCCGCGAGTTGATCAGGAAGGTCAGCGGGTGCAGGTATCCCGTCTTAATCCTCGGCGAGAGCGGGACGGGGAAGGAACTGGTGGCGCGTTTGATCCATTTCTCGCGCCAGCGGCGTGAAGGTCCCTTTGTCCCCGTGGACTGTTCCGCACTGGTGCACACGCTGATCGAATCGGAGCTGTTCGGATACGTGAAGGGCGCCTTCACCGGTGCCACGCAGAGCCGTCACGGATTGCTGGCGGCCGCGACGGGCGGCACCCTCTTCCTAGATGAAATCGGGGACCTGCCCTTCGATTTGCAGGCCAAGCTGCTGCGTGCGCTCCAGGAACGCGAGATCAGGCCGGTGGGCTCGAACGAGCGCGTTCCCATCGATGTGCGCGTGGTCGCAGCGAC
>Ga0187803_10000812_pt1 | contig 12333 bp, 13 predicted proteins | sample NC_wetland_sal_i_2_FD_132425 | JGI IMG/M metagenome (GOLD analysis project Ga0187803, IMG submission 132425) | Wetland sediment microbial communities from Neuse River Estuary, North Carolina, USA - Control_3 | ecosystem: Environmental > Aquatic > Freshwater > Wetlands > Sediment | place: USA...
AGCCGTTGCGTCCTCAGATCCAGAAGGCGACCCAGCAGCTTACTGGGGAGATCAACCGCCTGGACCAGTCGATGAACCGGCTGAAGCAGCGCGAAAGCTCCATCTTCAAGAAGACCGTGACTGCTGTTCAGGCACACGACCAGGAATCCAGCAAGGCGTACTCCAACGAGCTCGCAGAGGTCCGCAAGATGGAGAAGATCGTCACGCAGTCCAAGATCGCCCTAGAGCAGATCACCACGAGGCTGCAGACGGTCACAGACATCGGTGACTTCGCCGCGACCATCGCCCCGGCCATCGGGGTGATCAAGAACGTCCGCGCAACCCTCGGCGAGGCAATGCCCGACGCCCAGGGAGCCCTTGGAGAGATCGGAGCCCAGCTGAACTCGATCATGGTGGACGTCGGCCAGATAACGGGCACGACCTTCTACCAGGCAGAGAACAGCGAAGAGGCGAACAAGATCCTGGCCGAGGCTTCAGCCATCGCCGAAAAGCGCATGGCCGAGTCCCTGCCGGAAGTGCCGAACAACACAGGCCAGTCCATCTTCACGAGCGAATAGGCGAACCCCAGGCAGCTCGGCAACGGCCGGGCGGCCTTTCTTTCTGTTTTCGCATCGAACGAGAAGACACCATTCTCGATGACCGAAGGGTTATACATACATAATTCAGACAGCCCAAGAGTTTGCCGAGCATGGTTTCCAAGCCCGACTACGACGTAATAATCGCGGGCGGGGGGATGGCCGGGCTCATCACCGCTGCCTCCATCGGTTACAATTCCAAGGGGAAGGCGAGGGTTCTCATCGTCGACAGGAACAAGGAGAGCGAGCCGGGCAGGAAGACGAACAACGGGTGGACGTGCGGTGACGCCACGAGCAAGCGGTCGCTCGACTATCTGGCGGAACACATAGGTATCAGGTACGGGCCGCCGGAGCTCGAGCACCCCGTCAGCGGCGTCTACGTCTATTCCCCCGACAGGAAGACCAAAGTCCTCTTCGAAGGGGAGGGGTACCTCTTCAACAGGAAGCTGGCTCCGAGGAGGCAGGTCAGCGACGCGAAGAAGTATGGCACGGAGTTCATCTTCGGAGCCACCGCCGAGAGGCTCCTCTCCGAGGACGGCAGGATCACGGGAATCACCGGGAGGAAGGCCGACGGCTCGACGTTCAACTACACCGCCAGGGTCACGATTGACGCGACGGGCTCATCTTCCACCTTGAGGAGGTTCATGCCGATACCCTCCATGATGGAGAAGGAGATCGATCCTGACGACGTCGTTGGCACCGGAAGGTACATCCTCGACTTCGAACCAGCGTCGGACCAGCCCGCTTTCTTCTCGCCCGACTACTGCATCATCCACTTGGACCAGTTCATAGCCCCGGCGGGGTACGCCTGGGTCTTCCCGAAGGGGAAGAAGAAGGTCAACATCGGCCTGGGAGTCTCGCACTCGGGGCTCGCCAGGAGGAACAGGAGGTTCGGCCTGAACGACAACCTGCAGAGCCTCATCGACAAGTACCTTGCCGACAACCCAGTGATCAAGAACTTCAAGCAGCCCACAGACGACGCCAACTCTGGGAACACGAAGGGGAACTGGCAGGTGCCCGTGAGGCGGCACAACGACTGCATGGTGGCCAACGGCTTTGCCGTAGTGGGGGACTCGGCCTGGATGCCGCGGCCCATCGACGCCGGTGGCATCAGCCCATCGATCTACGGGGGCACCATACTTGGGAAGGTGGTCGCCGAAGCCCTGGAGGCAGGCGACACGAGCGAGGCAAGCCTATGGAAATACAACTTCGAATACATGAACACCCACGGCTACCCAATGGCGAGCTTCGAGGTCCTGAGGCGATACCTCCAGACGGTGACGAACGAGCAGATCAACTACGGCATGAAGCACTTCCTCTCCGAGGAAGACGTCAATGCCATCACGGAGCGGAAGCACCCCGAGTTCAACCAGGCGCGCTTCATGAACCCGGCCATGTGGTTCAGGGTCCTGGGGCAGCTCTCTCTGGCGAGGGGGCTGAGGTACACCGTGGCGAAGAGCGCGGCCCTCGTCGAAATCAACCTGGCTTATCCCGAGTCGCCGAAGGGGTTCGCCGTATGGCAGAAGCGCCTGGGGAAGGAGCTCGCCGAGACGGTCGAGAAGTTCAAGCCCCTGGACGCGGTCGCAGCCTAGTCGCCGGGGCAGATCATACCGTCCGTCTCATGACTACGTTGCTCTTCCCGAAGGGAGCCACGACCTTGAAACCATTCTTCTTGAACATGGAAACCGTCCCGAACCAGGCCGCCAGCGCCCCCCTGTGGGTTACGGGGTACGCCTCGACAATCCCGCCCCCTTTCTTCCTTATGGACTCCAGCGCTCCGGCCAGACCGACGCTGGCCACGGTCTGGTTACGATGTTTCCTGTCCACGCAGAAGCAGGTGATCCTCCAGAGCCTCTCATCCGCGCCGAAACCCAGTTTGCGGTACTTCCTGCCTGCGTCTATCCGTGGCAACTCTTCCTTAGGGCCGTACTGACACCAACCCACTGGCTCTCTCCCCGAAAATACCAATATCCCATGAGAGCATCCCCTCTCAACGAGTCCCCTCTTCTCCCGTCGGTTACGGGCCACCCTCTGTCGTGGTGTGAGCCCCTCTGCCTCGCTTTTGGGGAGCGGCCCGGGCCGCTGATAATAGATACACCAGCAGGCGCCCCATTCCCCAGGCTTCTTGAAGAGCCTCTCGAAGTCTGGCCAGGTTCTCATAGAAAGCTCCTTGGAGGTGAAAGGGGCGGGGCCGGATGCCATGTCCCAAATGCCCAGTGAAGCGTTAACCTAAGCATTACCATTTGCCAGCGCGCACGGATTTCCGCGAACTAGAAATAACCCGCTGGACGCCCTCGGCTGCATGATTTCCGACCCTCTCGACAAGCAGATCATGGACTTCGTGAAGGAGGTCAACCCCTCTGGGGCCTACCTAATGGGCTTCAACGACTACGCTGGGAAGCTCTTCGTGGCGTCCAAGGCGAACATCAACGCTGCCCTGAGGAACTGCAGAGCGCTCAGGGCCAAGGCCAAGACTGAGCTTCAGAAGAAAGTCCTCGACGCCATAGAGACCGCCATACTCTTCGACGAGCCGCAGCCGGTCCTTGACGACATCGTCGGAACAATATTCGCGCACCTGGCCAAGGAAGGGATCAACGACGCCCACATGCTTTCCCTCCTGGACTACGCCATGAAGGACGTGGACGCCTGCAGGGCGAGGTTCTCGAAGAAGGAAATCCCGGTCGCCGTGAAGGCGCTCACCCTTTATCGGCTCGACGGTGTCCTTGAGATACTCGACACGGTGAAGAAGGAGAGCAAGAGCGCGAAGGTAAAGGAGGCCTGCGACTCGCTGAAGGACAACGTCTCAGATTACGTCAAACTCTTCGAGCTCGAAGGCTGGGGGAAGGGAGAGTTCCCGAACGTCGAGAGGATCTTCAGGGAGAAGGGCTTCGACCTGGCGAGGGAGAAGTTCTACCCTACGGCCCTGAAAAAGGGGTTCGACTACGACGAGACCCCCGAGCAGCTGGAGAAGAAAGCCGTCGGCTGGATCGACGAGGAGCTGCCGAAATTCAAGAGGGTCACCGAGAAGCTGGCGAAACAGTTCAACTGCAAACCCGCGCCCGAGGTAGTGGAGTCCAAGATCATAGAGAGGAACGACCTCGACCCGAAGAAGCTGGTCGCACTCACCCTCGGGATAAGGCGAGTGATACAGAAGCTCGTCAACGAGGAAGTGAGCGGGATAAACCCGAATTACAACACCCGGGTTATAGAGACCCCACCGTACCTCACCGGGACGATGCCGACGGGGGCGGCGCAGTTCTTCGACACGTACACCAAGAAGCCCTTCCAGGTGTTCTTCCAGACCACCGACCCGAAGAGGGACCCCGACAAGTCCGTGGCCGCCCTGATCAACCTCCTCGTCCACGAGGAGTACGGCCACTGCGTCCACCATTCCAACAGCGCACTGGAATACGTGGGCAAGCTGCCCGTGCTGCAAGTGTTAGCGGTAGCCCTCACGAGCGCCCCGATTACGGAGGGGCTCTCGTTCAACAGGGAGCTCGAGTTCTTCGAGGTCTCCAAGGCCATCGAGACGAAGAAGAAGCTGTCGAAGACAGAGAGGGACTACGTGAAGCAAATGGAAAAGTACAGCGGGCTCAAGCAGATCAACCTGGAGCTCGAATTCATGACCAGGCGCTGGAGGATCACCAGGTTCCTGAGGGTCGTCGGAGACGTCTGGGTCAACACAGGGAAGAAGACTCTCCTCGAGTTCGTGGACTGGGCACACGAGTACACGGGCGTTCCGCGGAGCAGCGTCTACTTCCAGCTCTTCCCGGCGCACGAAGGGGGTTTCCCCGGCTACGCGACAACCTACGCCGTAGTGGGCCAGGAGATACGCAACATCGAAAGGAGGATCAGGAACCCCAAGAAGAGGGTGAAATTCTCCACCTACCTCTGCAGCATCGGCTTCCCGCCCAGGAGCATGTACAGGAAGATGCTCCGCGAATACGCCGCGAAGTTGAAGTAGGACCGAGCGGGTCGCGGGCGAGAATGGTCAGTCTCGACCCCAAGCTCGAAGCCTTCCTGAAGGGGAAATACTTCGGAAAGCTAGCGACAGTAATGAAGGACGGCTCTCCCCATGCGACCCCGATCTGGTACATGCTCGAAGACGGCAAGGTCATCGTCAACACCACCACGAACAGAGTGAAGTACTTCAACATCAAAAGGGACAACAGGGTCTGCTTCCTCGTGGACGACGGCTACCCCTACGCCATAATTTTCGGCAAGGCGAGGATAGCGGCGGAGCGCGACGCCAACAGAGACATCGAAGCGCTGGCCATCAGATACACCGGCGAGGAGGCAGGCAGGAAGTCCGCCCGGGAGCGCTACTGGAAGCAGGAAAGAGTCTCCATCGAGATAACCCCGGAGCGGGTGGTCTCGCAGCTCTGAGGGCTACTTCATCGCCCTGAAAAAGAAGTCTGTCACGAAGCGGCTGTACGACTCTCTGTCGGAGATCTTCGCGAAGTGGATGTGCTGGAAGATGACCCTGTTCAGCATGCCGAGCAGGCAGTCTGTGGCCAGCCTGGAGTCTGTCTTGCGGAAGAGCCCCTTGGCGACCGACCTGTCCACCAGCCCTACCGCTAGCCCTCTGATGCGCTCCAGGTCGTCTGACACCATCTGCGCGCTGTGCTTGTCGAGGGTGGCCGAATCCCGCACGTACAGCCCTATGTCGAACGTGTGCTCAGGGAAGGACGTGAGGTAGGTGGTGATGAAGGACTCCAACCCCTTCCGCGGGTCCGCGGACGATGACGCCTTCGAAAGCTGCCGGATGAAGTCGTCCATCGAGATCCGCTTCCTGGCGACCGCGTCGAACAGGCCCTTCTTGCTCCCGAAGTGGTAGTAGATCACAGGAGCAGTGGTCCCGGCCTCCCTGCAGATGTCCCTCACGGAGACGTTTGCGAACCCCTTCTCGGCAAACATCTTTGATGCAGCCACGAGTATCTTATCCGCCGTCTCCCGATGCTCCTGGGCCTGCAAAACGGATGAAAAGCGCCTTCAGCGTATATAACGCTTGAACTGCGCCTAGGGAAACTTCATGGCATTCATCAGGGAAGAGAACTCAGAATCTCCCCTGAGCCAGTCGAACCTCGGTTCGACGTTGCACCAGACGAGCCAGCTGGATCTTTCGTCGAAGGCCCTGCGGAGCCACTTCAGGGTCTCTCCTCTATCCTTGAGGCCGTTGTAAACCACTGCCACCCAATACGAAGGCACGTACCGTGTCTTCGAGCGCTCTATCAGCTGATCGAGGATCTTCTTCGAGTCCTCCTTCCTCCCGGCCGAAGCAAGCCCATGCCCGAGCATGGCCAAGGCCAGCGTCCCTTCCCCGGAGAGCTTGACCGCGGTTTCAAGCTCCGAGATGGCCTCCGGATACATCTCCTTCTCGAGGTAGGGCCTCCCGAACCAGATATGGGTAAGCGTAAAGTTCGGGTCGAGGTCGACAGCTTGCTTGTACTGGTCTATTGCCCTGTCGTACTGCTTGGAGAGGTACAGGACGTGCCCCACCCCGGTGTTGATGGCCAGGTTTAGCGGGTCGAGTTCCTGCGCCTTGCCGATCTCCAATAGCGCCTCGTCGAACCTCCCCATGGCCTTGAGATAGTCAGCGTAGAAGTGGTGGGCGGGCGCATAGCTGGGGTTTATCCTGATGGCCTCGCTGAACTCCTCCTCAGCCCCTTTCCAGTCCCAGTCGTACTGGAACCTGATCAGCCCGAGCGAGGTGTGTGCCTCGGCGAGCATCGGGTCCAGGGAGAGCGCCTTCCCCACAGCTTCCTTGGCCTTCGGGTACGACTCATTCGGCGGGATGAACTCAAGGAGGGCCAGAGTCGAGTAGCAATCGGCGAGCCCCGCGTAGGCCCTAGCATAGGAGTCGTCCTCTTCGAGCGCCTTCTGGAAGAATCCTATCGCCTGATTGATTCCTGCCTCGGTCCTCGTGTTCCAGGATTGCCTTCCTCTGAGGTGCGCCACGTAGGCCGCCGGGTTGCGGGTGGGCGCCCCCGCGGCTGCAGCGCCGAGGATCTGAAGCCTGAGGGCCTCTGCCACCCTCCTTGCGATGTCGCTCTGTATTGCGAAAATGTCCCTGATTTCTCTGTCGTACTGTTGGCTCCACTTCGGCTCCTCGTCAGATGGGTCCACAAGCTGGACCGAGATGCGGACCCTGTCCCCTGCCTTCCTGACGCTCCCCTCGAGGATGTTTCCCACCCCCAGCTCTTTGCCGATCTCTGAGACGGGTTTGCTTGTCCCCTTGTATTTCATTACGGAGGTCCTCGCTATTACCCTGAGCCCCTGGGTACGAGAGACTGACGAGATGAGCTCCTCAGTCAGCCCATCAGCGAAGTACTCCTCCTCTCCTGTGTCCTGGGAGATGTTGGTGAAGGGGAGCACAGCGATCCTGTCCTTCTGGCCCAACGTCGCTGGCGCGACCCTGTCCAGCCGTGCCCCGAACCCGGAGATTTGGTACACCTCGACAGGCACAGTCACGTTCTTGAGCTTGGGGGTGCCCAGAGAGTTGAAAGTGTAGTGGACCTTGTTGTACACGGCATCCCTGACCTGGGCGCTGATGCAGATGCCTCCCGGCGGAGCTATGGGCTCGATTCGCGACGCCACGTTGACCGCGTCCCCGGCGACGTCGTCTCCGGTGTGTATGACGTCGCCAAGATGAATTCCGATCCTGAGCGCAATCGTGCTCCCTAGGTCACCTGACCTCGAATCTCTCAGGGCAGCCTGAATGTCACCTGCGCAGTTCACTGCCTCCAGCGAGCTAGCGAATTCGACCAAGAAGGCATCGCCGATGGTCTTCACCTCCCTCCCATTATGCTTCGCAATCAGAGGCCGCACAATCCTTCTCTGCTCTTCGAGGAGCCGCATCGCTTTCTGCTCGTCTTCCTGGGTAAGGGCCGTGAAGCCGACCATGTCCGTGAACATGATGGCAGCGAGCCTTCGCTCGCCTTCCATTTGCCCTGAATCTCTCAACAGATTCCTCTAGGTTGGGCCGTTTTGGGCTAATAAGCCTTGGTCGCGGCTCTGGTGACTATGGGGTCGGTCTAGTCGAAGTCGCCGCCGCCTTCGCCGCCCATGCCTCCAGCCCCTCCTGGAGGTCCCGCCGGAGCCTTGCTCTTGCCAGCGGCGATGACGTCGTCAATCCTCAGTATCATAGACGCAGCCTCGGTTGCAGACCTGATGACCTGCACCTTGACGGCCAGCGGCTCGAAGACCTGGCGCTGATACATGTCCTTGACCTTGCCGTCGGCAGCCTCAATTCCGAACCACTTCCCGTTCTCAGTGGCGTGCTTCGCCCTGAATTCCACCTGGGCGTCGATGGGGTCCATGCCCGCGTTTAGCGCCAGGGCTATAGGTATCGACTCCAGCGCTTCGGCGAACTTCTGGGCTGCCAGCTGCTCCCTGCCGGAGAGCTTGTCCGCCCACTTCAGGACCTGCGAAGCGGCCTCTGCCTCGGCGGCCCCGCCGCCCGCCACAACCGCGGGCCTCTCGATGACATCCTTTGTCACCATCAGGGCGTCGTGGAGCGACCTCTCCCCTTCGTCAACTATCCGCTGGGTCCCTCCCCGCACCAGGATGGTCACGGCCTTGGGATTCTTGCACCCCTCGACGAAGACCCATTTGTCCTCCTCCACCTTCCTCTCCTCGACGTTGGCAGCGTAGCCCAGGTCGGACGTGGACAGGTCCTCGAAGTTGTTCACGACCCTGGCGCCCGTGGCCTTCGCAAGCTTCGTCATGTCCGATTCCTTCGCCCTCCTGACTGCGAGGACTCCAGCCTTTGCCAGGTAGTGCTGGGCGATGTCGTCAATCCCCTTCTGGCAGACGACGACTGTCGCTCCGACTTCGACGATCTTGTCTACCATCCCCTTCAGCATCTTCGTCTCCTCGTCCAGGAACTTCTTCATCATGGACGGGTCGTTGATGTTCAGCTTGGCGTCGAACTCTGTCTTCTCGATCTCGAAGGGCGCGCTGATGAGCGCTATCTTCGCCTTCTCTACAACCTTCGGCATGCCCGAGTGGACGACCTCCTTGTCAAGGACTATCCCCTGGATGAGCTTGGTATCCTTGAGAGAACCTCCGGGCTTCTTCTCGACCTTCACGTTGTCTATGTCGACCCTGTACCCCTTGTCCGCCTTCTCGGCTACCGCGAGGGTCGCGTCGACCACGAGGTCCGCGAGCTGTTCGGCCTCCTTGAAGACGAGCTTTGTCTGCATGCTCGTCCGTGCAACCTTCACCAGCCACTCCTTGTTGTCAGGGCTGACCTTCTCTGCGATGTCCTCGAGCGCTTCCATCGCCTTCTTGGATGCCTTCGAGTAGCCGTCCACGATCACCGTCGGGTGCACGTCTTTGTCGAGCAGCTCTTCCGCCTTCTCGAGCAGGGCCCCAGCAAGGACAACTGCGGATGTCGTTCCGTCCCCGACCTCGTTGTCGGTGGTCTTCGCAACTTCGACGAGCATCTTCGCAGCCGGATGCTGCACGTCAATCTCCTTCAGCATCGTTGCGCCGTCGTTGGTTATCGTCACGTCTCCGAGCGAGTCGACGAGCATCTTGTCCATGCCTCGCGGGCCAAGAGATGTCCTGACGATCTCCGAAATCAGCTTCGCGGCGGCTATGTTGTTCCTCTGGGCCTCCCTGCCCCGGTTCTGGCTCGACCCTTCCCTAAGAATCAGGACGGGCTGTCCGGACGAAGTCATAGCTGGAATTGCGGTTGTGGACACAATACTTCACTTGGCGGTATACAACCAATGGGGTATATGAGTATTACGAAGCCGGGTCTCTAGGCAGAGGCCCCTTTGCTGACCACATCCTCAACGACGTCGACGGCCTTCGCCAGCTCCAAATCCCACTCGGTCACCCCCCCCTCGGAGTGGGTCTGAATCGAGAGCTTGACTGTCGTGTATCTTATGCTGATGTCCGGATGGTGCTCCTGTCTCTCGGCTACTTCGGCTATTTCGTTCACGAAAACTATCGCGTCCATGAAGTGTTCGAATTCGAAGGTTCGGGTGATGAACCTCCCTTCCCTCTTCCATCCGTTCAGTTTCCTGAGCCTCGTGTCGATTACGGATGCGCTCAGAAGCTTTGGCACGCGACTTCTTAATTGCATCCCGGTAATTAATTTAGCGAAGGGGCAACGCCATTTGACTCCAACCGTTAACGTATGCGTCGGGAAAGAAAGGCAGAGGAATGGGAGAGAAGAAAATTGTCCGCTCTGTCGTCGACTCTCTTGCCAGGCTGAATGAAGCCAAGAGCCACGTCTCGTCGAGCGTGGACACCAAGCCTGTCGTGAAGCACATGAACGGACTTTCGAAGCCCGGCTCCCCGAGTTCCACTATGAGAAAAGCAGGGGTCGCTCTGATCGTCGGGACTCCTGACCCAATCACGGCGGTCCCGGGCGTGGCGCTGATCGCGGGTTCCTACGCGACAAAGCGCAAAGACCCGACGAGGCTCGAAGATCTTGCGACAGAAACCAGGAAGATACTTCGCGAAATACAGAGCCTCAGGCTTTAATTATCCGAAGCAGCCGTCCGTCGAACTCGATGGAACTGAAACCATCGAAGGGGCTCAATGTCCACGTCAACGCGCAAAGAGAAGCCATATTCGGAGACGAGTCCGTCTCTGTCCAGAAGGTTACAATCAACGACGGCGTCAACTTCGGAGTGCTGACCGGGCGCGCACTGATTGGCTTCTGCGAGGTGGAGATGCAGAAGCTCGACGGCCAGAAGCACTGGTACCCCATCGACGACCTCGCGGGCGAACACGGAGAGAAGATTGTCGAGGAGGAGATTCCGATAGAGCTGGACGAAGGGGAAGACGAGGGGCCCGAAGAGGAGATAGCGTAGCGTGGATTCGGCCGACCGGGCCGAACTCGTCTTCGTTGTGGACGTTTCTTCGCTAACGAAGAAGGGTTTCGTCGGGACTACGACGTACAACGGGGAGCGCGTGGACGTGGAGTTCGATGACGAGGATCAGGGGGTCTTCCTCACTTCTGAGATGGCGACCAGGCTGGACTCAAGGAAGGGCTCTAGGCTGTCACTGATAACGGAGAACGAAAGGACCCAGGTCACCGAGGCGGTGCTGTCCGGGGTGGGCGAGGACTTGCGCATCTCAGACGCCAAGGTGTACTACGGAGTGGGCAAGGAAGGCGGGGCCGTAGTCCGGATCAGGAAGAGCTAGTCAACCCCTCCGCGAGAGCACTGGATTCTATGCGCCGCGACAAACCTATCAAGGTGCCCTGACGATCAACTAAAAGCATGGTAAAGCAGGTGAGCGTCGGAGACGCAGCTCCAGAGTTCTCTCTTCTCTCGCAGAATGGGGAAATCATCGACTTGAAAGACATGCTTGGGACAGGGGAGGTCGTGCTGTACTTCTATCCAAAGGACCGCACTCCCGGATGTACGGCCGAGGCCAAGGCATTCAGGGACAGCTACGAGGTCTTCAAAGACATGGGGGCTGAGGTCATCGGCGTCAGCTCAGACTCCGTCGATTCGCACATGGACTTCGCGGCGAAGTGCGAAGTCCCATTCACACTCCTTAGCGACGAAGGCGGCAAGGTGAGGAAGCTCTACGGAGTTCCATCGACGTTAGGTCTTCTCCCGGGCCGGGTCACTTACATCATAGACACCAAAGGAGTGGTCAGGCACATCTTCAACTCCCAGATGAACCCTGCGAAGCACGTCGAGGAGGCCATCAGGGTGCTCAAGTCGATAAGGGGCGATCAAGGGACCCACCGCTCCGCGAAGGCCGAGACCGAGGCGTGAATTTTAGTCTCCGCGCTGCTATTCCTTGTGGACACGGGCGAGGGTCCAACGCGGCTTCTCCCAGGTCTCCTCGTCCCCCGCCGCGTTTCTGATAAGGAACCTCTGGCCGTCGTCATCGAGCAGCTCCACGGCGGGGAGTTCCGACCTGAGCCGGGAGTACTGGGCGTCGGTTAACTGAACACCCTGCTTCCTCCCTATGGTCGCGTGCCAGTCTGCGCTCGTACCGTCCAGTGAGAACAGGAGGGACGTGGGGCCGGCCTGGAAGAAGACCTTGGCGTACCTCAGCTTCTTTGGCAGCTTGTGCTCGAGGAGGAACTTCAACCTGGATTTGCGAGGGGCGCGGGCCTAATTAGCCTTGCTTCGAATACTTTCACAGAGGCGCCCCTCTTCCGTCATTTTCCCCCTTCAATGTTTAAACTCCTAAGCAGGGTGACTCCTCGCCGTTGTCCGAGGTGGGGGATGCGGACGCCGAGTCGAGGACCATTGCCGAGGTTCAGTCATCCACCCGCTTCCTCCTCGAATCGTTCAAGGCGAAGATGAGCGCCCTGAAGGAATGTGGGCCTGACATCAGGAGTCTCCTCCGTTTCGGGGTCGACCTCAACTCGGCGGCCTCGACGGCCAGGGAGTTTTTCGGCTCGGACACTGTCGAGTACATCGCCATCGACGGCACCGACGCCGTCGACCAACAGCTCGACCTCATAGTCTTCTACGTCGGGGCCTTCGCCTACTCAGGAAAGGTTGTCTTCAGGCCTGACGGAATCGATGTGGGCGCCCCCCGCGCCAGGGAAGGGGGCCTCTCCGCCTCCGCTGCCATACCCCTTTCGGAGGAGGACGCGGCCCAGGTCTTCGGCCAGAAGCGGGAGTCGGGCGTCGAAGTTGACGCCGAACGTCTCCCTACGGCATTGATGCACGTTGCAGAATACTACCTGGCCTACGAAGGGGTCACCATCGAGCCGACGGCCAAGATCGTTCTCCTCGACAGGACCCTCGCCGGGGACGTCGCCCACCTA
>Ga0187803_10000813_pt1 | contig 12326 bp, 13 predicted proteins | sample NC_wetland_sal_i_2_FD_132425 | JGI IMG/M metagenome (GOLD analysis project Ga0187803, IMG submission 132425) | Wetland sediment microbial communities from Neuse River Estuary, North Carolina, USA - Control_3 | ecosystem: Environmental > Aquatic > Freshwater > Wetlands > Sediment | place: USA...
TAAACGAGCTTCGAGCTACGAGCGAGGTCAGAGGTTAGAGGTCAGATTGCAGAGGTGAACCATCGAGTCTCGACGGCACTGCGGGAGCGACGGTTTTACCTCTGCAATCTGACCTCTGACCTCTGACCTCTGACCTCAGACCTCTGACCTCAGCGACGCGGCGAATCATTTATCCTGAGAAGTCCATGATTCGCTTTCTGCGCCGGTTTGATCCGCACTCGATTCGTCTGCTGGTCTTCGATCTTGACGGCACGCTGATTGACTCGCGGCTGGACCTGATTCATTCGGTGAATGCGATGTTGCGGCATTTTGAGCGGCCGGAACTGGACGGTGACGTGATCGCCAGCTACGTGGGAGATGGCGCTCCCGTGCTGGTGCGGCGGGCATTGGGCGATTTCCATCCCAGCCAGCCTGAACCGGGCCCCTACTTCAAGGGTACGATGCCGGCGGCTCCGGATACCGAGGCCTTGCTTCCTCCGCCGAATCCCGAAGATGAGCAATTCTTCAACTCGGCCCTGGAATATTTTCTCGGCTACTACCGGCTGCACAAGCTGGACCATACGACGGTGTATGACGGGATTCCGGAGACGCTGGCCGCGCTGGCGCAGCCTTCGAACGGAGTGCAGCGGCAGATGGCGGTGCTGTCGAATAAGCCGGTGAATCCGTCGCGGGACATTGTGCAGGCGCTGGGGCTGGGAGAGTTCTTCGTCCGCATTTATGGCGGCAACAGTTTTCCGACGAAGAAGCCCGATCCCCTGGGCGTGCGGACGCTGCTGGAAGAAACGGGCGTGGCTTCGGCGGAAGCGTTGATCATCGGCGACTCGTCCATTGATGTGCAGACGGGGCGCAACGCTGGGCTGTGGACGTGCGGCGTGACGTATGGGTTCGCTCCGCACACGCTGGAGGAAGTGGCGCCGGACGTGGTGGTGGAGAGGCCACGAGAACTGCATGAGTTGTTCAGCTAGGTCTCTCGGGCATACCGACGATTTCAGGTTACTTCAGCACCTGATAGCGCGCGACCATCCCTCCATCCATGTGATCGCTGACGTGGCAGTGGAACAGCCAGATGCCGGGATCGTCGGGCACCATATCCACCGTAACCATCTGCGCGGGTGAAAGCGCAATCACGTCCGTCCGCTTGCCGTCGTCCAGGACCACGTTGCCGTGCCAGTGCGGCGTGTGGAAGTTGAAACCGAAGCCCATGGTCATGACGTACCAGCGGACGCGGTCTCCTTTTTTCATGGTCATCATGGGGAGGTTGGCGTACTGCATGCCGTTGATGGTGCTGCGGATGTTCACGCCGGCAAAGCCACTGGGTTCCACAAAGTTAAGACGGCCTTCGGCGTCGAGGGGATTGACTTCCTCTTTCTTTGTGCCGGCCGGATCCTCGCAATGATTCTTGACGTTTTCATCAAGGAACCAGCTCACGTTTTCGTCAAAAATTTGGAAGAGAGCCACGAACTCCTTGTCCACGTCCTTGGGCTTGCCATCGGGCAGAGCCATGCCGCGGCGCGTGACGATCATCGCTCCAATCAGGCCGGAATTCACATCCAGCAGTTCATTCGCGTGGGAGTGGTAGAGCCACACTGCCGAACTGGGGTCGCGCGGCCCGGGGCCGGCCCGCTCCGGCACTTCCCACGTATAGGTGTGCGTCTGGCCGGGCGGAACGCGTCCTCCGACCTTGTCCGCCTCGCTACTGCCATCGTCATAAGCGGTGCCCTCGGAGTCCTTCTCATAGAAGACGCCGTGCGGATGCATGCTGTAAGGGTGGGTGCCGTTGTTCTTGAAGATAACCTTGATCGTGTCCCCGACCTCGGCGCGTAAGATCGGGCCCAGAATTCCGGCGTGTTCCCACTCCGGCGAGCGCGGCTTCAGTTGGGTGAAGGTGGCGTCCGTATATTCGCGATAGATCGCCTTCTTGTAGACGTGGCCGATACGGTGGGGTCCATGTTCCATATAGGACTTGGCGATGCTGGCGAACGGCATGTTCATCATCTGATCGATGCCGCTGGGAGCGTAGTCCCAGTCCAGTTCGTCGGCGGCGACGTAGTAGATGCGGGTTTGGCCCTTGGACTTTGCGGCATCGCTCTTCGGCTGCGCGGCGAGTAGCGAGGCGCCGAGTCCGTTGATGGCAAGCAGAAAGAAAATGATGGTGGCAAACCTGTCACGAAGTGGAAGCAATCTCATCGGTCCCTCTTTTTCGATTTGTGAATTCCGCGCTGGGTGCGGCAGCGGTAGTACCCGGTTGGGTGGTCTTCAGAAGCCCATACCTGCGACGAAGACACCACCGGCAGGACGCGCTAGAAAGAAGCTCCCCACATCAGGATGCTAAGAATGCCCTAGCCAGTTCCACTTGTCAATGAGGACGATCTATGCAGTATGCGCAGAACGTCGCGCGGTCCAACTTTACCCGGTCTCGGTTCTGGATTACTGTTCCTGCTGCCGGGAATCCGCTTTTCTATTCCCAATTTTCCTTTGATCCTGTTACGTTCAAACCACAACGCAGCTGAGGGCCGGCACGCGCCCAGCCGCGTCTCGACGGAAAATTTGGGATGAATGACAACGACTCTTGGGGTTTCACCCCTGCCGAACTGCGCAAGCTGCGGAGCCTGAAGACGCCGCATGGCATCCAGCGGCTGCTTGACGACATGCCGTATCACCTGGAGGATACGGCGTGGTCGCCGCGGCGAGTGCTGCACGCGAACACATCGCATTGCTACGAGGGCGCGCTGTTTGCGGCGGCGGCCTTGCGGGCGAATGGGTATCCGCCGCTGCTATTGGATTTTGAATCCGAGCACGACACTGACCACGTGATCGCCATTTATCGCGTGGACGGATGCTGGGGCGCGGTCGCCAAGTCGAATTTCACCGGCTGCCGCTATCGCGAGCCGGTGTATCGCTCGCTGCGCGAGTTGGCGATGAGCTACTTCAACCTGTATTTCAATTTGCGCGGGGAGCGCTCGCTGCGGACCTTTTCGCGCCCGGTCCATATGAAGCGCTTCGATCATCTTGCATGGATGACGACCGACAAGCCGGTGTGGTTCGTGGCCGAATACCTGCTGACCATCTTCCACTATCGGCTGCTCACGCCCGAGCAGGCAAAACGGCTGCACCGGGTGGACAAGCGCTTGTTTCGGGCGGAGTGTCTGGAGCGGGCGGTGAAATAGGCGCCCAGTACTCAGAACTGGTCTTATAAATGGTTTTGTGGAAGGGCACGGCTTCAGCCGTGCCGCTAATGGCCGCCAATGATGCGGGCTTTAGCCCCTGAGGGCCAACGCCGCCGACTCCTCAGACCATTTATGAGACCAGTTCTCAGTACTCAGTATCCAGTTTGAACTTCATGCGACATACTTTGTATTAACGGTATGCGTCCTAATCCCCGTTTGATCCTCACCGCGGCTCTCTTCGCTTCCTTTGCGCTGGCTCAGGAACCGGGGCCACCTGCGGCTCCGGGAGCTTCTTCGACTCGGCAAGTGCCAGTGGCCCTTCCTCCGCCTCCCATCAAGCTTGAGCCGGACGCCTCGGGAATGGTTTCGCAGGAACAGTTCCGCGAGTTGCTGCGCTACGCCCAGGATAGGGAAGTCGAGAATGAGAAGCGGCTTCGCGACTACACCTACATCGAGCGCGAAGAGGAACACAAGCTCGATGGCAACGGGCAGGTGAAGAAAGTTGAGACTCGAACGCACGAAGTTCTTGAAGTTTACGGCGAGCCGGTGGAACGGCTGATTGCCAAAGACGACAAACCGCTCTCAGCCGACGAAGCAAGAAAGCAAGACGAGAAGATTCAGAAGATTATTGACAGGCGCAAGGACGAGTCCGAGAGCGATCGGCGCAAGCGGCTGGAGAAAAAAGAGAAGCAACGCGAAGAAGACCGCAAATTCGTGCTGGAGATTGCCGACGCGTTCAACTTCCGGCTGGTGGGCTCGGAGGCGCTGAACGGGCGCGATACGTGGGTGATCGAGGGCGAGCCTCGTCCGGGCTACGAGCCGAAGGAACGCGGCACCAGAATGCTGAGCAAATTCAAAGGACGCGTCTGGATCGACAAGGCCGAAGGGCAGTGGGTGAAGCTCGATATCACGGCTATTGACACGCTCTCAGTCGGTTGGTTCCTGGTACGAGTTCACAAGGGCGCGCATATCGTCGCTGAACAGACGAAGGTCAACGAGGAAGTTTGGCTGCCCAAGCACTTGGCCGTGCAGGTGGACGCTCGGCTCGCTCTCTTCAAGAGCGTCAACGAAGACATTGAGGAGACGTTCCGTGACTACAAGAAGTTTCGAGCGGAAACGAAGATGACGGTGGTCGGCGAGGAAAATCGCGAGTAGCATCGGGCGAGCCGCCAGCGCCGGGGCCTGATCGCTAAATTGTCACTTGAATCGTTGGTGTAATCGCGATGTAACAACAACTGTGACGATTGCCGCGTTTGACCCGCCGGAAACCATATGGCATCCTTCCCTTGACATGGATTCAGCCTGCCCACTGTGCCGATCGGCGATCGCAATAGATGACATAAATGTAGCAACCGATATCGCTCTCTGTCGTCGCTGTGGCAAGACCTTTTCGTTCTCGGAACTTGTCGGCGGTTCGGCAAGCGCCGCTCCCGATCTGACGGCTCCGCCAAACGGCGCTTGGTTCGAGCAGTTGGCGGACGGGTTCCGCACCGGCGCAACAACACGCTCTTGGATGGCCCTCTTCGTGGTCCCGTTTACGTGCGTGTGGTCGGGCATATCGTTGGGTGGCATCTATGGAAAGCAGCTTTCCTCTGGACAGTTCGATCCCACATCGTCGCTCTTCGGTGTGCCGTTCCTGCTCGGCAGTGTTTTCCTAATCGGGTACTGCGCGATGACGACCACGGGCAAAGTTGAGCTCTCGCAGCGTGGCGGAAGCTTGTCAATCTTTACCGGCGTCGGTCGGCTCGGCTGGACACGTAATTATTTGTGGTCTGATTTCAGTTCGGCGCGGGAGGACAGCCGCCGAAACGGATTCAACTGGAACCGCCAGCAGGGTGTTGTCATTGTCCTGGAGGGCAAGCGAAGAGCCGCCTTTGGAACTATGTTAAGCGAAGAGCGTCGGTACTTTGTGTTGAGCGTTCTGCGACAAAAGCTCCGTAATTCCAATCAGATTCAGGCTACCGGTGTAGCACTGGCGCGGTTCCGGTGATCTCGCTCGAACGTTGCCCCAGGCGGCTCAATGTTTGCCGGTGAGTCGTTCTGTGAGCATCACCGCAAGGTGATCTCACCAGGCTGCGTAAGGGTCGCTGGGGTCGAAAGTGGTCCCGATGACTGTTGCTAACAGATGCGATTACATCAACTACGTTCGGCCCAAACCCCAGTGGTGGCTGCTCGCTACTCCATCCGATAGTCAATTTTGATCCCGCGCCTCGCGACCTCTTCGAGGAACGCGTCGGCCGGTACGTCCCGCTCTTGCAAAACGGCGCCGCGTTTGGCTATCGCGCCTGAGCACATCATCTGCAGGACAATGGAGGCGGGGAAAGCGGTGGTTCGCATCATGGCGCTCATATCGGTTTTGGGATCGTAGTGGTCGACCATGGTGAAAGTGGCGACGCGGCCTCTGAGTTTGCCGCCGAGCAGACCGCGGATTCCGTGGGCTTTTACCGATTCGTGAGCTTCAATCCGCATGATGCAAACGTCCGGGCCTTTGCTGGCAAATTTCCCCTCGAAAATCTTCGACAAGACGGCGCGGGGTGAGACCTCGGCATCACCGACCCGGATTTTTTCTTTCGAGAACAGGCCCAGGTCTTTCAATTCGCAGAGCAGGTCGTAGTGTCCGGGATAGCGGAGCGTCTTTTCGAAGCACTCGCCGACTTGGCCTTCGAAGGTTTCGGGCAGGGTCGACGTTCCGCCGGAGGTATGGAAGGCGACCAGCGGGGAAAAGCCGTTCAGATGAAATTCTTCCGGCTCGGTGAGGGGCTCAATGGTCGTGAGCTTGCCTTTGCGGAGAATGCGCGCGGGTTCGACGTACTCATTGATCAGGCCCTCGACGGAGAAAACAAGTTGGTAGTGAAAAGGCGGCACGGGCTTTTCCGGCAGTCCGCCGACGTAGAGCTTGAGGGCGTCGGCGCGGCCATCGAGGCGGCGCACCAGTTCGCCTCCGATGATGGAAGCCATGCCGGGCGAGAGGCCGCAGTCGGGAGCGAGGCCGACACCTTTCTTTTCCGCTTTCTTGGCCAGCTCTAGTTCCTGGCGGACGACGGTGTTGTTGCCGCCGAGATCGGCGAAGTGGCATCCGGCAGTGATGGCAGCCTGGGCGAGGCCGAGATTCAGAAAGTAGGGGACGGCGGAGAGCGTGCCGTCGTGGCCCTTCATGAGGCGCGCGGCGTCTTTTTCTTTCGCCGCGTTTACCCCGACAGCGCGGACTTTCTTGTCGCCGGTGAGTTGGTTGACGCGTGCAGCCACATCGCGGGCGCGCTTCAGATCGCTGTCGGCGAGAGTGACTGCATCCACCTGACTCTGGCACGCCATGTCGTAAGCGGCGGCCGAACCCATCATGCCGGAACCAATAACCAGTAGTTTCATGAGAATGCTCCGTTCGAAAATCTACCCCAATTCATGGTACAAAAATGACCGAGAAATATATGTGATATATGTCACATATCACTATAACAATAAAGGCCATCAAACGTGACAGTGATGGTAAACATGACCCAAAGTCCGTTAACTAGATTGTATTCGGGAGAGCACGGCGAGCTGTGCTCGTCGGCCCGGACGAGGGCTTCGGGCCTACGTGTTTCGGGGCCTCGTGGCTCCGAAAGGGGATAGGGCAATCATCAATCTGGTCTAGAAAAGACGCTGGATTTCCGCCTCGAAGACTGAGGGATTGGTCGCCCCAATGTGTCGGGAGACGATCCGTCCCTGGCGGTCAATCACGAAGGTGATGGGCAGACCGAGGACGCCACCGTATTGATCGGCCAGCTTGGGAGTGCCGACCGCGACCGGATAATTCATCTTGAATTGCTGCTGAAACTGGCGAACGGGCGGCTCGCTGTCGTCCATGGAAACGCCGAGGATTTGCAAACCCTGCGCGGAGTACTTGTTTTGCAGCTCAACGAAGTGGGGAATTTCCTGCTTGCAGGGTTCGCACCAGGTGGCCCAAAAATCCAGAATGACGATCTTGCCGCGATAATCGGAGAGACGGAGCAGGCGGCCGGAAAGATCGGTGAGCGAAAAGTCGGGAGCGGGACGCAGCCCGGCGGCGCGCTGGTCGCCAGACGAGTGCCGCCGCAGCGCAATCCAGCTAAACACGAGAAGCCCAGCCACCACGATGACGATGAGGACGTTTCTTTTCACAGACGGCGATTCTCGTTATTCGCCCCGAGCGATGGGGTAGCCCTTGTTCACCCAATCGGCGCCGAAATTGTTGGCCATGTATAGAACCTTGACGTTGGTAAAACCCATCTGTGCGAGAGCGTCATAAGCAGGATTCACGGTCGGGCAGTGATTCCACGGGCAACATCCGCAATAGAGAACGATGAAGGTTTTTTTCGAGACATTGCTCACGCGCTGGCGTAAGTGTTGAAGTCCATCGGGTGTGTTCCCCTGGCCTATGTACTCAGAGCCGGGGATGTGGGCCTGCACATAGAACATGTGCGAGCCGACGTGAAACAGCAGAGGTTTGGGAGGCTTGGCCGACTTGGCGTTGAGGATGCTGAGCAATTCCTCGGGTGTGAGCGTTTTCAGGCTGGCGCTGTCGGCAGCGGTAGCCTGCGGACTGGTCAAGAGCGCGGAGAAAAAAATCAGAACGGCAAGGCTTCGCGGAAAAGAATAATGTCGCATGGACTGGATGGCTCCCTTCTCATTATATGTGGTCGGGCTGCGCAACCGGCGAGCGGGCCGCAAAATGGGCAAAAGCCAAGCCTGTCCGGGTTAAGGCCGAACCGGTTCGAAGCTTCATTTTCATGAGCTTGCGCACCCGTGCAAGCACCTCCGTACCGTCTCTAGTACCTTGGTTACACGGTGCGCGGTACCCAGAGCATCAATCGCGTAAACAGTACAGCCGGCAGTAGGAATTCTATCAGCGACCACCATATATAGACATTTGCCGCGGCTCCCTCCTTAGCCAATTCCAGAAAACCCCCATAAAACCCGAGAAAACCCGAAGATTTACGTTGACAGGCCCGCCGTTCCGGTTGAGATATGCTCAGCACACCAAAACTCGCTCGAACGCGTTTGATAGAGGACTTGGTTCTCCCCATTTCCTCAGCGGCGACGGGAAGAAAGGGTGAGCTGGTTAGATGAACTCTGTGGAAAGGGAAAACGTTATGGCCGACTCGCGAGAGGTAATGAACATTCGGCAAGCTTCGGAGTATCTGGGAGTGAGTCCGGACACTTTGTACAAGTACGTCAACGAGCAGAAGATTCCAGCCTTCAAGCTGGGCAATCGCTGGCGCTTCAAGAAGTCGAAGCTGGACGAGTGGATGGAAGAAAAGTCCATGGAAACGGAGTCGCGCGGCAGCCGGAAGAAGGTTAAGGCCGCGATGAAGGCAGCCGGGCAGCAGTAAGAAATCTGCCGGCGAGGCGCCGGCGCTAAGAGGACGGACACATGTTTGGAATGGGAGCGAAAACGATCGTGGGTCTGGACGTGGGTTCTTCGAGCATCAAGGCAGTCGAGCTCAGAAAGACGCGGGCGGGAATCGAGGTGGCGCATCTGGGGCTGGAGCCGATTGCCCCCGACATCGTGGTGGACTCGATGATCGTAGATTCGGGAACCGTGTCGAGCGCCATCGCGAAGCTTTTCAACGAAACCGAGATCAAGTCCAAAGCGGTCGCGACGGCAGTCAGCGGACACTCGGTGATCGTAAAGAAAATCTCGCTGCCCTCGATGAGCGATCAGGAACTGGCCGACACCATCCAGAAGGAAGCGGCCCAGCACATCCCATTCGACTTGGCCGACGTGAACCTGGACTACCAGATTCTCTCCGACGACGCCACCAGCCCGCAGATGGATGTTCTGCTGGTGGCCGTCAAGAAGGACAAGATTCTGAACTACACCAACGTACTCTCGATGGCGGGGAAGACTCCCGCTATCGTGGACATTGATGCTCTGGCCCTGCAGAACTGTTACGAGTTCAACTACGAGCCCGCGCCGACGCAAGTGGTGGCCCTGCTCAATCTGGGTGCGAGCGTGATGAACATCAACATCGTGAAAGGCACCACACCCCTGTTCCCGCGCGACGTTTCGGTGGGCGGGCATCAGTACACCGACTCGCTGCAGAAGGAACTGGACCTGAGCTTCGACGACGCCGAGTCTTTGAAACTGGGCCGCAAGGTGGGGACGGTGCAGGATGACGCCAAGACGCCCATCCTGCAGCAGGTCACCGAAATCATCGTGCTCGAGATTCAGAAGACCTTCGATTTCTTCCGTGCCAGCGCCGCGGGCGAGCACATTGAAAAGATCTACCTGGCCGGCGGTTCGGCCAAGGTTCCGGGCCTGGTGGAAGCCTTGCGGCAGGAGTTCTCGATGCCGGTTGAGCTGTTCAACCCGTTCCAGAAAGTGCTGGCTCCGGCGGAAGGCCCGGCGGCGCAGTTGGTGGAGCAGAACGCCGGGCAGCTGGCGGTTGCCGTGGGTTTAGCCCTGAGGAGCTTTGAAAAACTATGATCCGAATCAACCTGCTGAGTGCTCCGAAACCGAAAGGCAAGAATAAGAGCGCGGCCGTGTCCATGCCGAGCGTGGATCTGAGCAACGTGGGCTCGCCGCTGATTCAGGTGGCGGCGGTGGTGATCATCGCCGGGCTGCTCAACGCCGGGTACTGGTACAAGCTCGACCGGGAAAAGAAATCCCTGGAGGCGCAGACGCGCGTCGCCGAGCAAAAGAACCGCGAACTGGCCGACATCAAGGCGCGTTACATGGAGCGCCAGAAGCAGGCCGATGCCTACAAGCGGCGCGTGGATGTGATCGACCAATTGCGCAAAAACCAGACCGGTCCGGTCAGCCTGCTGGCCATGATCGGCGACACGGTGAACAATACCGAGGCGGTCTGGCTGAACAGCATGCAGGACCAGGGGGCGAACGTCGCCATTGACGGCATGGCGCTGTCGAGCGACGCCGTCGCCAACCTGATTTCCAACCTGCAGAAGACCGGCTTTTTCCGCAACATCGAGATCAAGGAAACCTTTCAGGACGACACGGTGCACGACATGCAGGCATTCACGTTCACCCTGACCTGCGAAAAGGCGAAGTCGTAAAGGCGGAACGACCATGAATCTAGGCGAGCTGAACGGTGGGAAACTGATCGGAGCCCTGGTGCTGGGGGCGGCAGTGGTAAGCGGCGGGCTCTACTACACGGTCTTCAAACCGCAGGCCGACCAAAACACGGCGGCCAAGGCGAAGCTGCAGGCCAAGCTGCGGGAGAACGCGGAACTGCAGGCCTACAAGCCCAAGCTGGCCGATATGGATCGCCAGTTGACCAGCCTGAAGCAACAGCTGGAAATCGAACGGCGAATCGTTCCCGACGAGAAGGAAGTGGACAACTTCATGCGTATGGTGAGCGGCGAGGCGCGCAAGGCGGGAGTGGAGGTTCGACGTTATACGGCGAAGCCTTACGCCACGCGCGAGTTCTACACGGAAGTGCCGTTCGAGGTGGAATTCGACGGGCCGTATTACTCCATGATTGGGTTTTTCGACCGGCTGGGTAAGGTGGAGCGCATCGTGAATGTTAGCAACCTGGCGGTCGCGTCCACGAAAAGACCGGGCCCATCCGGGGCGAAGCACGGTTACCAGTACGCGCCCGGCGAGAGCGTGGTGGCCACTTGCCTGACGACCACGTATTTCAGCCGCGATCTGGATCCGGCGGGCTCGGCCAGCAAGGCCGCAGCCCCAGCAAAGAAATAGGAGGGACAGGATGAAGCCGGCGATGGCAATTCTGGTTTGTGGGCTGGCCGTGGGGCTGGCGGCACAAAATCCCAGCATTATTCAGGACACGCGCGCCACGATGAATGGAGTGCATGATAATGCGGCCGCGGCTTCGGGCAGGGCATTGGGCATCCGGGAAAAAGCTCCGTCAGCTGCCAAAGCGGCCCCTGCCCCAGTCAAGGCTGGCGGCGGGGCAGCGGTTCCAACCCAGACTTCCGCGCCGGATGTGGTCAAGAAAGGCGCGAGCAAAGCGAGCGCAGGCAAGCCCGTGCGTGTGGCTGCAGGTCAGGCCAACGCCCAGGCCAAGCCCGCGTCGGCGGAGACTCCGAAAGAGGCTAAGCCGGCAACCCAGACGGTAGCGGGCAACAGCGCTGGAACGACCGAAGCATCCGACAAAGCGCCGGGCGAAGAGGGAGCCGAGCCCGAAAACAAGTGGAACTCGACCAACAAGCGGGACCCCTTCATCAGTCCGGTGGTCAGCCATGCCAGCGGCTCGGGTTGCAACACCGGCAAGAAATGCCTGGAGATCGGGACCATCAACCTGCAAGGCGTTGTGCACGCCGAGAGCGGATTCATCGCGGTGGTCAGCAACGGTATGAACAAGGCTTACTTTCTGCACGAAAACGATCCCGTGTTCAACGGCTACGTGATGAAGATCACGGGCGACTCCATCGTTTTCCAGGAAACGCTGCAGGACCGGATGGGCAGGACATTTACGCGCGAGGTAGTAAAGAAGATCACAATCCCGGCCGTGTAGGCCTGGAGGCAAGGCGATTTTAGAAGAACACATGGGGGAGAAACGGTCTCCCATGGGGAGATAGGGAAATGCGAAAGCAACTGCTGGGTCTCATTGTTGCGCTGCTGGCGTTAGTGCTGATCGCAGCCGCCACTGACATGACGGGAAAAGGAGTGGCGAGCGCGCAGTTGCAGCGGCTCGAGGTTGCCCACGGCCAGGACGGCCTGCGTGTGGAATTCAAAGCCAAAGGCACGCTGGCGCCCAGAGTGACGACGCTCGACTCGCCGTCGCGGATCGTCGTTGACTTGCCCCACACCGTAATGGCCACGGCGCAGAACCGGATCACCGTGGACCAGGATGGCGTGAAGGACGTGCGCATCGGCATGGACGGACAGGGCAACACCCGCGTTGTCCTGGACTTGGCCAGCCGTTGTCGTCACGAACTGGTGGCCGGAGCCGATGGCAACTACATGCTCAAGATCGTTGGTTCGAACTCCAACGACGCCGGACTGGCTAATCGCCAGACATCAGCCCCGATAAGGACTGCGACCGCGAGTGCGGCACCGAAACTGGTGCTGGCTTCGGCTGTCACGGCCCCGGTTCCGCCGACTCCTGTTCCAGCGAATTCGACGCCTGCCGCTCCGGTTGCTGCGGTGACGGCTCCGGCGGCGAACGCCAACCAGGCTTCTGATTTTGCCGTCATCGAGCCGAAGTATTCGGTCAA
>Ga0187803_10000814_pt1 | contig 12317 bp, 13 predicted proteins | sample NC_wetland_sal_i_2_FD_132425 | JGI IMG/M metagenome (GOLD analysis project Ga0187803, IMG submission 132425) | Wetland sediment microbial communities from Neuse River Estuary, North Carolina, USA - Control_3 | ecosystem: Environmental > Aquatic > Freshwater > Wetlands > Sediment | place: USA...
CCGGGCACGACGGGCAAGCCCAGACGAGCCATCTCGCGGCGCGCGCGATCTTTTTCGCCCATCAAGCGGATGACCTCGGCGCCGGGCCCGATGAAGGTGATGTGCGAAGCCTCGCAGACCTCCGCAAAATTGGCGTTTTCCGACAGAAAGCCGTAACCGGGATGGATCGCATCCACATTGGTGATTTCCGCGGCGCTGATGACGTGGGGAATGTTTAAATAACTTTCCGAGCTGCGCGGCGGGCCAATGCACACGGCCTCATCGGCGAAGATCACGTGCAGCGAGTTGCGGTCGGGCTCGCTATAAACGGCCACTGTGGCAATGCCCAGCTCTTTGCACGCGCAGATGACGCGCAAAGCGATTTCCCCGCGGTTAGCCACCAGGATTTTTTTGAACATTTTGACCAAGCCTCGGCCTTATTTTTTACGGGTGGGCCGGATGGCGAAGAGGGGCTCGCCGTACTCGACGGGCTGGCCATTCTCCACCGAAATGCGCATCACCTCGCCGGCCACATCCGATTCGATCTCATTCATCAGCTTCATCGCTTCGATAATGCACAGCACCTGGCCCACTTCTACCGAGTCGCCGACCTTGACGAAGGCTTCCGTGCCAGGGCTCGGCGAGCTATAAAACGTTCCCACGATGGGAGACTTCACCACATACAAGTCTTCCACACGCGCGGTTTCTGGGGCAGCCTCGCGCGACGCCCCGGACGCGGGAGGAAAAGGCTCGGTCTCTGAGGCAGGCGCAGGCTCCGGAACTACAATCTCAGGCGGTGCTATGTGGCGCGGCGGCATGGAGTTCGAGTGGGCGGGTGCGCGTTTCAGCCGAATGTGCAAATCGGCGCGGGAATACTCGAACTCCTCCAGATCATGCTCCTTCATGAACGATAGGAGTTGCTCCATCTGCCCCAGATTCATTCCTCCGGTGGCAATTTCTGTGTTTTTGAGATCCTTCTTCTTGATGCGCATAGAGATTCAGAGTTCGAGGAAGTCCCGCGGCGCGTCCGTCAAAACCTCGGTTCTGTGAAAGAGGACCGCCACGTCGTCTTCGAGCCTGATCCCGCCCACTTCCGGGACGTAGATGCCCGGCTCCAGTGTTACTACATGACCGAGCTCGACCCGCCGTTTTTGACCCCTGGCCAGCCGTGGCTCTTCATGAACTTCGAGGCCCAAACCGTGCCCCAGGCTATGGACAAAGTAACGGCCCAGGCCATGCCCCTCCAGGACGCAGCGGGCTGCAGCGTGCACGTCTCCTGTTGCGGCACCGGGCCGCAAAGCTTGCCGGGCGGCGGCTTGCGCTTCCCCCACGGCTCGATACCACTCGCGGATCTTCCGGGGGGCGCGCCCCAAGTAGACTGTTCGCGTCAAATCGGAACAGTAGTGGCGGAGTATAACACCCAGGTCAAACACGACCAACTCATTTTTCCTCAGTCGTTTCGCGGTGGGTCGCGCATGAGGTAAGGCTGCGCGCCGCCCCGAAGCCACAATGGTTTCACAGGAGGGCCCGCTGGCGCCCAGACGGCGCATTTGGTGCTCGATCTCGGCGGCTAGCTCGAGCTCCCGGACGCCGGGCTTCACCTGGGGCAGAACATCGCAAAAGACTTGCGAGGCCAGCCGGCAAGCTCCCCGGATAAGCGCTATCTCTTGGGGCGATTTGATGGCCCGCAGATCTTCGACGACCGAGGCAGCGGGAAGCCAGCGGATGCCCTTCCCTGAAACGCTCCGGAGTTCACCGGCTTGCGCGACGCTCAAATGGGCGGGTTCAAAGCCAACTCTCTGCCTGCCTCGTGCGCGCAGGAAGTCCCCCACAGCGGTGAATAAAGAGGGGGGATGAATCATCACGCGTACATCGCTTGCTTCTTCCCGCGCTTGGATGGAATAGCGGCCATCGGTAAACAGGACGGGCCTGCCACGCCCAACGAGAAGCGCGCCGGAGCTTCCCGAAAAGCCACATAAGTAAAGAATGTTGGAGAGGTGGGTGACGAGCAGAGCATCGAAGCGCTCCCGCGCGAGGATGCGGCGAACGGCGGTCACCCGGCTTGCGTGTACGGATCCCATTAAAAGCAAAGGAGGAGACTTGCGTCTCCTCCTGAAACCCCATTGTGGATGTCTTCTTAATCCGCCAGGACCCTCGGCGTCAAGAAGAAGTAGAGGTCTTGCGACTGAACGCTGGTTGTCGTCCGTTTGAACAGGTTGCCGATGATGGGGATGCTGCCCACCAGGGGCACCTCGTTGATGTTGGTCTGCTGGGAGGAAATGGTCACGCCCCCGATCACAACAGTGCCGCCGTCACTGACCAGAACGCTGGTCTCGACCGACTCGGTGTCCAGCGCCGGGACGCCCATCACGCGCGGGATGCCGTTATCAATCTGGGTGTTCTCCACCAGTACCTGCATGAAGATCGTGCCATCGGCAGTGATTTGCGGGGTGACCTCCAGCTTGAGCACGGCGTCCACGTATTGCACGGAAATGGTGTTGTTGATAGTGGTTTGCAGGGGGATCTTGGTCCCTTGCTTGACCGTGCCCTTCTCATTGTTCTGGGTGTAGATCTTGGGCTTAGAGAGCAATTTGCCCACACCCTTGGTTTCTGCCGCGGTGATGATGTAATCCACGGCGAAGTTAGGTGAAGAGTGGGCGAAGGAAACGCCGCTGGTGGGCGTTCCCGCTCCCAAATTCGTGTTCAACGGCAATTGAGCCCCGCCCCCGCCAAGGACCGCGCCCCCGTTGACCAGCGGAGGAATCGGCACTAAGCCGCGGATGATGGGGCTGGTGCCCACGGTCGAAACGCCGCCGAAGATTGTGCGGCCGCTGGTGGATGAAGTGGCGAAGCCAAATTGAGAACCGATGTCACGGGAGAAGGATCGTGAAGCGGCCACCACGCGAGCCTCGATTTCCACCTGCTGCGATTTGCGATCAAGCTGGCGAATGAGATTGTCGATACTGGGCAGCACGGAAGGAATATCCATGATGATGAGCGTGTTGGTGCGGTCATCGGCCAGGATTTCCCCGCGCGGCGAGAGCCAGCGTCGAAGTGTTTCGCGCAGCGTGCTGGCTTTCGTGTAACTCAGGACGCGCGTGGTGGTCACCGGTTCGATGGATGCCTCTTGCGCCTTGGCCAGGTCACGCGCCTTCTCCAACTCACTCTTGATGGTGTCCTGTGTGGCAATACGCAGTACGTTGCCATCCAACTCCTTATCGAGCTGGTTGTTCCTCAGGACGATGTCCAGGGCCTGATCCCATGGCACATCATCGAGCACCAAGGCGGGCAAGGATCCCTTCACCGCGGGATCCAGAACGACGTTCAAACCGCTGATCTCATGAATCAGCCGGAAGAAATCCTTCAGGTCCAGGTCTTTGAAATTCACAGAGATGGGTTCGCCGGTATATTTCTGGCCGCTCGGGGAAGCGGTGGCAGCCGCCACATGCTGCAGAGCAACAGGCTGCTGCGGTTGCGGCTGAGGCGGTGGAGGATCCTGGGCCGGCAAGCTCGGCGGCTTCGGACTGGCCAGAAAAGCTGGCTGGGTGAGATAGTCCGGCAGCGGCAAGCGAGAAACTTCTTTTAGGGTTGTGGCCCGCGGTGCGGCCAATTCTGCGCGGCGATGGACCGGCCGAGACGCCGGAGCAACGCCTTTGGAAACCGTAGCGGGGCCAGAAGCTGCGGCCGTGAAAGTTACCAGGAGAGCAGTTCCTTGCGTCCTCACGCTGTACGGCACGGCGGAACTCAGATCAATCACCACCCGGGCAACGTCAGACTTGAATTGACCCACCCGAATTCGCTCCACCGGGCTGACAGGGCTTAATGCTGCATGGGAGCTTGCCGCGAAGCGCACGCCGCTGAAATCCAGCACCAGGCGTTCGGGATTATTCAGGTGCGCGGCTTGATAGACCAACGCTCCGTTGCCAGCCACGCGCACAATCGTGCAGCCGTCCTCTTGATTGACTTCCACGCGGGTAATCAACGAGGCTGCTGTCGCTAGCGACGCGGCCCGCGCGGAGACGGGCTGGGTCACGCCACCGGATGCGGCGTTTTGCGCTCCCGCTGGGCCCACACAAAAGGCGGCGCAGGCGGTCAATATCGTGGCGTGCCGGAAAACCGGCCATTTCGTCTTCATTGCGATTCTCCTACGACTGGGTAGAGTCGCTTGCCTACTTCCCGGTCGACGGGTTTGCCAAAAGCGTCTTTGCCGAACTCGTGAAACGTAACCCCTTCCATGGTGATGCGTACCACGCGGCCATCGAAAAGCTGGTCGCCTTCCCGAAGGAAATAAACGCTGTGCTGCGAATTCTCAACGATGGCGATCATTCCATTGGGGCCGTGCACGATCCCCTGGATTCGCAGGGTGGCAATCACCAGGCCCTTTTTACCGGGAGGGCGGGGCAGGTCGTCGGGGTTCCCCGGGCCACGGCTCTTGTTGACCAACGGCGCAAAGGGATCACGCCGGGCAACTTGGGTTTCCCCTTTTGCGCTTTCCTTCTTGGCGGGGCTTTTCTTTGCGTTGGCCCGCTCTGCGGGCACCTTGCTGGCTGGTTGCTTGGCAGCGGGCGTCTTGGAGGGCGCTTTCCCAGTTCCCTGCGCCCCTTGAGTCTTGCTGGCCACGGCCTTATTCTGCGGCGCGGGTGCTTTAGGGGATGGCTGCTTGGCAGTCTGCTGGCCTGCCTTGTTGGCCGCGACCTGGTCCAGTTTTTGTTTGGTTCCCTGGATGGTTTGGACCGGCGAACTCACTTGCGCCCGCAATCCTGCTCCTGAACCCAGGAGCAGGGCGGTCACGCCAATCGCCACGTTGAGGAATTTCGCTCGCATGATCAAATCGCCTCGTCCTACTTCTTCTCCGGCGGCTGAGCCTGGGCAGCGTCCGTGGACTTGGTGAAAAACGTTGTCGCGGTAAAGGTGCCCGTCACGGTGGTGCCCGCCCGCATCGGGAACTTGGCGCCACCGGTGGCGTCAATTCCGCCAAAAGACAAATCCCCTACGTTGATGATCCGCGGCAACCCGCTCAGCTTGCCGAAAAATTCCAGGATGGCGTAGTAGGGACCGTCCACCTGCAGCTCGAACGGCATTTCATAGTGATATTCCCTGGCTTGTACCGGCTGGGCCGTCAGGCGGCGGATTTGCACGCCCGATTGCGCCGCAGCTTCCTGCAACATACGGATGAATTCATCCACGGCCTTTTCGTCCGGGACGATCTTTTTCAGGATTTCGAGCTGCTCCTGAAGGTTCTCCATCTTTCCCTTCAGTTCGCCGTAACGCCGCTGATAAACCTCCAGCCGGTCCACTTCTTGAGATAGATCGGTGTATTCCTTGTTCAAACGATCCAGATTGGTCCGCGCCGCCTGTACCGGCAGGCTAGGAATGTATTCGCCGGCGGTAATGATCAGCACGGCCAGCGCCGCAAAAATCAGCACTTGCACGTACCAAGGAAATTCGCGAAACGATACGGCCATTGCTTTGCTCCCTAACTCTTCCCCGGCGTGGCCGGAGCCCCGGGCTTGCCTTGGGGCTGAATTTGTGCGAACTGGGCCAACAGAGAGAAGACAAAGGTCTGCACGCCGGGAATTTTGTCATCTTCGTGCGATTCCTTGATTTCGACCTGATCGAATTTGCCCGAGCGCTTGAGCTGGGTGATGAAATTGGCCACCGCGGTGATCGAGGCGGCCGAGCCATCGATGGTCAGGGCGTTCCCCTTGCGCGAAAGCGAAGTCAGCCAGAGCGAATCGGTGCGCGCAACCGTATTGGCCACGGCATCGAGCAGAGCCTGGCCGCCCGTGCGGTTCCTCTGCAACTCCTCGATGACGTTGATGCGCTGCTGCAGCGCAGCACTCTGGATCTCGAAGGCCGCCACCTGGGCCTTCACGCTTTCCAGCTTGGCCTTTTCGCTTTGCAGCTTGGCGATTTCGTCCTGCTTTTTCTTGACGTCCGACTCCATCTGATTCCAGTGATACCACAGCACTCCCAGGGCAAAGAGCAAGGCAAGCCCCAGCATCAAGAGCTGCAGCGTGGCTTCCAGAGGCACCGCGCGACGCGGCGCCTTGGGTCGTGCTTGACCTAACAGGTTGATGCGGATCATGGCGTGTCAAAGCTCCTCAGCGCCAACCCCACAGCGATGGCCAACCGTGGCGCAAGTTCGCGAATCTGTTCTTCGTTATGGCGTCCGGGATTGATCACGATCTTGCGGAAGGGATAGAGCTCCTCGACCGGCAGCGCAAATTCCTCGCGCAGCAAGTCCACCAAGCCGGGCACCCGCGCCGTGCCCCCGGCCAAGTAAATCCTCTGGATATTTTCACCGCTGGCCGTGGCCCGGAAGAAATCGAATGTTTTTTGGATTTCCAGAATCAAAATGTCCGATACGGAACGCAGGACGGCCGTGCGCTGCTCATCGGCCACTCCGGCGATCTGCTCGCCTTTCTTCAACCGCTCGGCATCCTCAAAGCTGAGATCCAATTCCTTCTGCAACGCGTCGGTGTATTGATTGCCGCCTACGGAAACGTCGCGCGTGTAAAGCGGGATTCCACCGCGCACGATGTTGATATTCATCACGCTGGCGCCTACATTCAGCAAAGCCATGGTCTGCCCCGGATCGGGGTCGTAGTTCACCTCGAAGCAGTTCTGCAGCGCGAAGGCGTCGATATCCACAACCGTGGGAGTCTTGCCGGCTTGAGCCAGCACGTTGGTGTGGTTCAGAATTTTGTCTTTCTTCACCGCCACCAGCAGCACGTCCATTTGCGAATCCATCGACTCCAGCAACTGATAGCTTAGGTTCACATCGGCGATGTCAAAGGGAATGTGCTGGCTGGCTTCGGTCTGAATGCGGTCGTAGAGATCCTCTTCGGTCATCAAGGGCAGTGTCACGTGCTTTACAATCACGGAATGTCCGGAAACCGAAGTGGCCACGTTCTTGGTTTTGATCTTCTGGCGGTCGAAAATGCTGGCGATGCCTGCGGCGACCAGCGGCGCATCCATGATCGCCCCGTCCACCACGGTGTCCTGGGCCAACGATTCAATGTCAAAACTGGCCAGTTCGTAGCCCTGCTTGGAGCCCTTCAGTTCCACCGATTTGATGGAACTCGAGCCAATGTCCAGTCCCAACAGCGGTTTTTGTCTCGAACGGCCGAGCATCTCAGCCCTCTCTCAGGAAGCGGCTCCGCGTCGCGCCCGCGGCTGCCCCTCGCGCATCTTGCGCTCCATCCAGCGGTCCAGGATGGTCTTTTTGAACTTCCAACGGTTCCCCAGCTTGAAAGCCGGAATCTCCCCCTCGCTTAAATATCGGTACAGGGTATCCGGGGAAACCCCTAGATATTGCGAGGCTTGTCGAAGATTCATGACTTCGCGGGATTCCATGTCCTAGAGCCTTACCCCGCCTCCAAGTGACCACTAAAGCCCTTTTCTGTCCCAGTCTAGCCACTCGTTCAAACCCCAGACAGGGGTCTTGCTCACCCCGGTTATCGCATCCGGCCCAGGAGGGGTCAAGCAGATGATTCGTCAAAGGAGGGGAGAAATCCTGTTTTTCTTGGTGAATTATGGGGTCAAAACCGCGAAAGACACAGCTTATATGGTTCTATAACTGCAGATGGCACAATATATAGACATTGGCTTCCGGGGCACAAACTCCCCCGCGAGTGGCCCCGCACTTACCTTCCTAGACCCAACTCTGCCCACATGGCATCCACGCGCGCTCTTACTTCCGGACTCATCTTGATCTCGTCGGGCCACGGCCGGGCAAAACCTTCGGACAGCCATTTGCGTGTAGCATCGATGCCCATCTTCGAGCCGTAATCTTGCAGCCGCGCGGCATGGTCCAGGGTGTCCGCAGGGCCGAAGGAAAACTGCACATCGCGCTCAGGATCTATTGCGCACAACGACTTCCAGACAACTTCGCGGAAATTCTGCACGTTCACATCGTGGTCCACAATCACCAGTACCTTGGTGAACATGGCCTGGCCCAGCGACCAGATCGCATGCATGATCTTTTGGGCATGGCCGGGGTAGGACTTGCGGATGGAGACGATCATCAGGTTGTGAAAAATGCCCTCGGCGGGCATGGCGATGTCAACGATTTCCGGATACTGCATCTTCATCACGGGCAGAAAGATTCTTTCGATCGCATGGCCCATGAAAAAATCCTCTTGGGGGGGCGGGCCCACGATGGTGGTCAAATAGATGGGATCCCGGCGGTGGGTAATGCAGTTCACGTGAAAAACTGGGTACTCGCCCTCCAGCGAATAAAAGCCGGTGTGATCGCCGAACGGCCCTTCGGTGCGCATCTCGTTCAAGTGCACCCAGCCCTCCAGAACAATCTCCGCATGGGCGGGGACTTCCAGGTCCACCGTTTCGCACTTCACCATTTCCACCGGCTCGCGGCGCAAAAAGCCCGCAAACATCAGCTCGTCCAGGTCGGGCGGAATGGGCAGCACACCCCCCAGACAGGTCACCGGATCGGCGCCGATGGCCACGGCCACTTCGATTTTTCCCTGCGGATTTTGCGCCCGCGCGCGGCGGAAATGTTCCGCCCCGTGCTTTTGCGTCTCCCAGTGCACGGCCGTGGTGCGCCCGTCGAACACCTGCATGCGGTATACGCCCACGTTGCGCTTGTTGGTCACCGGATTTTTGGTGATCACCAGCGGCCAAGTGATGAATCGCCCGGCATCCTGGGGCCAACACTGGAGGATAGGAAAATAGTCGAGGGAAAGATTCTCTTTGCGAATCACTTCTTTGCAGGGTCCGGATTTCACCGTCTTGGGAAAGAAGGAGCCGAGTTCGGCGAGTTTGGGCAGCAGCTTGAGTTTGTCGAGCAGCCCTTGCGGCGATTGCATGTCCAGAAAGCCGCGGATGCGCTCAGCGACTTCCTCCATGCGGCCGACTTCCAGGGCCAGGTTCATGCGCCGCTCGCTACCCAACATATTGATCAGCAACGGCACTTTGGAGCCCTTGGGCCGCTCGAAAAGCAGCGCGGGCCCGCCTGCGCGCGTCACGCGGTCGGTGATTTCGGTGATCTCCAGAACCGGATCGATCTCTGCGTGGATGCGTTTCAGCTCCCCTTCGTTTTCCAGTCGCTGGATGAATTCTCGCAGATCCTTGTACGCCACGCCGCACGCCTCCCAGCCAATGCGCGCTTCCCGTATCGCATCAGCGCCGACACTCTAACACGGATGAACCGGGAGGCAGAACGCAGGCGCGAGTCACCGGGCGGTTGCTTCTTGCTTCGAGCATCGCCATGTCGCGCGTCGTCTCAGGCTTGCATTTCGTCAGCGATGTTGTGACCGGCTGTTTGCTCCGCATTTTCCTGGGCTATGGCTCATTTCTGCTGATCCATTAGAGCCGTTCCAACTTGGTTGGCCAGATGAGTTCCATTGGACTCCCGCTCGCAGAACGGAATCGGTCGTGGGCCAAGCTTGGCGAGATAAGTTGTAACCTCACTCGTCGCCTTGCGAGATCCAAATTTCGCAATGCGAAGCCATTAGAGACACGCAAAGAAGTTCTGGCTGCCCACCCTACATGCCCCCCGGGTGCCTCGCTCCTGGCCCGCTGTTCCGTGGAACACCAGGGTTTAAACGCCTGCTCCCGGCCATCCAGGACATCCCTTCCCCTTGTAGCGCGGGTCTTTAGACCCGGGCCCCTTGTTTTCCCTGAACGCGCTCCTTGCGCGCCGCCGTTCATTTTGTTAGCTTAAGAATCCGAGCGGGCGTCGTACAATGGCAGTATAGAAGCTTCCCAAGCTTCGGACGTGGGTTCGATTCCCATCGCCCGCTCCACCTAACTTACTGAATCCACGCACCTGTATCCCCCGATTTGGGCGCATCTGGGCGCAAAATCTCGCCCACTTTGTCCACTGCCTCACGCTGCGCGTCACCGATGACGTGCCCGTAGACGCCCAGCGTGACCCGCGCATCCGAGTGGCGCATTTGCTCCATCGTGACCGTCGCAGGGGCGCCCACATTCATCAGCAAGCTCGCATGCGCATGCCGGAATGCGTGCATGCCTCCGCGAGGAAGTTTTAGTTTATCGAGCACCGGCCAGAGACCGTACTCGACTACTTTGTTGGCGGCGTATGGCCGCCTGTTGCGGTTAAGGAAAAGAAAACCTTCCGGATTCGGTGTCCACGTCGCCAGATACTCTCCCAGCAACGTGAGCAGCGCTTCTGCCATCACCACATCCGACCGGCTTGCTTTGCTCTTGAGCGTCTGCACCCGTCCGTACCACGCCGAACGCCGCACATGAATCAAGCGGCCAGCAAAGTCGAGGTCGCCTTTCTGCAACGCCACAACTTCGCCGGCGCGCAAGCCGGTCATCGCTGCGATCGCAAACATCGTGCGGTATGGCTGGGGAGCGACGGCAATAATTCGTCGCACCTCGTCCGCACTGTAGAAGCGTGTTTGCTTTCGGATTTCCTCTGCCGGTAGAGCCAGTTCCCGCATCACGACCGGCTGGCAGAGGTAGCCCCATTTTTTCGCGGTCCCGATCATGGAGCTGAGCGTGCTCAGGACGTTGACCACGGTTTTCCGCGAAACTCGCTGCGCGAGCCTGGTCACGAAATTTTGCTGGGCCTGCCCGGTGAATTCTTCCAAGCGAACCTCACCAAGCCACGGGCGAATGTAGGTCCGCAGGTGCGACTCCGCGGCCTTTATACTCGACGGTTTCTTATGCGCCAGCACTTCTCGTTCCCACACTTTCGCAAATTCTCCGATCTTCGCGAATTTTCCGGGCCGGTAATCAACCGCGTTCACCTTCGCCAAAAACGGCTCGAACGCGCGTTGGGCGTTCTTGAGTGTCCGCAGTTCGGTAACCGGGCCAAGCACGACCGATCGCTCCACTCTGCGGATTGTGCTGTCCGGTTCAACCACATCTTCCCGCCAGCGTCCTACGTAAACCCTGCGATGATTTTTTCCACGAGTAAAGATCCTCCCTTGCTGGTATCTGCGTCTTGCCATCGAGCCCCCAATTGCGGACTCGACTGCCCTGGCTCGCACAGTAGACGCACTTGCCACGCACAGCAACGGTCTTCTTTTGTCTCCGAGAGGAACGGATTGGAGAATCGTCGCCATTTCTTCCGCGTCACTGTTGCAAAATCAGTTCTTTGTTGCTCCACATAACGCCCAACTGAAAACCTAACCGCCATTCTCGGGATTCGGTCTTCAAGCTCGGTGATCTCATCAAGCTCATCACGAACGTCGGCTCCCTATCGCCGCGCCGCGAGGCTGTCCCGTTCATCCATGCCTCCAAAGCAAATCATGCGTAATAGTGCGTCGGTGCGTAGACAGGGTCGCCGGGCAATGGCGGGCATTTTGCTCAGCAGTAAGCGCTTTGTTTGCAGCACAGAAAAAACCACAGTGTAGACGCACTTACGCACGATTACGCACAATAGATGCTTAGAGAGAGACGAGTAATTACGCATGATGCGTAACTCCCCCCTTCAAAGCCCAGGCCGGAATTGAGCTTTTTCGATCACCTTCTTTGAACGTCTGGACCACACTACCTGCACGGACGAGCATGGCCATCTTGGCCTTGATCCAGTCGCCATCGCGATTGTTTGAGAACACGCGCCGCAACTCTGTGACCGTCAGAGGACCGCTGATTAAGGCGGTAATAATCCTCTCCCGGTCTGCGTCGCCGCTGGCCCCGCCAAATATATGTTCGATGCTTTGCTCGCAGTAGTCCCAGAACGCGAGTGCCGCTTGGAGGTGTTCTGGCCGGATGGTGCCTGACGAGTCAAGTAGTGCGTAGATGAGGCTGAGCCGGAGCACATGCGCTTCAGCCCGTCCGCACAGTGCGCCGCGCAGACCATCCCTGCCTCGGGTAACCCGGCGGTATTCATCTGCCCAGAGTTCCCGAGCAGCCGCGTCGCGTTCGATCAGCCCCTGCCCTTGCGCTGCTTCGACCGCTGCGCGTAAGCGAGTAACGATCGTGTTGAGATGAACTTGACCACCGCCCTCTGGGAGGAACTTGGACCGGCGGACGAGCAAAATGAGGAAGCGGTTTGCAAATCCATTCGCGCGGTCCGTCGCCGTGAGATTGTTGAGCAGCTCTTCCGGCGTGACGTGAGCGATGACACTGAGGTTCACATTGTCCACGTCCAGAGGCTCTTTCCGCGTGAGCACGCGCAGCCGCGTGCCGTCCCATGCCTCGCGTAAAATTGCCGATAAAGTATTGCCTTCGCGCTTCATCACACTCAATAAACTGGCAAACTCGGGGAGCAGCGCGAGGTACCGGCGCACGTCGCCAGGCAGCACGATTTCGCCTGGTTTTGGCGAGACTCCCTTGATAAGTCCTTCGCCGCTCGAAAGACCGGAGAGTACGCGCGCCGAAAAGTTTTCTTCGACGGC
>Ga0187803_10000815_pt1 | contig 12312 bp, 8 predicted proteins | sample NC_wetland_sal_i_2_FD_132425 | JGI IMG/M metagenome (GOLD analysis project Ga0187803, IMG submission 132425) | Wetland sediment microbial communities from Neuse River Estuary, North Carolina, USA - Control_3 | ecosystem: Environmental > Aquatic > Freshwater > Wetlands > Sediment | place: USA...
GATATGGTGCGCGCTCGCGCGCCGTGACGGGCAGGTGCGGCTGGTGCAGCGGCCGAAAACAGCTTCTCTGATGGCGGGAATGTGGGAACTGCCGCAGTGGGCGGACGATCCGCACGCTTCGGCCCATGCAATGCTTTGGCGCACGTTTCGGCATTCCATCACCATCACCGATTACACTGTTCATGTGCTTCGCCAGTCGGGCCGAAACAGCACTTCGGGTGCGCGAGGCAAGTGGATTGCGATTGATAAGGTTCCGCATCTGCCGATTACGGGCCTGACGCGAAAAATCCTGAAGGCGGACGGAATCATCTAATTCTGCGAGATTTGAATAGGATTGGTCTATCTGTTTGCTCGTAGCTCGCGGCTCGAAGCTCCAAGCTCCAAGCGAGGCATTTCTCTATGAAGTGGCTCGATCATCTTTTCGGAGGTCGCAAAAACATGGCTGCATTGACAGCCGGAACCAAGGCTCCTGATTTTTCGTTATCTGACGTCAACGGCGGCAAGTTCTCGCTGCAGGACGCGCTCCGGCACGGGCCGGTGGTGGCCGCGTTCTTCAAAGTTTCATGCCCGGTCTGCCAGTATGCATTTCCTTTTTTCGAAAGGCTGCACAAAGCGTATGGTGCACAGAACGTCACGGTCGTCGGCATCTCGCAGAATGACCGGAGCGAAACTGCCGCTTTTTTGAAAGAGTACGGCATCACGTTTCGCACCCTGCTCGACGACCCGAAGGGCTACGCGGTTTCGAATGCCTATGGCCTCACCAACGTTCCCACTCTGTTTCTGATCGGGCAGGACGGCCAGATCGAAATCTCGAGCGTGGGATGGGTGAAGGCGGAACTGGAAGACCTCAATCACCGTTTGGCCGAGGCACAAAAAATTTCGCTAACGCCGCTGTTCCAGCGCGGCGAAGAAGTGAGCGACTTCCGCGCCGGTTGAGGGAGCAAGAACTGATCCCGCGGTCGCGGGAGAAACCGACATCTATCGGAGTTTCCTCGAAGAGGCGTCCCAGCGTCCTCTGTTCCTTACCTGTTTACTCCGAAATGGGGGGGTACCCCCCCTCCCCCCTATTTTCTCGCAAAGTATTGAAAAATAAGTACCTTAACTTCAAAGTATTCAATAATAAAGACTTAGCGGCGGACCCCTCTTATTTTCCGGCCATTTTGCATACTTCCCGAGTCACCGTTCGGTTGTCAAAGAGCGCTTTCGGATCACTTTTTTGCGGGCTCGAATACCCCGTCTCTGGAGACGGGCGCACCGCTGCCTTGCCACAGGTCAGTCAATATTGTCGCACGCGGCGGAGTAGATGTCTGTGATGCCAGTACGAGGGATTTGTGATGAAAGAGGGCAGACGTCGAGACGAGAACTAAAAAACGCCCGCGGCATCCCACTCATCGCAAAGAGCGCGATGAGTAGGGCACCCGGCCCTTTCCCGCCGGGAGATGTGGGCCAAGCGAGCGGACGACAGACCTCCTCGATTGGTCACTGCTCAGCTTTCTGCACCACCTGCTTCACCGGCTTCGACTTGCTGCCAGCGAAGTTCGAGTCACCGCCGTACACCGCCGTGACCGACGTTGTGCCCACCTTGAACGTCGAGGTTACGAAGGTAGCCGTGCCGCCACTCAACGTCCCCGTTCCCAGAACCGTTTTGCCCTTCATAAACGAAAGGGTTTCTCCATCCGGCGGCGGGCCAAGAGCGGAAGTGACCACAGCGGTAAAAGTCACTGGCTCTCCATAATGGGACGGATTCGGCGAAGACGTGAGGGTGGTCGCGGTCACTGCCGCAATGAAGATTTTGGTTACAAAGGCGGTGCTGATGCCGCTGCCGCCGCGGCTGGTCGTTTGGAAGGCGCCGGGTGTGACTGGGAAGTTGGTGGAGGCTGTCTCTCCGGTTACGTACGCGTTGCCCGCGCTGTCCACAGTGATGCCAAAGCTACCGTCATACCGGCTGCCTCCCAGGTCGGTGGAGTAAACCAAAGCCAACCCCGGGGGGTTGAACTTGGTCACGAAGGCGTCTGTTCCGCCGCCGTAGTTTTGCAAGCGATTTTTTTGCGGGAAGCCGGATCGGGTTACCCCCGTGACATAAGCACTCCCGGTGCTGTCCACGGCAATGCCTGTGCCGAATGCCCCACCATAGGTCCCAGTGCCGCTGCCGCCAAGATACGTTGAGTAGACTAAGGCCGAGCCTTCGGGGTTGAGCTTGGAGACGAAGGCGTTTCCCCAAAAAAGGCGGTATAAGTATGTTTGAGAGAAGAGCGGACAACCTGTATCGCCGTTCGTCGGCTGCCAGGGATTCATTGTCGGAAAGTCGGCAGAGCAAGTCATGCCGGTAACGTATGCGTTGCCCGCGTTGTCCACGGCGATGCCAAAAGCTGTGTCCCCGACGACGCCGTCAGCTGTCAACCCACCACTGCCGCCCAGAAATGTCGAGTAAACCACCGCCGTACCCGTGGGGTTGAGCTTAGTCACGAATGCATTCCAGCATGTGTAGTCGAAGCCCTTGCAGGTTGTCTGGAAGGCGCCGGGTGAGATCGGAAAGTCAAAGGAACTGGTTAAGCCAGTGACGTAAGCGTCGTCTTGGCTATCTAAGGCGATGGCGTAGCCGGAGTCATGCCCCCTGCCGCCCAGAAATGTGGAGTAAACCAAGGCGGTTCCCGTAGGGTTGAACTCGGTCACAAAGGCACTGTTGCAGAAGAGGTAGCCGTTGCAGGTCGTCTGGAAGGCGCCGGGCGTGACAGGAAAGCCGTAATAGTCGGTGAAGCCGGTAACGAAAGCATTGCCCCCGCTGTCCACGGCAATTCCGAATGGATAGCCGTTGCCGATATCCGTGGAATAAACGAGGGCCGACCCCGAGGGATTGAGCTTAGACGCGAAGCCACACTCGCCGCTGTTGCAGGTCGTTTGGAAAGCGCCGGGCGTAGTCGGAAAGTCGTTTGAGTTGCTGTAGCCGATTACGTAAGCGTTACCTTCGCTGTCCACGGCTATGCCGGTACCTCTATCGCCATAGCCGGCACCGGTACTGCCAAGGTAGGTGGAGTAAACCAAAGCCGAGCCCTCGGGGTTGAGCTTGGTCACGAAGGCGGAGTAGTTGTCATTTAGGGTTGGCTGCAAGGGATTCTTGGTCGGGAAATCGGACGAGCCGGTAGAGCCCGTGACGTATGCGTTGCCCGTGCTGTCCACCGCGATGCCGGCGCCAGCATCACCCCCGCTGCCGCCCAAATACGTGGAGTAAATCAACGGATCAATGTATAGAGGCCGGCTTGCATCAAATTCCGCCAACTCGAATCCCACCCGATTCTTGTCCGTGATGGCATAGCGGGCTGCAATCTCCTGCCGCGCTCCATCCTTCTCCTGATACACGACCGGCTTGTGCCAGCGAATTTCACCTTCGCCCATCTTCATGCTTAGGACTAAGTCGCCCTGCGCATCCTGACGAATCCGCTTCGCTCCGCTTACGTCGAACGCGATGCGACGCGGGTCCGCTCCTGGAGCGACGATGAAGTCATGCTCCAGTTGGCCCGCTTTGCCATCAGAACGATTGCCGTAGTAAACCAGATCAATGCCGGAATAAATTCCCTCGTACTTCACCTTCGCGTAAGTCGGAACATTCGTCCGCCACTTCGCCGGATCGTTGCCGATGAAATAATTGCTCTTGCCGGGCAGTTCATCCACGCCAGTGACCTTGGCCGCAGGGTTGGCGTTGCGCAGCTTCATCCGCAGGACGGCACCAGTCGTGTGCTCGGCAGATGCCGCAGGCCGCGTCTCTACGGGAGATTTGATGAGAGTCTTGGGGGCTGCCTTCTCTGGCGTCTTCCCGCTCCACGTCAGCACCGCCTCATCGCCGGTTAGGAAGAGCGTGTAGGCGCTGGTGCGCGACAGAAACTTCACCTGCGCATCGGTCTGGCCACGATTGACCTCGAAGCTTAGCGGCAGATGGCCGTAGCTGGCGAGAATCTTCTCTTGAGGTTTCCGCGCTTGAGGTTGCAGAGCCTGAGCTTTCGGGCTGGCCTGAGACGCGATGACTGCATGCGCAGGCTTGGCGCTCGGATTGATTAGAGGAACAGGATTCGATTGGGACGAAAAGATGGCGGCTGTTGTGCACAGGAGCAGGCAGGCGAAGTGGATAGGCTTCATGGCGTCATCCTTCCGTGGCGACGTGGTCTTGGCTAGGAAAAGGCCCGGTTTGGCTGGCGATTCGGGGGCAGTTCGCGGCCGTCGAGGACAGTAGAATTGTCCTCCCGTACTGACTGTCAGTCAATGATCTTCCAATAATTCGCTGGAAACCCGCATGGCCTCGCCGTCGCCCTTCGCGGCTAAAGAGGCTGCGGAAAAAGTCCGCTGCCAAAGCCAAGAACGACCACCGGGGCTAAAGCCCATACCGACGCCACGCGGCTTACGCGGCCCTGAAGGGCCGCTCTTCCACCGCGCTGCCAAGGTGTTCATGACTTTCCTGCAGCGTGCAAAGCCCATACTGAAAAACAGCTCGTGTGGCGCAGCGGTGAGCCCTCCACCTCATCCCGCGAAAACCGCGCGGTCTGGGGACCCGGGCCTTGCGCTCCCCAAACCATGATCCTGTGATGTGCGATTCTGCAACCTACACGCAGGTAACTTTGGGGTCTTGCGGGGACGTGCTAGCCTGCTCCTTAGCTCTGCCCTTTCAGCAATTTGCGGTCAGGCGAGACTCGCGACGATGCCCAAGGTCCCGATTTTTCGGTTGCGCAGTTCTGAGCCGCCAAGCCTTCCCGACCTTCGGTATTACGGGCCCGTGCTTGCGCTTAACGACTTGCAGTTGGGCGTTGACAATCTCCGCTACGACGTTTCCTTGAGCCCGCGCGTCACCGCGGATTTGAGTTTTCACCTGGCTCGCTACCTTTGCCGATTTGGCGGGGTCGAGGCGCTGCTCGAGATGGAAGTTCCGGCAGCTCGCCAGTCGAGTTTCATTCAAGCCGCCGGGGGCGCGAGGAACCTGCGCAAGGCGGCGGGTCCTGCGGACCTGAAGACGGCGCTGATCTCGATTCACCAGGCGATCCTGACGCGCGCCAAGGCCGAAGGCAATCCATCGGTCGACCTTCTCGGCCGCCTGGCGGTGCTGAAGTTCATCCGCACTGAGCTGCAGGCGCAGTTTTCGAGGATCCTTGAACAATGCCGCATGAAGTTGAAGTCTCTGGAAGGCTTGCGGCAAATGCACATGGTGCAGACGCAGGAACTGGTCTCGTCGTTCCAGGTGGGCAAGAAGATCATTATTCGCCGCGCCGGACAGGAAGTGTTCCGGCTGCTGCGCGAAATTGAGAAGGAGACGCTGGCGCGGACGCGCCGCTCGCTGCTGGGCGAATTGCCTGCCGATACTTACCGGCTGTTTCTCAACCCCTTGATTTTCACCGAAGACGGGCGCGACGACTACCTGTGCGCCGAGCACTACTACATGTTCGGCAACTTCGACAAAGACCCGGACCGTTTCCTCAATCTACGAAAGGTCGCACTCGATTTCTTACGAGAGCTGGGCTATGGGCAAGGCGTACAAGATGAGCATCTGGAGCAGGCGCTGAACGTTCCCGAGAATGCGACAGCGCTGGTCGGAACCGGCAACGGAGAGGATGCGACCGAGGAGGACAGAAACCGCAAGGATCGTCTGGATCTGTGGCGACAGCAACTGCAGCGTGAAGGCGTTTTGCAGCATGTCATTGCCTCCTACGAAGCAGTGCCTCTGTTGGGCGAGTATGCGCCGCGGGTGAATCCGCAACAGATCAAGTACGCGCTGATTGACCGCGAAGAAGCCGAGCGGGTTGAGAAGATCATTGACGAGGGAAGGTTGGACTCCGACCGGCTGTTTGCCGCGGTCGGGCGCGTGGCCTCCTGCCGTGGATCGGAGCGCACCCGCTTTGCCGCCCGCCTGCTGCACGACCTCTTTCGCTACCACCGCGATCGGCGCGGACTGGAGGCGATCGGCGCGGGTTTTGACTGCATCAACCTCGTCAGCGACAACAAAGTCCGGGAACTATCCTCGCTCAACGGCATGCTCTACGAATTCCTGCCGCCAGAGGAGCAGAAGCCGGCCGAGGAGCGCGTGCTCGATCACACCATCCTGAAGGCCGACGTGCGCGACTCTTCCCGGCTCACGCGTTCGCTGATGGAGCAGGGCATGAACGCGGCCTCGTATTTCAGCCTGAATTTTTACGATCCGGTCAACAAGCTGCTAGCGAAATATGGCGCGGCCAAGGTTTTTGTGGAAGGCGATGCCATCATCGTCGCTCTGCTCGAGCGCGAAGGCGAACCCATGCTCGGCGTGAGCCGCACCTGCGGGCTGGCGTGGGAAATCGTCGGCCTGCTGCACGGCTACAACGAACTTCTCAGGCGCTCCGGGCTGCCGCCGATGGAAGTGGGGCTGGGGATCGCCTACCAGGACTCGGCGCCGCTTTACCTGATGGATGGCGAGCACCGCATCATGATTTCCGACGCCATCAACGTAAGCGATCGGCTCTCCTCCTGCAGCAAACGCATGCGCAAGCGACTGGCCGACGAGGCCGGCGTTTTTCAGGTGTTCACGGTGCAGATCGGGGACAATCAAGACGGCGCCAGCGCCGCGGACAATCGCAACGCCACGAGCGCAGAACGCGGGGGCGAAGGCCCGGGAGAAGAGCTGCGGCTTAACTACAATGTTGGCGGAATCTGCCTGAGCGAGGCCGCGTTCTCGAAGCTGCGCCAGGAGATTTCCCTTACCCCATGGGCCGCCAATCTCAAGAGCCCGGGGTTCAACAGCCCGTGGGTAGACCGTGAGGGTGCGTTCTTTGTCGGCACCGTGCCGATCGCGAACGCTGTATTTCGCAAGATTGTGATTCGCAAGAGCCGGATTGCGCAGGTGGATGTGCGCGATTTCTCCATCTTGCGTTGGACCGACCGCTGCTACTACGAAGTGTGCGCAAACCCCGCCGTGTATGCCGTGCTCCCAGGAGAGAAATCGGCAGCCGCCAGGAATCGCTAGCGCGGAACCGCGTGGCCGTCGCTACAGGCCGTGATGAAGTAAGCATCTAGAACTGGTTTCACAAATGTTTTTGCGGTGCGGGGAGTATGGCCCTCAGGGGCTAAAGCCCGTGCTTATTTGACGCGACTTACGCGCCCTGAAGGGTGTGCGTGAGAACTAGGTCGTCCCTCCGGGACTTGATTCATTCTTCCCACTTTCCCCAGCGCTGAAGCGCTGGGCTAAAGTTAGTTCGCCCCTCCGGGGCTGAATTCTTGGGCATTTCGTCCCACCAGATTGATCGAAAACGAGTTCTCACGCACACACTGAAGGGCCGCTCTTCCACGGTTGTGCTAACTTTCCCGACTTTTTCCGCAACCGAAGGCCGTCGTCCCGGCGAGTATTGGGAAGAAGATTTCCCCGACTTATAAGAGGTCACAGAGCAAGCCCGCTTAGCGAGAGCCGAGAGCCCAAAACCCAATTTTGGTGGTGTGGGGACGGGGCTGCGCCCCGTCCAGGCGGGGCAGAGCCCCGCCTCCACACAAGATTTTCTCAAAACGCCTTGCGCACTCGGAACGGAATCACCACCACCGCTTCGAGCGGAACCGGCTTCCCTGCCCTCAGCGCGGGCAGGAATTTCCAGCGGGACAAGGCGCTGGTAGCCCAGGAATCCAGGCGGTCGTCGGGGCTGTTGAGTACGCGAATGTCGCCGACCCGGCCATCGCTGTGAATAATCGCATAAAGGGTAACCGTTCCGTGAATGTTGGCACGGATCAATTCCAGCGGATAACCGGGATCGGTTTTTTCGGTAGGTACGGGTGCGAGCAATTCGCCCTGTTTCTGGTCCGGCCGGATCTCGGCAAAGCGGATCACCCAGCTTCCGGTGGAGGAATTAAGGTTCGGCATGTTGACGGTCATGGCGTAAGGACGCCGGTCGCCGAAAACCTGGCGGTCAACATCGGTGACCTTATCCTCGGAAACCGCAGAGGCTGCCCGCTGGTGCGAGGACGCACCGGGCGCAACACGGGATGACGAGAGGCTAGCTATCTCGCGGGAATCGCCGTTGCCATCTCCGCCGTAGGAGCCGCCATTGCGCTCGATAGGCCCGGTTGAGCCAGGACCCGCGCCGATATGGAGACCGGCAGGCAGCGATCCATTGCCGTGGCCTTTGAAGCCATTGCCGCCGTTTGCCGCGCCCCCCGAGCCGTTCGACGCCGATTTCGATCCTGCAGAATCGGGCGTTCCCGAAGCGCCGGGCTTGCCCTGCGGAGTGGCGGCGAAAGTTCCGCGGCGATTGCCTCCAGGGACGGCAACGGGTCCGGTAGGTGTGACGGGGTGAATACCCAAGGCGATGAGGCGGCCCTGGGAGTTGCCTCCGCCGCTTGCGCCCACACTTGGCGGAGGCGCGACTGGCTGGATGCCTCCAGGCAGATTCTTGCCCGCACCTCCTCCGCGCGAGTAGAGCGCGTGCTGTTCTGCCAGGGGCAGCTGCGGAGCCGGAGCGACCACCTCACTTGGCCCAATGTTGATGGACCCGACATGGCCCTTTGGCGACGACGTCAGCTCGGGTGGAGGCTCAACCACAGCGGTTTCCGGTCCAGCCATGCCTTGGGTGCGGTCCGACTTTACCTCGGGAGGCGGCGGAATCACGTCCGACTTCAGAGCCGCTCGATCTCCGTGCTCGCGGGCAACGTTAACGTCCGGCGCGGGCTCAACGACCTGCGTCTCAGGGGCCGCAACCCGGTGGGAAAGGGAGCGCGTGGCATCGAGCGGCACTACCGGAGCAATGGCGCCCGTTGCAATGATGTTGGGCAAAGGCACATCGTGGTCGAGCTTGATATCCGGAGGCACAACAATGGTCTGAGAGCGGTTGTCGGCCTCGCGGGGAACGGAAAGGATCGGCTGCTTGGCGAATGCCGGGTCGCCGGTCTGTGCCTTCGGCGCTTCCGCCGCGCCGGTATCGAGCGGGGGGAGATACTCTTGCGGCGAATAGGTGATCAGGGATGAGCGGTCAAAGGGAGTGGACGCCAAAATCCCCTGCTGACGGAGCCAAGCCAGCGAGAGAGTCCAGACCAAGGCGAAGGCCCCCGCGTGCAGGATCGCCGACTGGAAGAATCTTCCCCAAGGAAGCTTCTGCTGGACGAAGACGTCCCGCCAGAAGCCGAGATCATCGTTGGGAATTTGCGCGGAAGAAAGCTGCTGGCGCAAGCCGTCGCGGGCGCCGGTGCGGGATCCGGGGCCGGTCGGGTCGTCTTCCACCTGAAGCCGTATCAGTTTTTTCGCGGGGACTCCCATCTTAGATCCTAATGCTCCTCTAACCCCGACGGCGCCCCTGGCGGCAGTGCCTGGGGCGTTGGGCAGTTTGCCCGCGACGCGACGCTTCAAGAATTATAAGGGAAAAGCCAAGCGATAATAAGCCTGTAGGGCAGACCCCGGCGGCGCCCTCATTTACGATAGTCGGAACTGAGACATCCCCTGAGGTGCACATGCTGATTCGCAAATTCCGGTTTCATTGCGTGCTTGCAGGTTTCGCGCTCTCCGCCTTGATGAATGCGGCCGCGCAGGCGAACACCGCTCCCCCCAAGGACAAACCAGCGGCGGACTACTCGGGCATGTACAGCTTTTTGAAGGAAGGCGAATTTGTCCAAGTCAACGTGCAACAACAGGGGCGTGTCACCGGTTTTGTCTCCCGCTATGGCGATGCGGAAAGCGACCGGGGCGTCTTCCTCGATCACTTTTTCAAAGAGGGCAAGCTCGAAGGCAATCGACTCACATTTACCACCGAAACCGTGCATGGGGTATCGTTCGAATTTCGAGGGACGGTCGAGCGCGGCGAGGGCAAGAATCCCGGCGACGAAGCCTACTATGTGCTCAAAGGAACTTTGATCGAGAACACCATGGACGAAGCGAAGAAGATCTCGTCACGCTCGATAGAAGTCGCGCTGAAAATTTTCCCGCAGGATCTGGGCCCCACGCCGAGCGAAAAGAAGTGAATTACTGACTGCCACCCTGAGAGGCTGCGACTTTTTTGTGCCGAGTCATCCTGACCGAAGCGAGGGATCTGTGCATTCTGACGTACTACCGGCGAGGCCAACAAAATACATGGATCCTTCGCTTCAGGATGACTCCTCGGAAAAGTCACGGGCTCAGGATGACTCGACACGAAAAAAGTCACAACCTTTCAGGATGACCCGGTTGCGGCTTCAGCCCGCGAGCGACGCAGTCTCCACGTCAATCGGAACGGTAATGATGCGCCCGTTTTCGACCACCACTTTCAAAGACTGACTGCATGTTCCGCAAAGCCAGTATTGCTCGACCTGGTGCTGGGGCTCCCTGTGGGGAGAAAACTCGAGGTCGTGATCCACGGAAAAGATCCGGCCTTCGCGGGCGTGACTGAAAGGAGTTCGGCAAGTTGGGTTCACACAATTGGCAAGCATGAAGGTCTCCAAAATCTTGGCCGGCGAGAACGCCGCCTATTGCAGTGCCCGCCGGTACGGCAAACCGGAAGGCAAAACGATCAGCGGGCGCGCTCCTTGCCCGCCTGACTTTCAAGTTCTTCGAGGTGCCGAATCTCGGCCTCCAGCCAGGTCTTCAGGGCCGCTTCCACTTCCGCCGGCGTGTACTGCCGGCTCATGCTATGAACCGACTCGCCGTCACGGTTCAAGGGAATGAAATGGCAAGCTTCCATTTCCTGATGGAAGCGCTCCGGGACAAACTGAAACAGCCAGCACTGCGAGCAGGGCGTGCTGCGCTCGGCATCGAGACGGTTCGGGCAGGAGGGCGAATCCATGAACATCGAAACCGGTCTCCAAGGCATGGCGCCGCCGTAGCCGCCGCGCTCGAGAAACGTCAGCTCTTGCTTCAACGAATTCACGATTTCAAGCCTGGAGTTCGACACGCCCACCTCCGGACAGATACACATATCCCTCGGGTCCTCATCCGTATTGTCGGGTTTTAGCAACCCTTGTGCCGTGATTGCAGATACTTCGAGCCGTGACCAATCTCACATCTGAATGTGTTTGACCCGTGACTTCAGTCATAGGCGGGGTCATTACCTTCTGAGAATATCTGGCTATATGGAATGGAGGATGGCCCTTGCAACCGAACATAAATTTCGAGGAGCGCCCGTTTCTGGTCATCTGGGAGACGACCCAGGCCTGCGATCTGGCGTGCGTGCACTGCCGCGCCTGCGCGCAGCCTGAACGAAATCCGCGAGAGTTGACTACGTCTGAGGGGAAACGGCTGATTGACGAGGTGGCGGAGCTCGAAGCGCCGGTTTTTGTACTGACGGGCGGAGATCCTCTGAAGCGCCCTGATGTCTTTGAACTGGTGGAGTATGCAACTTCGAAAAACGTGCGAATCTCATTGACCCCGAGCGCAACGCCGCTCTTGACGCGCGAGTCCATCGCCAAATTAAAAGGCAGCGGCCTGGCGCGCCTGGCCATCAGCCTGGACGGGCCTACAGCCGAAATTCACGATCGCTTTCGCCGGGTGTCGGGATCGTATGACTGGACGCTGCGGGCGGTGCGCTGGGCGCACGCAGTCGAGCTTCCGGTGCAGATCAACACCACCATCTCGCGCCACAACCTGCAATACCTCGATGCCATGATTGCCCTGATGCACGAATTGAAAATCGTGCTCTGGAGCGTCTTCTTTCTGGTTCCGACCGGGCGCGGCTCGGCTGACGACCTGATCAGCGCCGACGAATTCGAGCAGGTGTTCGCAAAGATGTACGAAACTTCGCAGCACGCGGCCTTCGATATTAAGAGCACCGAAGCACAGCACTATCGGCGCTACGTTTTGCAGCGGCGGGCGGAACAAAAGCGACTGGGAAACGGATGCGGGTTGAAGCCGGTATTTGGTGCGTTGACAGCGGACGGCGTCGGCCGCGCTCCCAAGGGGTTGAACGACGGGAAAGGGTTTGTCTTTATCTCGCATCAAGGCGATGTGTTCCCAAGCGGATTTCTGCCCTTGAAAGCCGGGAACGTGCGGGAGCGGTCGTTGGCGGATATCTATCGTCACTCGCCTTTGTTTGTGTCGCTGCGCAGGACGGAGAATCTGAAGGGCAAGTGCGGAATCTGCGAATTTCGCGAAGTTTGTGGGGGCTCGCGGGCGCGTGCCTTTGCGCTGACAGGCGATGCGCTGGCGGAGGAGCCGCGGTGCGTGTGGCAGCCGAAGCAAGTGCGGGAAGCGGAGATGGTGTCCGCCTAGCGTCGTGACCGCATGATTTCTTCTACGCTCGCCTGCCGCTCGAGGGCGAGGCGCCCTCGAAACTGCCGGGCAAGGTGTCGGCGCTACGCTCCGCCGAAAATCCCCACCCTGACGTCGCAAAAAGCGCGACGTTAGGATAGGGCACCCGC
>Ga0187803_10000816_pt1 | contig 12297 bp, 10 predicted proteins | sample NC_wetland_sal_i_2_FD_132425 | JGI IMG/M metagenome (GOLD analysis project Ga0187803, IMG submission 132425) | Wetland sediment microbial communities from Neuse River Estuary, North Carolina, USA - Control_3 | ecosystem: Environmental > Aquatic > Freshwater > Wetlands > Sediment | place: USA...
GCCGACATATTGGATCGCTGGTGCAATGGCTTGTTAGGTGATCGAGAAAAACCTTCTTGACAGCTTTTCAATAGTGCCTATACTAGCCTCGTTGCCTCCGCTGTTCTTAAGTTCTTCCCTCCTAGGCAACATACCCAGGGTTCTCCGCATCTTTGCGCTCGTGATGTTACTGGCGAGTGCTCGTGGTGTATGGTGCCGTTTTTGAAGTCAAAAAGGAGATTCCGGAATGAAATCTTTTCGCTCAATTGCTGTCGAGACCCTCGTGATCCTGCCGCTGGTGTTCTTGTTTTCGTTCGCCAGCGCTGCTCAATCGGCAAAACCGTCAGGGAAAGTGTCCACGACGTCGCGACGCGCCGCACGCGAAGAAAAGGCTCGCAAAGAGTGGCAGAAGCAGATCGCGAAGGTTCCGGTGCCAAAGAAGGGATGCTTCACCGCGAACTACCCGGACAAGCAATGGAAGGAGGTTCCTTGCGGCCCGCCTTCAAAGTATCCGAACACCGTCGGTGGCAGTGTCGGCAACGACGTCGGGCCCAATGTGTCGCCGTTGTTGATTTCTTCGGCGACAGGGAGCTTTGACAGCGTCACTCCGGCAACGATTACCGAAACTGGGCCCTGGGGCGGGAACCCGAGTGTTGCCAACGCATTCACCATCCAGATGAATACGCAGTTCACGTTTCCAACCTCGGTGTGCGCAGGCCACGCGGGTTGCCAGGGCTGGCAGCAGTTCATCTACTCCCAGGATCAGTGCGGGGGCCCGTGCATATTCATGGAGTACTGGCTGATCAATTACGGGTCGCCGTGTCCGTCGGGTAGCTGGACCCAGTCCGGGAGCAGTTGTTGGATCAACAGCGCCACCCAGAATGCTCCAGCAATCACTGCGGCACAACTGCAAAACACGAACCTGACCGGGACGGCTCAAGGGGGCACGGACACGGTCGTGGTGACGGCGCCAGGCGGCAGCGCGAACGCGATGGCCGCGGATAGTGTCCTGAATCTTGAGAATGCCTGGAATACCACCGATTTCATCGTCTGCGGCGACTGCTGCTCGTCACAGGCCACCTTCAGCGCGGGCACGACGCTGGTGCAGAGGATCACAGTGACCGACGGCTCCCAGAAGAAGCCTGTTTGCAGCACACAAGCCAGCACCGGCGAGACCAACAACCTCAGCTTCGGGCCGACTGCTCCCGTCGCCTCCGGTGTCGGCCCGGCGCTCATATACACCGAGAGCAGTGCCGGTGGGTTGGCGAACTGCGCCGCCGCAACCAGCGTTGGAGATACTCATCTGACGACGTTCGGGCGAACCCTCTACGATTTTCAGGCCTCGGGCGACTTTGTGTTGGTCGAGGCCCCGGAGTCAAACTTCGTCGTCCAGGCGCGGCAGCAATCCGGAGCGCCCACGTGGCCCAATGCGACGCTCAACAAGGCCGTCGCCACGCGGATGGGAAAGACCAGTGTCGCCCTTTGCTTGAAGGAAATGCCGCTCAGCGTAGATGGCAATCCGACAGCCCTCGACGATGGCAAGTCGGTTGTCCTGCCATCGGATGTTCACCTCTCCCGGGTCGGAAACGTCTATTCCATCTGGGACCGGAATGGCAATTCAATGCAGGCGGAGCTTAACGGGACCTACATCAATGTTACCGTTGGGTTGGGTCGTTGGCCCGAGCAAGCCCACGGCATCCTTCTCAATGCCAACAGCAACATCAACGAGATCGCAGCGCGCGATGGCAGAGTGCTGACCGCGCCCTTCCCATTCACTGATCTTTATCATCATTACGCCGACAGTTGGACTGTGCCTCCCGAGCAGTCGCTTTTGGATGCCTGCGGAGAGCGGAAGATCGAACCCGGCCTTCCCCGAAGGCCCTTCTTCGCCACGGATCTTCCTTTAAAGGACTACGCAACTGCGCAACGTGTGTGCGAGAAGGCCGGCGTAAAAACCAAGGCGCTGCTTGATGCCTGCACTCTCGATGTCGCAGTGATCGGTAGCGAGAGCGCCGCGAAAGTCTATGTGGGGACTCCCAAACCCGCCGCCGTCGGCGACGCCAATGGAAAGCGCCGCCACCACGACCACGACAAAGATGAAGATCACGACTAATATTACGGCTTGCCGCATTGTGCTGGTTGAGAAGACCGATCATAGACGAAAGTTAGGAGCCGTTCGCCCGGCCTCCCTGGGGGTAATTCTCAACTCGTCCGCGCTTTGAATGGGTGAACTGTTGACGCGTCACGCGCAGAACGATTCGTGCGCGGTAGCTTTGCGGTTTGGTAGTCCGGCGGCTGTTTCATGCGACCAAAACCTAATGTATAGTGCGACGATGCCAACGTTCACTGGCAGAACGGGGTATTCGCTGTAAGTTCCCCGGATGCGGAGACGTGGGCCTTCACCGCCATCACATCACCTACGATCCTCCTGTTATCGAGAATCTCTGCGAACGTCACCACGAAGACATCACGATCATTAACCTCCAGCAAGCCGGCAAGATTCGAGGGGCGTTGTCCAACAAGCATCGTTGGCGGAACTGGTATTGCTGGCTCAGGGGCGAGCTGAGGCCCCGGCGCACGGCTAAGGCGATGGAGTACATCGAAGAGATGAGACGTGGCCCCCGCTAGACGAGAGGCTACCTACACGGTTCGACGCCAGCGCCCATTGCCCTCGACCACTCTTCAGAATCTCAGCTATCTCATTGAAAAGTCGGTGCCAGAGTGTCAGCATCGACTAGCAGAGTTCGAAAATCGTCCTCTAGGGCCGACCAATCCTCAGTTTTTGCCCGTTGAAGATCAGATCAAACGGATTTCTGTAAGTAGAGCAAGGACTTGCCCCATCGGTCGATCCGTCAGAAGGCGTGGCGGTCCAGAAACGGGGCTTCTGGGAGACGACGGTCAAGATTACGCCACGGTCACGACAATTCAGACCGATAGAAATGGCGCCGCTCGAAAAAGGGACAGAGGCACTTCAAAGAGCCGAGTCTCGATAGCCTCGCATTCGAAGTCCTTGCCGCACTCCGGTACGGGGCATCTTGCTCTGTACTTCTTCTTGTTTACCCCACCCTCGGTTTGCTGTCCAACCACAACCCAAGCCCCACATTTCGGGCATGTGACGCACGAGCATGCAATGCGGTCAGTCATTCCAAAATTATATTGCGCTTGGAACAGAGCACCGTGGATGGCACAGGGATCTGGCAAGATTCCGACTTTCTTAGGCTTGGGGAATTTTGTGGCCGTACGCACTTTGGGTGGTGGACTGGGTGGCGCCCTTGAACGTTCATCGCAGAGGGGCTAAGACATGCCGCCACGCGGGGTTGCCAGGGGTGACGGTTCTGCTTCGAGCCAGTCGAGGGCCAGCGATTGAAGTCGTTTGACCGAAATCCCCTTCCGGTCTAAAAGAACTCCAAATCACGCGCTCCCAGCCAGCGGCCGCAAGTAACCGGGTCGCCACATCGCGCCGGCAAATCGTGTCCCAGGCCTGACGGGCGTCTACTGCGGAAGACAAGAATTCCGCGAAGATGAGGATTTCATGTCGACCCAGCCTGGTTCGATCACTTCGAGCGAGTCGCCGCAAGGGGTCCGGGAGGCGCCCGTCAGCCCAGAAGACGCCGCCCGCTTCCTGATGATGCACCCCAAAACCGTACTCCGTAAGGCCCGCGAGGGCACACTCCCGGCTCACCCGGTTGGCAGAGATAGGAAGCGCTGGCACTTCTATCTCTCGGAACTGGACGGTTGGCTTCGATCTCAGGCAATTGAAGCCAGTCAGGCTCGGCACTAGAGGTCCGTCACAGTTCGTCTCCTGACTCCTGGAAAGCGCCCAAGTCGCTGTTTCCTGATTGGGATAGACTCCCGGACGTACGGTCAGGTAAATTCGAGCTGCGACCGGTGCCAGAATTCAAGGAGGATATGAATGCTGGCACGTTTCCGAAATGGTTGTCTCACAACGATTAAGAGAAAGGATGGAATCGAAAGATGGCTCTTTCGCTGGCGCGAGCGTTCGACCGACGGAACGCTCCGGGAGCGAAACAAGGTCATCGGAACAGTTGAAGAATATCCGGCAAAAAGCAAGAAACTACACGAGGCAGTGACCAGACTGCGAGTAAACATCAACGCCGATGGCCCAAACGAGTTGACTTCCATCACCATGTCGAGGGCAGTGGAGCATTACAGCGTCCACGAACTTGCCGACTGTGGCGCGGAAGGCAAAGCCTACTCTACCCGCTCTAGGAAGACGCAGCTTCTGAACCGGTGGGTTCTTCCGGAGTGGGGGAAGATGGAGTTGCGCGCCATCAAAACCGTCGCGGTTGAGCAGTGGCTCAAGACACTGGTCACCGCAAAGTTCGGCAAGCCCAAACCTCTTGCAGGCGGTACTAGAGAAAAGATCCGCGACGCGATGAGCAGCATCTTCAACCACGCGATCCGATGGGAATTCACCGACCGGAACCCCATCACTGGTCCGACGAAGCGTTCAGGAGTACGCGTCTCCGCAAAGCGAGAACGTACGCCTGACATTCTCGAAATCCAAGAGGTGCAATCGCTTCTGGCAGCACTTGGAGTTCGGGAAAGGGCGATGGTGTTTCTCGACATGCCATCCGGGCTGCGCCGAGGCGAACTGGCTGGGCTGAAGTGGGAGGACTTCGATTTCAAAAAGCTCTATGTGAGTGTCACCCGGTCTCTGGTTGACCAGCACGTGGGCCCGGTGAAAACCGAAGCCTCAAGAAAGCTGATGCCGATTGACGAGTTCGTGGCTCGAGATCTGTTGGCCTGGCACGCGGTGACGCCCTACAAGAAGCCGTCCGACTATGTATGGGCCACCGATGCCAACCGTGCCGGCGCTAAACGCGGGAAACAGCCCGTCTGGCTGAGCACGGTGATGCGCGACCATATCCAGCCGGTGGCCCGAGGCTTGGGCATCGAGAAGAAGATGTCGTGGCATACCTTTCGCCACACATTTTCCTCGATTCTCAAGGCTAACGGTGAGGATGTGAAAGTGGTGCAGGAGTTGTTGCGGCACTCAACGTCGAGGATGACGCTGGACACCTATACCCAAGCCCTCGGGCCCGACAAGCGGGCCGCGCAGAGCAAAGTTGTAGGAATGATCCGGCCGAAAGAGCGTGTATTTTCTGTGTATCGCGATGCGGATGGCGTTTCCGTGTAAATCGTTGATAAGATTTGGCGTCCCCGACGGGATTTGAACCCGTGTTACCGCCGTGAAAGGGCGATGTCCTAGGCCGGGCTAGACGACGGGGACAGTTTAGAACTGAGGTAGACCTTTCGCCAGCACATCCTACTTCGCGAGCGCTTTTATCTTAACAGGGCTAATTTTGCAGTGTCAAAACTGGACGGCCCATGGTAGAGCCTACCTACATCGTATCCCCCGGCGAGGTTGAAGTGTTTGAGTGAGAAGCGCCGTCGAGAACTGGAGGTTTGCATGTGGGGTGGAGGGAAACAACTCGCAGCCATCGTCGGGGTGCTGGAAAAGTGGGAATCCCGCGCCGTTGCTTGTTGCGGGATTTCCACTTTTCCACCACCCGCTCTGCTCTCGCTGCCCGCCGTAGGATGCCACCAGCATGTCGGCCCCCTACTTCATCTTGGTGCGTGACATTCGCCACGCCTACAATCATCGCTTGCGCCTGGTCGACAGTGCTCGCCAGCGCGGCATCAAACCCACGCTCGTCTCTTCCAGACCACCGTTCCCACCGTGCGCAAGTGGCTCCGTCGATATCAGCAGCACGGACTGCGCGGACTCATCGCCGTTTCCCGTGCCCCTCATCATCAGCCAAAACTCCGCCGGCCATCGAACAGCAGGTCGTCGCCCTGCGCCAGCAACTCCCCACCTTCGGCGCTCGTCGCCTCATCCGCGATTTTGATCGTCCCCTCAGCCACCGCGCCTTGGAACGCATCTGGCGCGCCCACGGCCTGCTGCACCCGCGCCGGCGCAAATATCAGCGCAAGCACAAGACCGGGCTCACATCAAGGCCAGCTGACGCGTGTTTCAGCAGATCTCCGCCCATACCAAAGACCTCGACGACATCCCCCCACCACTGGCCGCAGGCGCAAGCCCTCGACTTGCCCCAGGTGCAATACCCCCCCCGCGACGTGCGCAGCGGCTGGTTCTGGTGGGCCTTTGCCCAACACCGTTCCGCCGCCGCTAGTTCGGTCTTTGCCGCCCGCATTCAACACACCTCCAGCGTTGCGGAGTCTCCTTACGCGACTCGTTCTGGCACACCGATAACGGCTCGGAGTTCGTCGGCGGCCACGATCGCCAGGGCCGCCGCACCGGCTTCCCCGCCGCCTTAGACGACAGTCAACACGTGCGCATCCCGCCCGCCGCCCACACCTTTCAGAGCGACGTCGAAACCGTCCATCGCTCAGTCGAAGACGAGTTCTTCGATCTGGAATCGTCCCACAGTCGCCGCGACTTCCTCGCCAAGGCCTTTACCTATCAGCTCTACTTCAACCTCGTCCGCCCCAACTCCCACAAAAAGAACCTCAGCCCCTGGCAGATCATCGAGCGCCTTCAACCACGCTCTCCCCTGCAACTCTGCTTGCTCCCTCCCGTCATCCAGGATAACTACTTGAACGACTCCGGGGGATACGATCTCCCTACGCACCCCTAAACTGGCCGGCCCATCACCTGCGTACTGTGAAGAAGCGTCGAGCGCGCGTTTCGGTGCTCCCGATGCGCACATGTCGTACGGCAATTAAAATAGCGCTATGGCCGATTCGCTCTATCTGAGTCTTTGGTTTCCCGACTTTGAAGAAGCTGAACTCTTGCCGCGGACGGTCAGCGTGCTGCGGCAGTTCCCGTTTTCTCCGGCGCAGGACGGCGTGACTTATGTGGCAGTTCAGCCGGTTTCGTGGAACGAGCCCGTTGTGCTGGAGCGCCGATTCCGCCCCGGAGTGCCTCCCGAAGAAGCAGCGGGCGTAGCCGCAGACCTTCTTCACGACGACTACGCCTACGTGTTTGAAGCGTACTGGGATTTGTGGTCCCCACCGGACCGCGGAGACAAATGGGTACTGCAGCCGACACGGGTGCAATTCATTGCGCAGGGAACAGAATTTGAAGATGCTGCGGCTGCGGATACGGGGCACATTCAGATCGATTTCGGATTGGACACCTCGTTCCTACACGAGGAACTCTCCCTCACCGCAGAAGCCGAGCAAGGACTTCGGAGCAATGTCTACAAGCTCGTGGAGTTCACCGCCAAGGTGGAAAAGAACGCGGGCGCGACCGGGCGTCTGCTCTGGTCGGAATCTGAAGAAAACCTCGCGAGAAAGCTGATTGCCCGGCTGCAAAAGGTCAACTGAAAACACAGAGGACGCGGGGCTCTACCGCGAAACCCTTGCGTCCTCTTGATTCACGGTCGTTGCTATTTCGTTCTGCCGCCTTCCACGTTCAGCTTCTCGCCAGCGGCGGCCTGAGCGGCGGCCAAGCGCGCGGTTAGCACGCGGAACGGCGAGCAGGACACGTAGTTCAGCCCGGTCTGGTAGCAGAACTCGACCGAGGATGGTTCGCCGCCGTGCTCGCCGCAGATGCCCACCTTCAAGTTCGAGCGCGTTTTGCGGCCGCGTTCAGTGGCCATCTTCACCAGCTGCCCGACTCCCTCGCGGTCGAGAACGGCAAACGGATCCTGTTTGATGATTCCCTCTTCCAGGTAGGTGGGCAGAATCTTGTTCACATCGTCGCGCGAGAATCCCCACGTCGTCTGGGTCAGATCGTTGGTGCCGAACGAGAAGAACTGTGCGTCCTTCGCGATTTCATCGGCGACTAGCGCCGCACGCGGCAGTTCGATCATCGTACCCACCAGGTACTCAACGGTCCGCTCCTTTTCTTTGAACACTTCCTTGGCCACGCGGTGAACGATTTCCGCCTGGTTGGCCATCTCCTTCAGCGTGGCCGTCAATGGGATCATCACTTCCGGGAACACCCTGACACCGTCTTTGGCCACGGCTACGGCCGCCTCGAAGATAGCGCGCGCCTGCATTTCGGTGATCTCAGGATAGGTGATGCCCAGCCGGCAACCGCGGTGTCCTAGCATGGGATTGAATTCGTGCAACTGCTCGACGCGGCTCAGGAGCGCCGGCAACAGCTTCTTCAGATCGCCAACCGCCTTGGCTCCGTAATCGCGGTATGTGGCCACCAGCGATTTCTTGTTCTTCGTATCGGCATGGGGCAGAGTGGCGATGTCCACCATCAAATCTTCGCGCCGCGGGAGGAACTCGTGCAGCGGCGGATCGAGCGTCCGGATGGTGACCGGGAAGCCGTCCATGGCGCGGAAGACACCGATGAAGTCATTGCGCTGCATCGGCAACAGCTTCTTGAGGGCCGCGCGACGATCTTTCTCGTTGTTGGCGAGAATCATGGCGCGCATGTGGGGAATTTTCTGCTCGCCAAAAAACATGTGCTCGGTCCGGCACAATCCAATGCCTTCAGCGCCGAAGGCCCGCGCCTGGATGGCATCGCGCGGGATGTCGGCATTGGCGCGGACTTTCATCGTGCGGAAGGGTTCGGCCCAGCTCATGAACTTCTGCAGATCGGGATCATCTGGAGATGCGTCGAGCGTTTTCAGTTGCCCTTTGATCACGCGGCCAGTGGTGCCGTCGAGCGAGAACCAGTCTCCCTCCTTGAAGACCTGGCCTTTCACTCGCACCTGGCGGGCTTTTTCGTCGACTTCGACTTCGCTGGCGCCGGCGACGCAGCACTTGCCCATGCCGCGCGTGACGACGGCCGCGTGGCTGGTCATGCCGCCGCGCGAGGTGAGAATCCCTTTCGCCACTTCCATCCCATGAATGTCCTCGGGCGTCGTTTCACCGCGCACCAGGATCACCGCGGCCTTTTTATTATTCTGTACCGCCTCGACCGCATCATCGGCGCTGAAAACAATCTGTCCCACCGCTGCTCCCGGTGAGGCCGGCAGGCCCTTCGTCAGAACCTCGACTTTGCTGCTCTTCTCGTCCAGTCGCGGCACGAGGAAGTCATACAGTTGGTTCGGTTCCACCCGGAAGATCGCTTCTTCTTTACTGATCAGCCCTTCTTCCACCATCTGGATGGCAATGCGCACGGCGGCAACTCCCGTGCGTTTGCCGTTGCGCGTCTGCAACATGTAGAGCTTGCCGTCCTGGATCGTGAACTCGAAGTCCTGCACGTCGCGGTAATGCTGTTCCAACCGGTTCGTGATGTCACGGAGCCGATCGTATACCTCCGGCATGATGTTCCGGAGTTCCGAAATCTGCATGGGCGTCCGGACGCCGGAAACCACGTCTTCGCCCTGCGCATTCATCAAAAACTCCGCAAAAAACTCCTTGTCGCCATTCGCTGGATTGCGCGTGAAGCCTACGCCGGTGCCGCTTGTCTCCCCCAGGTTGCCGAAAACCATCGCCTGCACATTGACGGCTGTGCCGAGATCGTCGGAGATGTTATTGATCCGGCGATAGTGCTTGGCGCGATCGTTATTCCAGGAGCGGAACACGGCGTCGCGCGCCATGCCTAACTGCTCGTGCGCGTCCTGCGGGAAGTCGATTTTGGCATGCTTCTTGATCACCTTCTTATATTCTTCGATGACTTCCCTCAACGCTTTGGCGTCAAGTTCCGTGTCGAGCTTGACCTTTCTTTGCTTTTTCTTGCCGTCGAAGACTTCCTCGAAGGCCGCCTTCTCAATATCGAGTACGACGTTCCCAAACATCTGGATCAGGCGGCGATAGGAATCGTAGGCAAAGCGCGGGTTGTTCGCGCGCTTGGCGAGCGCTTCCACGCTCTGGTCGTTGAGGCCGAGATTCAAAATCGTGTCCATCATGCCCGGCATGGAGAACTTCGCGCCCGAGCGCACGCTCACCAGCAGCGGATTGGCGCCTTGGCCGAGTTTCTGGCCCTGCAATTTTTCGAGTTTGTCGAGCGCCGCATCCATCTGGCTGTCAACTTCCTTCGACACTGCGTTCTGCCGCATGTACTCGCGGCAGGCTTCCGTCTGGATCGTGAAACCCGGAGGCACGGGCAGACCCGCGTTCGTCATCTCGGCCAAGCCGGCGCCTTTGCCTCCGAGCACGTCTTTCATCTTGCCGTTGCCGTCGGCCTTGCCGCCGCCGAAGAAGTACACGTACTTCCCGCTGGCGGGTTTACTTGCCATGATTTCGGTTTCGGGGAGAGTTGTGGTTGCCATGATAAGTCCTCTTCTTATTTCGTAGATTCTTTGCCTTCGGTGACAATCTCGGAAAAATCCGCGATGGTGGAGAATTCTTTTACCAACTTTTGCAGCAAGGCCAAGCGGTTGGCGCGCACATTGTCGTCCTCGACCATGACCATAACCTTATCGAAAAACTTGTCGACTGCGGGGCGGAGCTTTGCGATCTCGAGCAGTGCCGCTGCATAGTTGCGGCTTGCGCGCAGCTTTTCCACCACCGCGACTGCCGGAGCAATGCGTGCAGCCAGTTCCATCTCGGCTTCTTCCCGAAGTACGGTTGGGTCGAGTCTGGCAGCGATATATCTCTTATTTTCATGGGCCTGTCGCAAAATATTCTTCATTCGCTTGAAGGCGATCGAGATCGATTCGAAATCGCCCGAACCGCGGACGTTGGTCACCGCCTCAGCTCGCGTGGCAGCATCCACGACATCGTCAGAGTCGACCGCGAGCACCGCATTGACGACGTCGTAGGCGTAACCGAGCGCATCCTTCAAGTAAAACTCCAGCCGCTCCCGGAAAAAACCCCGCACAGATTCGTCATAGGCGGCGTTTGAAAACTTCTTCTCTGCCTCGGAATCCCGATAGCGAGCGTGCGCGTCACGCATCACGTCGGAGAGACGAAAAGGCAGTTTGTGCTCGGCGATCGTTTTGACAATCCCGTTGGCCTGACGCCGAAGCGCAAACGGATCTTTCGACCCACTCGGAATCAGCCCCAGCGCAAACATGCCAGCGATGGAGTCAGCTTTGTCGGCGATCGAGAGAACCGCGCCTTCGAGGGTGCGCGGAACATCGTCTTCCATTGACTCCGGCTTGTAGTGGTCGTAGATCGCCTTGACGATTTCCTCCTGTGCGTCGGGCTTCAACCCTTCATCCAGTTGCTGCACCCCAGCATAGAGGCCGCCGACGATGCCCTGCAGTTCGGTGAATTCCTTGACCAGTTCGGTGGTCAGGTCGGTCTTCGCCAGCAGTGCCGCTTTATGCACAACGCCGGGCCGAATGGCCCTGCCACTCTGCCGCACTGTCTCCGAGAGCCAGCTTGCGAGGCGTTGCACGCGCAGCGCTTTTTCGTAGTAGCTGCCAAGGTCCTTCTGAAACGTGACATGTTTCAGCAACTCGACGCGATCGCGCAGCGTTTGTTTCTGATCCGTCTGCCAGAAGAAACGGGCATCGTTGAAGCGGGCGCGCAGCACCCGTTCATTGCCGTGGCGGATGACGCCGCCGGAGTCGGGTACGGTGTTCAACACGGCTAGAAAGTGCGGCAGAAGTTTGCCCGTTGCATCTTCGACGGCAAAATACTTCTGGTGGTCGCGCATCACCGTGACCAGAACTTCCTCCGGGAGTGCAAGGAATTCCGGGTCGAAGCTTCCCAGGATCGCGGACGGAAATTCGGTGAGATTAACAACCGTGGCCAGCAGCGCTTTGTCTTCTCGCCAGCGGGCGCCAGGGATCGCGCGGGTGGCGGCATCGAGGGCATCGCGAATCTGCTCTTTGCGCGCATCTTGGCTCAAAACTTTAGCGGCCTTCAGGGCGCTCACGTAGGCAGGGCCGGGCCGCGGAATCGTCACTTCAACATCGGACAAAATTCTGTGCCCGCGCGAAGTTTTGCCGGCCCGGATGCCAAACAACTCCATCGGCACAACCTGATCGTCCAGCATGGCCACGAGCCAGCGTACCGGGCGTACGAACACTTCTCCGCGGTTGCGCCAGTACATATTCTTCGGCCAGTAGAGGGCGGCAATTTCTTTGGGAAGAGTCCCGGCCAGAATTTCGGCGGCGGCGCGGCCTTTGCGCGTCACGGTGGCTCGCAGGTACTCGCCTTTCGGCGTTGTGACCTTCTCCAGTTTTCCGACCTCCACGCCAACTTTCCTGGCAAACGCCTGCGCCGCCGGAGTGGGCCGGCCATCTTTGAATGCGACCTGCGAAGAAGGGCCGGTAAGCTGCTCAGTGACGTCGGGTTGGGCGGCGGGAATGCCCGGCGCCAGAACCGCCAGACGCCGCGGCGTGTCAAGATAGCTGATCGTCCCGGCCGGCTCCAGTCGCTCTCGCCGCAAGAGCGCCCAGAAACGCTCGCGGAGTTCGCGGGAAGCCGCGTCGATCATTCGATCAGGAATTTCTTCGCACCCGATTTCAAGCA
>Ga0187803_10000817_pt1 | contig 12285 bp, 19 predicted proteins | sample NC_wetland_sal_i_2_FD_132425 | JGI IMG/M metagenome (GOLD analysis project Ga0187803, IMG submission 132425) | Wetland sediment microbial communities from Neuse River Estuary, North Carolina, USA - Control_3 | ecosystem: Environmental > Aquatic > Freshwater > Wetlands > Sediment | place: USA...
ATCTCTGACAGGAATATCGCCACGCCGATGCTTATCGGGACTCCGATGACCAAAGCAATGGCCGAGGTCACGAGACTGCCCCAGAGCATCGGGTAAATGCCGTAGATGTTGGCGGCCGAATCCTAGGTCGAGCCCAAGATGAAGGCAAGACCTTCCTGGAGCGTGAGGGAAGATCTGGTGAAAAGTTCGTAAGTAGACCGCGAAAAGAACGATCAGGGTCGAAGCTACTACGATGACTACGATTCTGAACAGCAGGTCCGCGCGAGAAGTTCTCCTCATTCCCCAGCACATCTGTGCAAAAGAGGGACCCGGTTCGGGGCGGAGCGCCACGAAATATATCGCTCCTCGAAATACTAACAGTGGGGATATTGTGACCACAATAGAATATAGAGTGCTCGCCCCATCACGAGCGCTTGATTAAAGTGGCCGAGGTCCTGCACTGGTTCCATACCCGTTCCACGATTACCATTTCTTGTGACTTGAGTTTGTTGGGCCATGCGTCGGGCTGGGCCCACTTCCCTCTCCGAAGGTCCAGATGACCCGTCAGAATTATTGATAATGAAAGTTCCTGAACCGGGCGGTCATCTCAATCGCTTGCCTAAACAGATCAGTATGACCGCTTGGGGACTGGCAAGTCTCGTTCTCTTCGTTCTCCCCCGTTCTCTTCGTTCTCTTCGTTCTCCCTGAGGCATCCTCGAGTGTCTTATGGCACATCTTATGGCAGAAAAGGGATGGTTATTTCAGAGAACGCGTATATATCCGACCCGTCCCAAAGGACTATTGAGCCTCGGAAAGGGCGTCCGAAGGGAGACGGTTGCCGCCTTTGTCAAAGACGTGTTCGACTAGACAAAGTCAGTTCCGACCGTCGCTCATATCGTAAAACCCTTACACTTGCCGAGGAAGAAGCTCTACTCCATTTATCCTGGCGGGTTGTCTGAGATTTGCAAGGAGGCGGGAGTGCGCGTTCCAGCTTCACGAAAGGCGAAGACCAGGTTGGCCACCGCTGCGCGGGAGCGTAAGTTCGAGACGAGGCGAAGTGATCAGGCAGCTACCAAAACCTCTGAAGGCGACTTCGAACACGAAATATCGGGTTTTCGGGCTGCGCACAATAGAGACGAGGCGAAAGCGAAGCTAACCAAGCAGGGTTTGTACGAATACGCGGTGAAGTACTCCTCTGCCCTCGATTAGAGCTTAGTCCAAGCTGTCAAGGCCTCAGGCGAGAATCTCGAAGGGACGCTAAAGGCGGGGATAGAAGCGCACCCCTCATACCTCGAAGCTGTGAAGATTGAGGAGATCCGCGGACGGAAAGTGCCCACTACTGTCGTAGGTCATCTGAACACCATACTGCAGTCCATACTTAGAGGCTTCGATGCCAGTTCCTACCATGGGGATGATCCGGCGAGCCGGGAGGCCGAGAGCGCCAGAGAGGTCAGTGAGACCTACCTGCATAAGACCGAGGCGCTTCGGAGATTGCTCGAACTGACAGCCATTCCGGAAAAGAGAAAGAATCTGCTTCTACAGGAATTCGGGAAGAATGTTGCCTTCTACTTTAACGATCCGAACAGGCTGTTTGAGAAGCTGTGGCTCTGCGGATTGTCCCAAGGGAAGGCTGAGCGAATCGTCAGGAGGTTCTTCGCTGAAATCCAACCAGCTCTCGTAGTGCAGCTTAGGCCTCTCGAAACGGCAAGGGCTGACAGAAGGATCGGCGTTGGGAGAGGCCGGGAAACTTCGGACCCTTTGAGCTCGAATTGGCAAAGGAACATGAGAGGCCTTAAGCTCTACGAAGAGATTCAGGGACTCCGCGATAGTAATCGGTTAAAACTGGATGACCATAATCGGCAGAAAGATTTTGACAAGCTTCGTGCCGAGAAATGGGAAAGTGACATTGTGAGGAATAGAACGGAGATTGCACGCGCGGCGACGGCGGAGAGAGAGGCGAACCGAGATCCAATCGAGAAGGCTCTGGATAAGGTCACTGAAAGGGGATATGATGAGCTCTTCACTAGCTTTTTCAGTACGTCCGCTGCATCACAGAAGTCTACTAATCCATCTTCAAGCGGCCCTTCCTTTTTCAAATTCTACCTTACAAAGGATGGGAAACAACTGAAGGAAGAGGACGGGAGCCCGGTCTTCCTGCTTCTTCAGGCACCATCTCCTTCTTTCCAGCGTATGGCACAGAATCTACGAATTCTCGCTTGAGTCTATTTGGGCCGGACCCAACGACGACGTCAAAGACCCTCTCTATCCAAGCCGAGTCACTGTAACTTTGAGGAGGTCGGAGAGACCTATGTCCTCCAAAGAAGGTGCACCCGCGGCTAGAATGGGTTTCTCGGCTCGCATGCTGGAATTCTTGCAGAAGATCGATCCTGTCCGCCATGCGACAATCACCGGCGAGGTTCCCTCCTTCAAGTTAGTTGGGAACCCGGTCAGGATGAAAGGCGAAAATCTCGGAAGGCTCCTTTGGGTAGATACGATAGTTGTTGCCAGCAGGAGAGAGGCGGACAGGGAACTTGTGAGGAGGCTGATGGAGTCTGCAGGGTGTCTTGCAGAAGTCAAATTGGAATCGGAAAGTGAATCCATGAAGGGCCACGTGACCAGCGCTGGAGGCAAGACCAAAACTCCTGAATCTATACAGGGGAAGACGACGGCGGCAAGCGAACCGTTTCAACAGCCGCTACTCTCTAACCCTTTCAAAGACCCAGCTATCCTGAAGATGACTGACGCTCAGTTGCTTGCCTACCTTAAGCAAACCGAAGGTAATCGTTGTACGTTTGATCTCAAGCGGTTGAAGGTCATCGCGGAGCTTGCTTGCCGTGGAGTAATATTCCGCCAAGAGTCGTCCTCGTAATCTGAAGAGCGCGCGCGACTAATCAAGAGTGCATTGCTACATAGGTGTCAAGGAGCTTTCGCGAGCCCGGGTCCTGATTTCCTTGCCTTGATGTGAGAGCTGAAGTAGCTGAACGGGTACTCTCCAATATTCGAATCCGATACGTGTTCAATCTGCACCCCCTGATACCCGGCATTCTTGAGTAACCTCTCATAGTCCGAGACTGTCAGAGCCCCCGCGATGCAGGCCGACCAAGAATCCATGTCCTTTCTTGCGCTGTCGGGAATTTCCTTTTGGAGAGTGACGTCAGCGACGGCGAAGACTCCGCCTTCCTTGAGTACTCGGAAGGATTCCTTGAAGACTGCAAGTTTGTCCGGCGAGAGATTGATCACGCAGTTTGAGATGACATAGTCCACGCTGTTCGACTCGACGGGAAGATGTTCGATCTCTCCAAGTCTGAATTCCATATTGGCGTACTTGTCTCCATACTTTGACTTTGTCTCTCTCGCTCTCCAAATCATTTCGGGCGTGGCGTCGACGCCTATCGCTCTCCCACTCTTGCCGATTAGCTGGGAAGCCCTGAAGATGTCTATCCCCCCACCACTTCCGAGGTCGAGCACAACATCACCTTCCTTCGGGTTTATCAGGAGCAGAGGGGAGCCACATCCCGCGTTCACCGAAGATGCCTCGACTGGAACGGCCTCGCCCAATTGGATCAGGCTGGAGTCGCCACAGCAACCGTCTTCGTTGCAACCCTTCAAGTTGGAAGAGGTTGCCATCTTGGCGTATCTCTCCTTGACCGCCTTCCTGATTTCCAGTTCGGACATATTATCGCATTAGGTTGGTGAAGTATTTATTGACTTAGCAGATTGCAGGCCCCATCGACCAGGATTAGCGGCTAATGCGAGGTTGTGGGTGCGAGCGCTAGTAGGGAGAACTGTTCAGCAGTCGACCTTTCAGCCTACTGGGGAACAGAGGCATGAAGCGTGAGGACGCAGGGAATGTAGACATTCGGCGTCAAATCTGTAACGTTCCGCCGTGAACCGCTAGCTTTCTCATCTTCGTTCTTCTGCCGAACATGTTCCTAACTTGTTCCTCCGTCATCGCGACCACGATGGTCGTCGGTTTGCCTTCCCAACTACTGTCGACTTCCAGTAACTTGATTTCAGGCGTCAATTCACTAGCAATGTTACTGAACTCCGCCACGCTGAGCTCTCCCATAAGAAAGGTCACAGGAAAGTCCTCCGAAATGTCCTCGGCGCACAGCTCTTTCCTGGTTTTCTCATTTCTGAACGAGTCCATCTCCATTTCCTCATCCTTTCCCTGGAATTCCCAACTCTTGCTTGTTAGGAACTCGCGAACCCTGGAATAGGTCATCGCTATTTTGAACACGTTTTCTACTTCCAAGACTAACACCTATCCAGATCTCTTTGCTGTATACTTTCCGGCGGACAAAGCACAGTTGGGTCAGCTTCTACAATGAGGAGTGCGAGCAGGTCCTCAGGCAACACGTCGAGGCAAAGCAGCACATCGAGGCCCAGCGGCCCTGCATGTAGAGAAAGGGCAAGCTGTTCGCAGAAAGCTGCCGCGACTTCAAGGTGGAATGGAGGGCTGCGAAGGAGAGGTCGGGCGTCCCCCTCAAGTTCAAGGACCTGCGCGACTTCGCGAAGAGCATGATCAACCTGGGCGTGCAGACCATCTACGTCGATGCCATGGCGGGCAGGGCTCCTGCGAGCGTGCTGGCAAAGCACTACGTGGGTCGCAACGCAGGGCGGAAGCCAGTCAACCCGTTCTAGCAATTAGGCATAAATCTCAGCGAGCTTTTGTGGCCATCATGAAGCGCAGGACCTCGCTGGCAACAGCCGCGTTCGCCTTGGCAACAGTCTTCTTCTTCTTTACGCCGGTCATTTCGAGGAACCCCGGAAGTGTGGCCTGCGTTCCCCAGCCCACGTACGCATCCTTGTCCTACGTAGCATTTGGGGGCTTCGGAGTACTCTATTAGCCCGTCACAGGTTGGGTAGACTTTCCACCGCTTACTTTTCACAATGTCGCATGTAGCTTGGTAAGTTGAAGCTCAGGCAGGCGTACGACCAGGCAGGGTTGAGAGTCTTAGCTCCAACAGCGCAGGCCGCCTCGTACATAGTAAGCGCGTGAGCCTCGATTACGGTTCTGCCCTGTTATTGGGCGATTTTGACAGCCCGCTGCTATGTCCATTCGTTGACTGTTAGCGTGGCAGTTCCAGCAGCGTTGTTGTACGCGTTAATCCAGACAGGCCCAGGCATGAGTGGAAGATTGAAGGTCTGGCCTCCGAATCCGAATTCCACAAGGTAGTACGTGGTACTGGTATCACATTGGGAATGCGAGGTCGATCCGTAGCAGACCGCAAACACGATTATTGTGTTTGAGGCCCCAGAAATCTGGAGGTAGCCGCCTGTGCTCACGGTAAAGCTCGTGATTGTGGTTGAGGCATTGAACCCTAGGTTGTAGTTCTGGCTGTTAACGAGGGTCTGTTCGACGTCCAGGTAGGCAACGCTAGAGAGGCTCGCAATCTGAGAGTTCGCACTGCTAACCTGCCCTGAAAGAGATTTGACCTGCGAGCTTTGACTGTTGACTTCACTGGAAAGTGAGTTTGCTTCGCTGGTGAGTGAAACGATGGTCATGCTCGACTGCTTCAGCATGGCTTGGAGAGCTTGCCTTGCACTGGTTTGACCTGTGATGTTTAGGTTGAGGGTCGAGATCTGTCCGTTCAGAGAAGTCACCTGTCCATTCAGGGACGAGACCTGTCCGTTCAGGGAAGTGACTTGTCCGTTCAAACTCGAAATGTTCGAAGAGGCGGTCAAATAGTAATAACCAAAGGCGACAGCAATTATGACGATCACCACGACCGCGGCAAGAATGGACATCTTTGACCCCCCGGCTTGCGGTTGGCCCATTAACGCAGCAATGTGGTGGGCTTCATTATTTAACACTGTATCAGATGGCTGAGCCCGAACGCGAACTCTCTTGAGTACTGGCCCCCTCCGAGTCCGCTACTCGCCAGTAGCTGAAGACCGCATCTCGCGCTTTGCCCAGGATTAAAAGTGACGTCCTGAGCTGCGTTGTGGTAGCGGCCTGTGGGTAACTGGCGTACGGTGGGTGTGCGGCTAAAGGACGAGCAAGGGAAAACTACTTGCTTATACCGCGACTCAGGAGAATACGCTTAACTCAGACTCTCAAACTTGACAACCGTTGGTCACGATAGACACCAATCTTGCGCTTGGTATCATTGGAATCGCTGTTACCCTGCTGACTTCCTACTTACTCTATCGCGGCACTGCTGGAGCAGCCAAGGAGCGGGCAAAGACAGCTCGGAAGGAAATTCTTCACAGTTTCTTGAAGGCATTTGTTCATGATGAGCTTGAACCTAAGCTCGACCTAGCGAATAGTCTGATTCGAAGTAAGGCGAGGGAGCACGAGGTCAATCTTGGCTCCTTGCCGACCGTCCCTATCTTCGTTGAGGATCTTATCGCCAGCGTTGCAGAAAATGATTTCATTTCTGTTGAAGAGAAACGGAATCTTCTTGCAAAACTCGAATCGTTCCAGCGTGGATTAGTCGAGAGGCCAAGAAGCATCGTTCTACCCACAGCAACAGAGAGTATTGGTAGAGAAAGATTGCTCGTTGGACTGGAAGTACTGATTTCGATGGCAGCGGGTATTGCAGTTGTGGTTAGTGTGCTTTACTCGGGCAGCTTCGCAATCAACGGACTGACACAAATTCTTCCTGCAATCGCGGTTGTTTCTGTTACAGCCGTTACGGCAGCACTCTATACTTACGGCAGAAGTAGGATTGAACGCGAAGACACCCTAAAGGCGACCGAAGTTACCTACACCGGACCCGCATTTGAGGCGATGGTCCGTGAGGCAATCAAAGAACTTGGTCCCTCAGTTAGCATACTCGCAGGTCCACAATCGCATGAAGCCTTCGATTTTGTCGTCGATGGACCGACAGGTCGCTACGTACTCGAGGCCAAGTACACTCGTCATCCTCTAGGTGTCGAAAGCGTTCGAAACATCATCGGGGCAATGTACGAAAGTAAGATCGAAAAAGGCAGGATCATTTTGGTCACCAATAATACTCCAACCGGCAATGCTCTCGACTCTGCCCAGAAGGCCGGCATCATAGTCATCGCAAATGTCAATTCCATGGATCAGATTGCTTCTAAACTCAGGGACGTGCTGTTGCCAACGCTGCAACCCTAGCATAGTAGAACTCGTTCTCGAGAGCGGAGATTTCAGATGCATTGGAATTGAAAGCCAGTAATGCGATTTGCCCAGGGCTATATGGCACCCAGCTCAAGTTTGTAGCAGTGGCAGTTTTGACAGCCTACTGCCAAAACCCAAAGCCGAGGGCTATAAGCCACATCCGGAGCAACTTTGTGGTAGTGGCCCGTGTCCAAGTGGCGTACGGTGAGCATGAAGCTGACCGATGATCAGGTTGCAGGGCTGAACCTACGCCTTCAGCAGCTAGGCTTTGAGACGATGGGCGACTATGCACGAGCCCTCACAGACGGCGTTGTGGGCAACGAGCAGCTTGTGGGCACGCTCGCAGATGCAATCGCAGACAAGATTGTTGTCAAAATGACAACCAACCTGACCCAGCAACGGTTGCAACCCATGACAATGAAGAGCGTGCGGTCGCCGGGATTTGAACCCGGGTTACAAGCAAGGGTCTGGTCAGGAATGGATTGAACGTCTGGAAGGGTTTGAAGATTGGCTGGAAGTCGTAAAGCAGTATTCCCCATCAACTGCGAAGGGCTACGCCCAAAGCGTCAGAATGGTTCTAAGGCAGGTGCCTTCACTTGATTACCAGCATCTGATAGACTTTCTGAGAGAGTTCAAGGCGAAACACAGCGTCGGTCACTACATCAACACGTTGGCCGCTCTCAAGGTCTATTCTCGGTTCGTGGGCAAGCCCGACCTTCTGGAAGAATTCGCGTTCCCGAGACCGCAACTGACTCCCAAGCCCTTTTGGGGCAAGAAGCAGATTCAGGCCTTCTACGAGGCCCTCACCTCACCAAGGATGAAGGCATTGCTCTTGATGGGAGCCACAACCGGGCTTAGAAAGGGTGAGATTGTCGGCTTGCGCTTCGACGACGTAGACTTCCAAACAAGAACGGTTGTGCCAAAGGTTCACGGCGGAACGACGAAGCATAGTTGGGTCAGTTTCTACAATATCGAATGTGAAGAAGCGTTGGCGAGACACATCGCGTCCATGAGGCCCGCACTCAGGGCCAAAGGCAAGTTATTCCCTATAGGTGAAGGAGATTTCAAGGACGAGTGGGGCCATGCCAAGACGGTATCCCAAGTCCAATTGAAGTTCAAGGACTTACGGGATTTCTTCGCCCAGAGTATGCTCGACTTGGGAGTTCAGTCCATCTACATTGATGCCTTCTCAGGCAGGGCACCCGGGAGCGTTTTGGCCAAGCACTACATCGACCTCTCCCCTCAGAAACTGAAGCAGGTCTACGACCAAGCAGGTCTGAAGGTTCTATCGTGAACACAACCGTCGCTAAAGGTCGTTTGGCCGAATACTGTGTAAAGCGGTTGCTGGAACGGCAAGGGTATTCCTACATCATTCGGAGTCACGGTTCTCGCACTCCCATTGACCTGATTGCAAGCGATGGAAACAGCGTGATTGCAGTTCAAGTCAAACAGGGCGGCTATATCTCAAGAGGAGAGAGGAATGGTCTGATTGAGTGGGCTAGTAAGTTCAAGGCAACTCCGTGTGTTGCTCTGAAGCAAAGAGGACGATGGATTACTTTCGTGGTTCCTCAGTAAACTTCAGTAGGCAAACCGACTCGGTTACTGAAGGCACTCTTTCTGAACCTTCTGAGAAGGCATCACTCATTAACTACGGGATACTGCGGGCAGTATGCTGAGGCTTACTCTACTACCTGCTCTATTCTTTTTCCTAAGCACTAGTATCATCACCACCATCATCATCAAAGGAGAAGGAGAGAATAGGATAGAGGTATCGTGGGGTCAGACTTGGTGATTAATCCCTTGGCTAACCAAGAAAGTCACTTCTACCTGCCTATCTCCACATACGCATGAGACGATTCCTGTTTTAATAATCCACATAACCGAGACTCTGTTTGACAACCTATACCATGGCCAAAGGCAAGTCAAGGGCGGCCAGAGAGTCAGGCAACGTCAATTCAAGCGGCCCAAGACGACCCCAAAATCAGCCCCAAAATACCCCAATCATTAGGCAAACTGTTACCTACAAATACCGAAAACTTAGGGAATCCAAACTAAAACTCAAGGATATCAAGGCAAAGGACGAAACTCTATACAGTCGCATTGTATCTCTGCCTCAGGAAATTGTCTCGTACTCGGCTAACGGAATCAGTTTGAGAAGATATGCATACCTGAAGAGCGGAGCAGACAGGGATTGGATGGAAGGCTGGATTAGAATCCAACATGCGAATGCAAAGAAGAACATCAAGAGGTATGGGAAAGGTAGTCCTCTTACCGAACTTCAAGTCTTCATCCTACGGGCCATTAATGAGAACCATGCTTTCACCACATATGATGAGATTCAGGAAAGAATGGCTAGGTATGGGGGATTCGAGGACTACGCAATGATAGATGAGAGGATGGGAGAAATTCCTAGGGGTGAGAGTCCACTCGCCCGATGGATTGACACCCTAGACATGGATGAGAGCAGTAATCTCAAGATTGAACGAACAGACGAAAGAGCAAACGAACAAGTGGTGGAGAGGCCAAGAACAGCCGTGCCTGTCAATCGGGAACTTGAAGAGAAACTCAAGACCTTCAGGTTGTTCATGAACATCTCGACAGAGAATGGTAACAAGCCGATTGAAGAATCGAGAATCAAGTCCTACATCGAGACCAGCCTTCACCTCACTTTGCGGGACGTGAAACAAATGCTTGAGACAGTTACTATGCGCAACCAAGAGACCGCCTACAAACTCAAGTCTAATTAATCACGGTGTACCCAACAAACCCGCATTTAGAGTTCAGGGTGTTTGGTATAGGATATGGGCTACTCGATGTTACCACATTACGTCAATGAAGGACATCACATTGAAGGAACAATCCACATCACCCCCACACCGCACGCACTAACCACCCCACGTATGCAGAAGTCATACCCACACATTAAGAAGAGAGAGGGCTGACGCCCACCCTCTTCTAGTTTTACTCAGAGTTTTTCGATTGCCTGTTCTACTGCGTTCCACACAGTCTCCATGTCCTTGTCAGTGTAGAAACCACGATGAATTGACTTCCTTCCCTTCTTGTTCGTCTTTGTCTTGCTTCTGCTTCCTGAGTAAGTTATGCTTATCCACATGAAGTTTGGCAACTCACCCTTCACCTCTTTCAGGAACTTTACTGGCATCTAAGTTTTCACCTCCACCGAAATGTAGTATTCTATCAGGTTATAACTATATCGGTTACTTGGTGAGTAACTATGCAAAAACTGAGATTCTATCTCAGTCGCCTTTAAATATCGGAACATCGCAATACAATACTGAGACAACTTTGCCACACAGTCCATTCGCCACTGTCACCATTCGATTCGAGACTCTTGAACGGGTTAAGAGAAGTCTTCTGGAACAGGCCATGGCCGATATTGAGGAATACGGGGCACTGGCCATTTGGGCACTGCGTCCCTCGGTCTCCAAGTTCGTAGAGCAGGCCATCAAGGAGAAGTTGGAACGGACTCGCAACAAGACCGTGCCACTTTCACCAACTGAGGTTCTAACTCAGGGTGGTGTTGGTGCGTGATATCCCCGAACCAGCAAGAAAGCGGCGACCAGTGCAGGCGGATTACGCAACAGTTGAAGTCAATTCCCTGATTCTTACTCACCTGAAGAACTACCTTCTAACGGAAGTAATCCCATTTCTCGACGAACTTCCAAACTACGCAGATAACCAAGAGTTCAGGGATTGGGTCTTGTCAACGTGGGTTGGAACTTGCATCCAACGAGGGCTAGAGGAAGAAGGATACTTCCCCAAGCACAATACACGAACCAAACGTGGGTGTCTCGCCTAGAGTCCTCGGTCATGCTTCCTGATAGCGTCCTTAAGCAAGTCAATCGCCGAGTCTTCATTCGTGTGAGATATGGGAGTCGTGACTTCTGGATAGGAAGTCGCCCACCAGTCGTGCCCGTCCCATTCCAAATGAGCAATATGCTTTGTGCCGTCAACATCTATTGCTACATTTTCTTGTTTCTTTGGTCTGGGCAATGAATTTCAGGCAGTCTTTGATGTTTCTTAAGACTTCGCCGGCTTCGGCAGGACACTTCCACATCGCCCACAATAGTTGTGGTCACGAGTTTCCCTCTGTCCACAGTTTGTGCAGAAGACCGATTCCGTTGTCACTGCAGTTGTGGAAGACGACCCGAATGTTGGTCGGTTAAGTATGCCTTCCATCTTCTTGAGACTGGATAGAACGTCGTTCAGAAACTCTTCGTGCTCTTCAGCCCTGAATGCTACCCATCGTGAACCGTCACTCAAACGTTTCAGATGAAAAACCTCAGTCGGTTTTGAACCCTTCAGGACTCTATGGCCAACGGTCTGCCATTCACTCTTTCCCCTCTTAGGCATCCTATGACTTCAACAAGCCCTTGAATTTCTCAAGAATGTCCTGAGCGTAGATGCTAGCCCCACAATACTTGCACCTAGTGTTGTTTCCTTCCTTGGGTAGGTCGAGGTTCGCACCGCATTGCGGACACTTGATAGTGGTGAGCACTAGGCCGCCCTTGTCTAGGTAATCTCGAATCCAAGCGAAGTCGGTCAGATTCGGTTTCGGCCCATATTTCATTACCTCTTTCGCAACATGTCGTTCATATTCACTGACATCTCTGTCCTGATAGTCGCAGTAGGGACACTCTTTGATAGGATGTGATTTCTCCAAGTGTTCTTCAAACTCGGTGGGTGTCGGTCTAGTCACGAGTATCTTATCGTCACAGTAGGAACACTCTATAACTTCAGGCTCGATAAACCCCGACTGTGGTCTGCGCCAGTAAACCCATGTCATTGGCAACAGGAAGAAAGACCAAGCAAACGCTAGACTGACACCCATGACTAGGTCAAAAGTGGCGACAACCGAAGCCGCAATCAGACCGATGACCCACACAATCAGGACGGCCTGTCCTTTGTTCTTCATCTTCCCTTGGACGTAGGAGACTCCTAGTCCTTTTATTCCTTGCATTCGCAGATTTCCTTGGTCTTCCTTATCCCCTTCCTTTCTGCGATTCATGAGGTCGCATGGTAAAAGAGATTCTTGGCACATCCAAACTGACATACAAGTTCCAATTGACAGTTCCCAAGGAAGTCAGGGACAAGTTCGACCTCAAAGAAAGGGACATCGTGGTATTCGTCAATGAGAGTGGCAAGTTGGTTCTCACCAAGAATGTCACTGATTGAGAGAAGGCTCCTGCCAGTAAGCA
>Ga0187803_10000818_pt1 | contig 12285 bp, 9 predicted proteins | sample NC_wetland_sal_i_2_FD_132425 | JGI IMG/M metagenome (GOLD analysis project Ga0187803, IMG submission 132425) | Wetland sediment microbial communities from Neuse River Estuary, North Carolina, USA - Control_3 | ecosystem: Environmental > Aquatic > Freshwater > Wetlands > Sediment | place: USA...
GAGTCTGGTGGGCGCAGTGAGGCGGGAACGAGGCCCGCTCGCCCGCGCCGTGAAGACGTCGGTCAAGGCGCTCACCCCAAGCGCCATACGGCGCGATCTGCAACGTCGCGTCCTGTACTCGACGCCTCGCCCCCCTGACGATGACTTCATGGTCGAGCTGCGCCACCGCTTCAAGGGAGAGGTCGTCGCGCTCAGCGAGTACCTGGATCGCGACCTCGTTACGCTCTGGGGCTATGACGGTCTCCAGTGAGCGGCGCGAGACTGCGCTCGCCCTAGACAGGCGCGTACCCGACTTCTTCATCGTCGGACACCACAAGTGCGGCACTACCGCGCTGTACGAGATGCTCAGAGGACACGAGCAGATCTACATGCCCGAGCTGAAGGAGCCGCGGTTCTTTGCCAGCGATCTTCGCTACCGCACGCCGTCCCGGACCGGTCGAGTTCCAGAGACGCTCGATGAGTACCTGTCGCTGTTCGAGGGCGCCCGGCCAGACCAGCGCGCTGGGGAGGCATCGCCCCTGTACCTGTGGTCGCACACCGCTGCCGGCCTGATCGCCGAGGTGCAGCCCGCTGCACGCATCATCGCGATCCTGCGCGAGCCCGCCAGCTTCCTGCGTTCGCTGCACATCCATTGGGTGCTGCATCACATCGAGCCGGAGAGGGACCTGCGCAAGGCGATCTCCCTCGAGGACGACCGGCGCCAGGGCAGGCACGTTCCGCGCGACTCATACTGGCCACAGGCGCTGATGTACTCAGACCAGGTTCGATACGTCGAGCAACTGCGCCGCTATCACGACGTGTTCGGAGCAGAGCAGGTGCTGGTGCTGATCTACGACGATTTCCGCCGCGACAACGAGGCCACCGTCCGCAGGGTGCTGCGCTTTCTGGAGGTGGATGAGCCATCGCAGATCGAGGTCATCGAGGCGAATCCAACGACGCGGAGCATACGCGCCAGACGCCTGGACGCGATGGCGCGCGCGCTGTACGCAGGGCGAGGCCCGGTATCTGCAACGGCGAAGGCCGGCGTCAAGGCGCTCCTGCCGCGACGGGTGCGCCGCGATGCCTTTCAGAGGGTGCGCAGGCGCGTCGCGTGGGGCAAGGTCCAGGCACCCGATGAGCAGGTGATGATCGAGCTGCGTGGCCGCTTCAAGGGAGAGGTCGTGGCGCTCAGCGAGTACCTGGATCGCGACCTCGTGAGTCTGTGGGGTTATGACAGCGTGGATTGAGCCACGCGTGTCCGAGGAGGAGCGGGAGCTGGCGCTCGGCGCGCGGTGGCGCGCAGGGGCGGCGAAGGCGCAGGAGGGGGTGATGCCCTCCGGCGAGGTCGTCGTGTCCTGCGCCGCGCGGTTCGGCGCGGGGGGCCTAGGACGGCATCTGAACGAGATCGTCGCTGCGCTGGATCGTGCCAAGCAGCCACGAACCTGCATCTGTGGCTCAACGCGTGAGTCGCGCGCGCCGGCTCGACGGGGCGGACTGCCCGCGCGCGCCCTGAACACGGTGCTCGCGCTCCCGCCGATACGCCTCGACGCCGCGCGTCGTGCGCTGCAATACAGCGTCGAGTTCGATGAGTATGCCGCGCAACGCTTGCCTTCGGGCGAGCACCTGATCGCGTTCAACGGCATGGCCCTGGCGCAGTTTCAGGCCGCGCAGCGATCACACTTCAAGTCGCTGGGCCTCATGTCGGCCAACCCGCACATGAGCCGCGTCGCGCGCCAGCACGCCCGCGCCTACCGCCAGTACCCGATCGAGGGGTCCTGGGCGCGGCGCTTGGTCAAGCGCAACCTGCTCGAGTATCGAGCGGCCGACCGCATCTACGTCGCGTCGCGATACGCGTGGGAGTCGTTCCTGGAGGCGGGATTCCCCGAGAACTCGCTGGCGCTCTTTCCCTTGACGCCGGATCCGCGCTACCGACCCACCGCCACGCCTTCGATCTCGGCGACGTTTGACGTCGTGTTCGTCGGACGTCTCGCCGTCACCAAGGGCGTCCCGCTGCTGATCGACGCGGTTCGGCGCCTGCACTACGCCGACATGCGGCTGATCCTCGTCGGAGGCTGGGGATCGCGGGGCATGCGCCGTTTCATCCAGAGGGCCCGCGCGCGCGACCCTCGGATCACCGTCGGCCCCGGTGATCCGCTCCCCCACCTGCGCGCCGCAAGGCTCTTCGTCCATCCGACCTATGAGGATGGGTTCGCCTACGCGCCTGCCGAGGCTCTGGCCTGCGGTGTCCCGGTGCTCGTCAGCGAGGACACAGGGATGAAGGACCTGATCGACGCGGGCAGCAACGGCCTGGTCTTGCCGACCGGCGATCTTGGGGCCCTGACCGAGGCGATCGAGGCGACGTACCGTCGCGAGATGCTCGGCAGCTGAGAGGACGAGGACTCCTCGTGAGTGAGACCGGACGCGACGCCACGACGTCCCTGCCGGCGCCCGCGCCGGCCTCCATAAAACGGCCGATCCGGGTAGCCGTCGTGGGCATGTCGGTGAATCGCACCGACGGCGTGCGCGACCACGCCACACTGCTCGCGCAAGCGGCGGCTCGCGAGAACGTCTCCTGCTCCTTGCACTGGCATTTGCGCAGCGAGGGGTCGCTCAGCGGCACCCGCTCCCAGCTCAGGGCGTGGACGCGAGAGCTTCGCAGAGAGCTTGCGGAGGGCAAGCCGGACGCCGTCCTGCTGCACTACTCGACGTTCGCATTCTCCTATCGCGGCGTCCCGCTACTCGTCCGGCCCACGCTGGCGGCCTTTCGCACCGCGCGGATTCCCCTGGTCACGGTGCTGCACGAGTTCGCTTATCCGTGGCGGTATGGAGGCTTCCGCGGCTCGGTGTGGGCCGTGACTCAACGGGCCGCCCTGATCGACATCATGCGTGCCTCCGCGGCAGTCGTGGTGACAGCCGAATTTCGAGCGAGGTGGCTGGCCTCCCGTCGCTGGCTGCCTCGGCGACGGCTGGTCGTTTCACCAGTCTTCTCGAACCTGCCACCGGCGCTCCGCGGCCGACCTGCGCAGCGCGGTCGCCCGGTGCTCGGGCTGTTCGGCTACTCCCACCAAACAGCCGCGATGTCGCTCGTTCTCGACGCGCTCCGCCTGTTGGAGGATCGCGGCGTCCACGTCCAGCTGCGCCTGCTCGGCGCGCCCGGTCGCTCCTCCCCATCCGGTGAGGCGTGGCTGGCGGGCGCCCGCAGCCGCGATCTAGTCGACGCGCTGTCGTTCTCGGACACCCTCCCGGCCCAGGATCTCTCGAATGCCCTGGCAGACTGCGAGGTCCTGCTGCTCGCGGATACGGTGGGTCCGACATCGCGCAAGACGGCGCTTGCCGCCTCGCTGGCGACGGGCCGGCCCGTCGTCGCGATCGATGGCCCTCGTCGCTGGCCCAAGCTCGTTGACTCCGAGGCGGCGGTCGTCGTGGCACCGAGGCCCTCCGCGTTGGCCGACGCCGTAGGGGCGCTGCTCGCCGACGAGGGCGAGCGCGAGCGAGCGGGCGAGCGAGGGCGGGCGTTTGCCGAGCGGGAGATGAGCCTGGCGCGCAGCGCACGCGCTGTGAGCGCGCTCCTGCAGGAGGTCCTTGGCGCGCGGGCTTCCTGATCAGGTTTCCTGCGCGAGCGCGCCGCCGGGCCCGCGCTGCCCGACGGCGCTCACCCCGTGCGCAGCGCGCCAGGCCGACCGCGCGGTGCGATAGCCCTCCGCCAGCGCCGCCACGTGCTGCTCCGCCGAGAAGCACGCGGCCACCCTGTCTTTGCCAGCCACGCCCATCGCCAGCCGCCTCTGCGAATCGGCGAGCAGCTCGTTGAGCGCCTGAGCAAGCGCGCGCTCGTCCCCGGGCGCGACGCACAGACCCGTGACGCCATCGACCAGCCAGTCAACGATCCCTCCGGTCGCGCTCGCGACCACCGGCCGGCCGGTGGCCATCGCCTCGATCCCGACACCCCCGAGGGGCTCGGGCCACAAAGACGGCACGGCGACCACCGACGCGCTTGCGAACTCCTCCGCGAGCTGCTCGGGGGCCAGCCAGCCCGTGAAGCAGATCCGCTCCTCCACGCCAACGCTTCGCGCCAGTGCCCGCACCCTCCCCAGTCGCCGGCCATCCCCACATATCACGAACTGCGCGTCCACCTCGCGGGCAGCGCGGATCAGAACGTCGATGCCCTTCACGGCCTCAATCCGACCGGCGAAGAGGACGCGCGGCCGCTCGGCGTGTCTCGTGCTCGGCTTCGGCACGATCGTCGGAAAATAGGGAACCACCTTTCGACGGACCATGCCGTTCACTGCGAGGTGCCGGTCCACGGCGCTCGAGTAGCAGACGACTAGATCGGCGCGTCTCAGCGCCGTGAGCACGCGTGTCGCTGTCCTGTACTTCGATGGCAGCGTTCGTGGGTGCGTCGTGTGTGCGCAGCCCCGCATGAGGAGATTCGGCACGCATCCAGGTCCGTGGGATCGCGTGCATTCTTGACCCGGCTGAAAATAGTAAACGCCAGAGGTGCACCCTGGGTACCCGTGCGTGCTGATCACCACCGGAGCTCGCGTTCTCATGAAGTCAACGATCTTAGGATCGCCGATCTGATGAAGGTGAACCACTTCCGGCCGGCCCGACATCACCTCGCCAAGCCTCACAGCCATCGGCGCACTCCTATTGAAGAGCTCCGAGCTCTCGAACAGATCCACGCCAGGGATCTGCTGGTCGGGCTCAACCCGCCCTGCCAGCACGAGCACATGCCAGCCGTGCCGGGCGAGCGCCGCGGCGCTCGCCTGCACGTGCGCCCCCACCCCGCCGTCCCTGTCCCATCGATGGGCTGCCAGCAGCACCGTCCCGGACACGTCGCCTGGCTGTTGTGCCTGCGAAGAAGAAACCGGGCCAGGACGATTATCTCCAATCATGCGAGAACCGATGATACACCAGGTCTTTGAGGCCTCCCGCGGCGCGGAGGCCTCAAACACCACGATGCCGCCGGCTTGCCGAGACCATACAATGCGCGCATGCGATTTGTGAACAGAGCGGTGGGAGCAGCATCTCGACGGCTGGGGCGCCCGGAGTTGCTGGCGGCCGTCGAACCCCGGGCACGGCAGGCGCAAAGCGAGGAGATCGGCATGCGTGCGGTGCTCGCCTGCACACTTCGCGAAGATGGGACTTATGTCGATGTTGGAACAAACCGCGGCCAGGTCCTACGTGAGGCCGTGCGCATCGCGCCACGGGCCCACCACATCGCCTTTGAGCCCGTTCCCAGGCTGGCCGCGGAGGTCGCCCGCGCTTTCCCGGAGTGTGATTGCCGGCAAATGGCGCTGGGCGCTCACATCGCGGTCGCGCAGTTCTGTCACTTTACGCGGCTCGACGGCTGGAGCGGCTTGCAACGCAGTCCCGAGGTGAGCGACGAGCGGGGTCACCCTGAGACGATTACGGTCGATGTCTCGACACTCGACGAGCAGGTGGGCGAACTGACGCCGGCCGTCATCAAGATCGACGTGGAGGGTGCCGAGCTTCAGGTGCTCGAAGGCGGCATGTCAGTGCTCTCTGAGGCACGTCCGGTGCTGATATTCGAGCATGTGGCCACAGCATCGGCGCTATACGATTCCGCGCCCGAGGCCCCTTGGGATCTGCTCACCGACTTGGAGTATCAGATCTTTTCAATTACCGGCGACGGCCCGTTCACGCGCTCGGCCTTTGCGGAGGCCACAAGTACGGTGAACTGGCTGGCGAGACCGGGTGTCCGCCGGGCGGAGTGAACTCGCAGCGCGTTGGCCCTCAGCGAGAGATGCTCTCTCATTCGGCCTCCCAGAGAGCCCGCGCGTCGGGGTTCGCGGGACTGCGAAGGAGTCCCGTCGCGTCGCGCGCTCCTGCGATGATGCGCGCTATCGCCGTCCCCACGCTGCGTAGGCTATGCGAGCGGACGGCGGCCGCGAGCGCGTGACGGACCACGAGCACAAGGCGCCCCAACGCGGCACGGTGAACCGGTCGGAACAGTCGTGAGCGCAGGATCACGACGAGAATCGCGGTCTGCGGTCGGGCCATCTCGATCTGCTTGCGGGGGTCGGCGTGCGTCGCCGACAGCATCGTCGGTGAGACTCGGTACCACCCGAGGCGCTCCGCGACGTAGGCGGCTGGATGACCGGTGCGGCAGGCGCCAACCGCGAGAAAGTAGTCCCACATATCGGCGCCCGCGCCGATCAACGCGAGGTCGAGCGCCTCGCGACGCGCGAGCACGAACGATGAGGCGGCGACAGCCTTCTGCAGAAGTGCTGCCTCGTAGAGCCGCGCGCCCTCGAGGATTCCGGCTGTCAGGTGGGCACGAGCGTATCGAGTGCTCTGCTCGCACGAACGCCGCTCATCGTGGCGACCGTCGGCGCCCATGATGCCGTGGTCGCAGAACGCAAACCAGGCCTCCGGGAAAGTGTGCAGCGCGTTGGTGAGACGGTCCAGGAACTCTGGCTCCCAGGTGTCGTCGTGGTTCAGCATCGCGATGAGCTCGCATTGCGCCTCGCGAATACCGTGCACCACACTCGCTGCCGGCCCGCGGTTCTCCTGGTGACGAATGAGCCGCACGGGGAGATCGGGGAAAGATGGAATCGTGAACTCGAGCGGCTCCTCTGAACAGTCGTCGATCACAATGATCTCGGCAGGTGGCTTGGTCTGGGCTTGTACCGTCCTCAGCGCTTCTGCGAGCATGCGGGGCTGGTTGTAGGCGGGAATGACGACCGACACGCCGGACATCAGCCGGCGTCGTCCAGGTGTGCTCTCCGTGCGTTCAGCAAGCGGTTTGGACGCATCTACTAGATGATAGGTCCAGCGACGCTCGGCTCGATCGCATGCGATCCTTCCCTGGGGTATGGACACTCCGCCGACAGCCGCACCCGAGGGCCTCGCCGGTTCTCCGGACTCGCTGAGCTCCGCGGTCGATAGGCCTCGACTGCTCCTGCTCACGCCCGACTTCCCACCCGCTCGCGGGGGAATCCAGGTGATGGCCCATCGGCTTGCCGGCGGCCTGAAGGGCTTTGACAGGAAGGTCGTCACTCTGGCCTCAGCGGGCGCCGCGCAGTTCGACGCGAGAAGCGACCCGGCGATCAGGCGCGTGAGCGCCGATCGGCGGCTGGGAGCTACGCGCAACCTCATCCTCAACGCGGTCGCCCTGCGCGAGGCGCTGCGATTTCGGCCCCATGCGACCCTCAGCGTGCATATCGTCACCAGCCCTGCTGCGGCCGCCATCCGCCGCGCGCTGGGAGCGCGAACCGTCCAGTACTTTCACGCCAAGGAGATCCCGAACAAACCGAAGCTGGCTGCGTTCGCCGTGCGCCATGCGAATACGGTGATCGCGGTCAGCGCGTACACCTCCGGTCTGGTCACCGCGACCGAGGTCACGCCCGCCGCGATCAGGCTGATCCCCCCCGGGGTCGACCTTCCGTCAGATCCGCGCCCGCTGCCTGCGGAGCGTCCCACCTTCGTGACGATCGCTCGCCTGGAAGACCGCTACAAGGGCCACGACGTGCTGATCACGGCGCTGGCGCTGGTGCGTAGGCGGGTCCCCGACGTCGAGTGGGTGGTGATCGGCGACGGCCCGCTGCGCCCGGAGTTGGAAGAGCTCGCGCGCTCAGGCGAAGTCGCAGACTCGGTCCGCTTCCTCGGCTCGATCTCCGACGAGGAGCGCAACCTGTGGCTGCGGCGCGCCGACCTGCTCGCGATGCCAAGCCGCCTTCCCGGCGGGAACTCGGCCGGGGAGGGCTTCGGCATCGCCTATCTGGAGGCCGCTGCCTACGGCAAGCCCGTGGTCGCGGGCAACGTGGGCGGCGCCCTCGACGCGGTGGCCGACAAGCAGAGCGGCCTGCTCGTCGACCCCACCGACCCTGGCGCCGTGGCGGACGCGATCACGAGGCTGCTGCTCGATCGTGAGCTGGCGCGGCGCTTGGGTGCGGCCGGCGCAGAGCGCGCACAGAGCTTCGCGTGGCCGAGAATCGCCGAGCGCGTCGAAGCGGTCTTGCTCGAAACGCTCGGCCCGTCCTCCCGCCTCGGCGTCACCCGGAGGCAGGAGGACTCCGCGCGAACGGCCGCGTGAGCGCCGCTCCAGCTGGGAGACGACCGCGTGAAGGTTCTCTATGTAAACCACACGGCCGTGATCAGCGGCGCGGAGCGCTCGCTGTTGACCCTGCTCGCGGCCCTACCCGACGAGCTGCGCGCACGCGTCGCCTCGCCACACGGTCCGCTGGCCACGGCGGTCGAGGACCTGGGCATCGGCGTAAGCACGATCAGGGGTACCGCGGGCAGCCTCAGGCTGCACCCCGTGCACACCCCGCGGGCCCTCCTCGACATGAGCATCGCCTCGGCGCAGGTGCGCAGGGCCGCTCACCGGCACGGCGCCGAGCTGCTCCACGCCAACTCGATCCGCGCCGGCATCATCCTCGCTCTCGCGCCGCTCTGGAAAGCCGCGACGGTCGTTCACGTCCGCGACTGCCTGCCGCCCGGTGCGGTCTCGACGGCCACCTTGCGCCTGATCGCCGCAACCGCCACGACGATCGTGGCGAACTCCCACTACACGGCTCGCTCGGTGCTGGCCGCGGCGCCGGGCGCACGTGTGGAGGTCGTGCACAATCCTGTGGATCTGAAGCGCTGGGACCCTGCGCGCATCGATCGTCGCCGGGCGCGAGCGCGTCTGGGCGAGCAGGACGGACGCCTGCTGCTGGGGGTGGTCGCCCAGGTCAGCCCGTGGAAGGGTCAGGAGACCGCGATCGAGGCGCTGAAGCTGCTGTGCGCGCAGGGAATCGACGCGCGCCTGCTGCTGATCGGCTCGCCCAAGTTCGTCGACCGGGCCACGCGCTTTGACAACGAGGACTACCTGCGGCGCCTGCGCGAGCTGGTGACCGGCGCGGGGCTTGAGGATCGCGTGTCCTGGCTGGGCGAGCGCGAGGACGTGCCCGAGCTGATCCGCGCCCTGGACATCCTGCTGCTGCCCTCCTGGGAGGAGCCGTTCGGGCGGGCCCTGATCGAGGCGATGGCTCTCGGCGTGCCGGTGATCGCCACCAACGTCGGAGGACCGCCCGAGATCATCCAGGACGGACGCGAGGGCTACCTGCTGCCGCCGCGCGAGCCTGGCGCGTGGGCGCACACGATCCGCGCGCTCGCCGAGAGCCCTGAGCAGGCCTCGCGCATGGGCAGCGCAGGGCGCCGCAGGGTCGAGCAGGCGTTCACGGTCGCACAGCACGTGGCCGCAATGCTCGAGGTGTACCAGGGCGCGACGGCGCGGGTGCGCCGAGGAAAGGCGCGATGAGCAGGCGGCTTTCGGCCGGCGGGTGGCCCGGGCGAGCTTGAAAAGTGCGCTCGCACACCGTAATCTTCACACGCTCGGGCTCGCGACCCGCGACCCTGACCCACGCGACCCACAGCCCTGATGCGCGGAGAGCATACAGGCACGCTCAGCCACCCAGCACGGATGCCCGCCACCTACCACCTGCCCCATCTGCGCACCCTCGAGGCGGAGGCCGTCCACGTGATGCGCGAGGTCGCCGCCGAGTTCGAGCGCCCGGTGCTGCTGTTCAGCGGGGGCAAGGACTCGATCGTGCTGCTGCGACTGGCCGAGAAGGCGTTTCGTCCAGGACCCTTCCCGTTCCCGGTCATGCATGTGGACACCGGTCACAACTTCCCCGAGGCGCTTGAGTTTCGCGACCGCCGGATGACGGAGATCGGCGAGCGGCTGATCGTGGCGTCGGTCGAGGAGTCCATCCGCCGCGGACGGGTCGTCGATCAGACCGGTCCCCGAGCTTCGCGCAACGCCCTGCAGACGGTCACGCTGCTGGATGCCATCTCCGAGCATGGATTCGACGCCGCGTTCGGCGGGGCGCGGCGCGACGAGGAGCGTGCCCGCGCCAAGGAGCGCATCCTCTCCTTCCGCGACGAGTTCGGCCAGTGGCAGCCCCAACGCCAGCGTCCCGAGGTGTGGAGCCTCTACAATGGACGCATCCGCAAGGGCGAGCATGCGCGGGTGTTCCCGATCTCCAACTGGACCGAGCTCGACGTGTGGCAGTACATAGCCGAGGAGGCATTGGAGGTGCCATCGATCTACTTCGCCCACGAGCGCGAGGTGTTCGCCCGCGACGGGATGCTGTACGCCGTCAGCCCCTTCATCGAGTTGATGGACGGCGAGCAGTCGTTCTCGGCACGTGTGCGCTACCGCACGGTCGGGGACATGAGCTGTACCGGGGCTGTCGAATCGGCCGCGAGCACGCTCGAGGAAGTCGTAGCCGAGATCGCCGCGACGGAGGTCACCGAGCGAGGTCAGACTCGCGGCGACGACAGGGCCACCGAGGCCGCGATGGAGGATCGCAAGCGGCAGGGGTACTTCTGATGAAGGTCCCCAGCTCCTCATCTCGTCTGGCGGGCAACGGCAACGGAAAGGGCCCGGCGCTCGATGGGAGGGACTCCTCGCCCTCCTCCGAGGGCCCGCAGGAGGTGTTTCGACGCCTCACCGAGCGGCCCGCGGACCTCCTTCGCTTCGCCACCGCCGGCTCGGTCGACGACGGCAAGAGCACGCTGATCGGGCGCCTTCTGTATGACTCCAAGCAGGTGCTCACCGACCAGCTCGAACACGTCGAGCAGGTCAGCCAGCGGATGGGCCACGACTTCCTCGATTTGTCGCTGCTGACCGACGGCCTGCGCGCCGAGCGCGAGCAGGGCATCACGATCGACGTCGCATACCGCTACTTCGCCACCGCGCAGCGCAGGTTCATCATCGCCGACACGCCCGGGCACGAGCAGTACACGCGAAACATGGTCACCGGCGCATCCACCGCCGATCTGGCGATCGTGCTGGTCGACGCGCGCAAGGGGGTCGTCGCGCAGTCCAAGCGCCACGCGTTCATCAGCTCGCTGCTGGCGATCCCCCACCTCGTGGTGTGCGTGAACAAGATGGACCTCGTCGACTTCGACGAGGGCGTCTTCGACGCGATCGTCGAGGACTTCGATCGGTTCGCCGCGCGCCTGGAGATGTCAGACGTGACGTTCATCCCGATCTCCGCGCTGCTGGGAGACAACGTCGTGGAGCGCTCGCAGGCGATGCCCTGGTATCAGGGCCCACCGCTGCTCTACCACCTGGAGCACGTCCACATCGCCTCCGATCGCAACCTGATCGACGTGCGCTTCCCCGTGCAATGGGTGATCCGCCCCCCATCCACGAACGTGGCCGACTACCGTGCCTACGCCGGCCAGGTCGCCGGCGGCGTGATCCGCCGGGGCGACGAGGTGGTCGTGCTGCCGGGCGGGCAGCACAGCACGGTCGCGAGCATCGACACCTTCGACGGGCCGTTGGAGGAGGCCTTCCCGCCGATGTCGGTCGCCCTGCGGCTGTCCGACGACATCGACGTCGGGCGGGGGAGCACGATCGTGCGCACGCACAACCAACCGACGGTCTCTCACAGCTTCGAGAGCCTGCTCTGCTGGATGTCCGAGCAGCCCCTGGACCCGCGGCGGCGCTACCTGGTCAAGCACACGGCGCGCACTGCGATGGTCGGCGCGATGGATGTCCGCTACCGGATCGACGTGGAGAGCCTGCACCGCGACGAGACCGCCACCGTGCTCGAGCTGAACGACCTCGGGCGCGTGCACGTGGAACTGAGCTCGCCGCTGGTGTTCGACTCCTACCGGCGCAACCGCGTGACGGGCAGCCTGATCGTGATCGATGAGGCGACCAACGAAACGGTCGCCGCCGGGGTGATCCTGGACACCGAGGTCGAGGACGAGGGCGGCTCGGAGGCCAAGAGCGAGCGCAGCCCGAACGTGCGCTGGCAGGGAACCAGGATGACCCGCGCAGGACGCTGGGAGTCACTGGGGCACGGCGGGGCGACGGTCTGGTTCACCGGCCTGCCCGGCGCCGGGAAGTCGACGATCGCCGCCGCCGTGGAGGAGCGGCTGATCGCCGTCGGCCAACCGGCGTTCCTGCTAGACGGCGACAACCTCCGTCACGGCCTCAACGGAGACCTCGGCTTCGGCGAGCAGGCGCGCCGCGAGAACGTCCGGCGCACCGCCCACGTCGCGAGGCTGCTCGCGGAGTCCGGGACGATCGCTCTCGTCAGCCTGGTGAGTCCGTACGCCGCGGACCGCGAGGCGGCCGCGTCCCTGCACGCCGCCGACGACCTGCACTTCATCGAGATCTTCGTGAACGCCCCGCTCGCGCTGTGCGAGGAGCGCGACCCGAAGGGCCTGTATGCGCGGGCGCGAGCCGGTGAGCTGGCCGGCCTGACCGGGGTCGGCGCGCCCTATGAGGCGCCCGCCCAACCCGACCTCGTGCTGGACGCCTGCCGCGAAACGGTCGATGGA
>Ga0187803_10000819_pt1 | contig 12281 bp, 8 predicted proteins | sample NC_wetland_sal_i_2_FD_132425 | JGI IMG/M metagenome (GOLD analysis project Ga0187803, IMG submission 132425) | Wetland sediment microbial communities from Neuse River Estuary, North Carolina, USA - Control_3 | ecosystem: Environmental > Aquatic > Freshwater > Wetlands > Sediment | place: USA...
AGGCGGCGGGAGCAGCCGCGCCGGCCACACCCGTCGCACAGTCACTCGTCCCCATGGGAGGCTACCAGCAGCTCATCCGCGGCGAGCCGTTCCGCGGAAAGTTTCGCAAGAGCTTCGAGAAGCCGGTGCCCTTCGAGCCCGGCAAGCCCGACCGCATCACGTTCAACCTGCCCGACGTGGCACACACCTTCCGCCCGGGCCATCGCATCATGGTGCAGATTCAAAGCTCCTGGTTCCCGCTGACCGACCGCAATCCGCAGAAGTTCATGGAGATCCCCAGGGCCCTGTCGACTGATTTCGTGAAAGCCACCCAGAGAGTATATTTCGGGGGCCCCGACGGTTCACGCATTCAGTTTCGAGTGGAGTAAGCCCAGGCCCTAAGCTTGCATGGCGCCGCTGCGTTGCGAAGGAATGACGCCCTTGCGGACGGCGTACAGAATCAAGTCGGCCAGGCTGTGCAGGTTCAGCTTTTGAAAGATGTGCTGGCGGTGGCAGATCACCGTGGTTGGACTCAGGTTCAGAACATTCGCGACATCTTTGTTGGATGCGCCTTCCGCCAGCAGTTGCAGGATCTCGCGTTCGCGGTTGGTGAGCAGCTCGTAGGCGTCCTCCACGTTCTCACCTTGCAGGTACCGGGTGTAGTCGTCCACCAGGATTCGACTCACTTTGGGACTAAAGAACGCCTTTCCCTGACTCACTGCCCGCACGGCATCGACGATTTCCGATTCAGCCGAGCTTTTCAACACATATCCCCGCGCGCCGGCCTTGAGCGCGCTCAGCAGGTAGCTCTCGTCGGCGTGGACCGTCAGCATCACGATTTGGGTCTCCCGCAGCACCTCCGAGATCTGCCGGCTCACCTCGATACCGTTGAGGTTCGGCATTCCGATATCCAGAATGGCGACATGCGGGCGCTCCCGCTTGGCAGCCTCGATGGCTTCCCTGCCATCTGACGCCTCGGCGACCACCTGCAGCCCGGGTTCGTGCTCCAGCAGCGTCCGCAAACCCCGGCGTATGATGGCATGATCGTCTGCGATCAGGATACGGATGGGGCCCATGATGGCTGCTCCCCATCATGGTAAACCATCCCACCACGTTGGGTGAATACCATGGACAGGGTATTTCTTGCCGCGGAGCGGCGTGTCCAATCGCTCCATAGGTTTTCCTCCCAAACTCCTCCGAGAACGGTATGGGCCTCGGCAGCCCTCCTCATTACGATGAAGACACGTCCGAGAACAGTTACAGTGTTGCAATTGTGTTCTAACGTACATTTCCTGCCGCATTCAAAATATGCCTTCCTCAAACCATGACCTCTCACGCGAGGAGCTTGACAGGCTGAGACAGTACGATACCTGCACGCTTTCCAACGCCATCGAGCGGTTGAACATTCGCCCGCGTAACGAAGGCTTTATCATCGGCGCGGTCACGTGCCGATTTCCGCAACTGCCGCCCGTGATCGGGTACGCCGTCACGGCCAGGATGCGGTCATCCACGATGCCGGTCACGGGGAGTTGCTACTACGAGCACCCGGATTGGTGGAGATATGTGGCCAGCCTGGCCGGCCCGCGAATCCTGGTGATCGAGGACGCCGACCGCTCGCGCGGAGTTGGCGCGCTGATCGGAGAGGCTTACGCGCGCATCTCACGCGCCTTGGGCTGCGTGGCTTGTGTGACCAACGGCGCAGTGCGGGATGTGCCGGGTATCGAGGCGCTGGGGTACCAGTTGTTTGCCGGCAGTCTCTCGGTTTCCCACGCCTACGCGCACGTGGTGGAATTCGGCGAGCCGGTGGAGATCGGCGGCTTGCGGATCTCTCCAGGGGACCTTCTCCATGGCGATTTGCATGGAGTGCACATGATCCCGATCGGCGCAGCCCGCGCACTGCCCGGCGCTGCCGAGCAGGTTTTGCGAGGCGACCGGCTGGTAATCGACTTGACCGAAAGAAAAGACTTCTCTGTGGGTATGCTGCAAGCCAACCTCGAGGAAGGAATGGATCGACGACTATGAAAACGCGCGCTCTAGTATTCCTGTGTGCTTGTGGGGCGGGGGGTGCCCTCTGGGCCCTTGCCTGCAGCCGCCTTTCAGGCGGCTCTTTCAGGCCGGGTGCGAAATTGCGCACGCTACCCTCGCCGGCCGAAGCCGGCGGCAGCCGGGATCGGCTGCCCCACTTAGGCCGCCCGTGGTTTGTCTTGCCTGTGGCCCTGGCGCTGCTGGTATCGCTCGGCGCTTGCTCAAAATCCCCAACTGTCCGGGCCGGCAGCGGAGACGAGCCGGACTCGGTGGTGACGGTCGGTATCACATCCGTCACGCGAAAGCCGATGATGCGACAGATCACCGTTTCTTCGGAGCTGGTGCCCTACCAGGAGATCGATGTCTATGCCAAGGAGGCCGGCTATGTGAAAGACCTGCTGGTGGACTACGGCTCGCGAGTGCAGAAGGGCCAATTGATGGCGGTGCTCGAAATTCCGGAGCTGGAAATACAGTTGCAGCAGGACGCCGCCGCCGTCGAGAGCGCCTCCGAACGGGTGACCCACGCGCAGCGCGAGTTGGACCGGCTGGAGGCCCAGCACCGTCCGGCTCACGCCTTTGCCGAGCGCATGAGCGGAGTGGCAAAGAAGCAGCCCAACCTGGTGGCGCAACAGGAGATCGACGACGCGCTAGGCAAGGACCTGGCATTGGAAGCCCAGGTGGAGGCTGGAAAGTCGGCCTATCAAACGGCACAGAGCCAGTTGGATGAGGCCAAGGCGAAACAGCAGCGCGACAAGGTACTGTTCGACTACGCCAAAATTACGGCTCCCTTCGCGGGCGTGGTCACGCAACGCTTCGCCAACCTCGGAACCTTGATGCAGGCGGGCACCAGCTCCAGCACGCAGGTCCTGCCCCTGGTGCGGCTCTCCCAGGACGATGTGTTCCGCTTAGTCATTCCCGTGCCGGAGTCCTACGTGAAATACATTCATATCGGCGATCCCGTCCAGGTGCGCGTCACCTCCCTGGACAAGGTGTTCCCGGGTAAAGTCACGCGCTTTTCGATGGACGTGGCTGCCGAGACCCGCACCATGCATACCGAGGTGGAATTAACCAACCCGTCGCATGTCCTGATGCCCGGACTCTACGCCGAAGCGACTCTGACGCTGGACCGCAAGAACTCCGCGCTGGTCCTGCCGCTGCAGGCGGTGAACCAGACCGGCGGCCAGGCCACTATTTTCCTGGTGGATCCCAACAACACCCTGCAGGAACGGAAGATTACGCTAGGTTTGCAGAGCGCCACCGACGCCGAGATCTTAAGCGGTCTGAATGAGGGCGACCGTGTCGTAATCAGCGACCGCAGCGGCCTGAAAGCCGGCTTGCACGTGAAACCGCAGGAGATCGACGTTCTTCAGTATCAGAGCGGCAATTCCCAGTAGGCGTTTCTCCTGACCAGGCTCCCATGTCTCGCTTCTCCATTAAGAATCCGTACTTCATCGTGGTGGTCTGCCTGGCGCTCATGGTCATCGGGGCGACCAGCTTCGCGCACATGCCGGTCGACCTGTTCCCCGCCATCAATCTGCCCGAGGTCGTGGTGGCGACGTTTTACTCGGGCATGCCGCCGCAGGATATCGAAACCGATATCACCAATCCCCTGGAACGGTTCTTCACGCTGGCCTCCGGCATCGATCACATGGAATCGCGCTCGTTGCTGGGCGTAAGCATTATCAAAGTCTACTTCCAACCCGGAACGGACGCGGATGCCGATGTCACTGAACTCTCGAATCTCGCCTTGGCGGATCTAAAGCGCCTGCCGCCGGGCACCTTGCCGCCGGTGGTCTTGAAGTTCGATGCGTCCAGCCTGCCGGTGTGTTTGGTGACGTTGAAAGGCCAAGGGCTCACCCAGACGCAACTCCACGACATCGGGCAGTTTACCATCCGCAACCAGATCGCCGTCGTCAAAGGGGCCGAGATTCCGCCTCCGTTCGGGGGAAAGTACCGCCAGGCCATGGTCTACGTGGACCCTTATAAGCTGCTTTCGCGGCAGCTCAGTCTCATGGACGTAGTCGACGCCTTGAACAAGAGTAACCTCATTCTTCCGGCCGGCGATGTGAAGATGGGGCCATATGACTATTACGTCTACTCCAACAGCCTGGTGAAGAAGGTCGAGGACCTGAATCAGCTTCCGATCAAGACCAAGAAACAGAGCTGGGTTACCATCGGCGACATCGGCGAAGCCCAGGATGCCAACCAGATCCAGTACAACATCGTCCGAGTGGACGGCCAGCGCTCCGTGTATTTGCCCATCATGAAGCAGGGCGGCGACACCAATACCATCCAGGTGGTCAATGGCATCCAGGATATGCTCGGAAAGCTCTTCGATATTCCGAACGAGCTCGAACGCGCAGTTGTGTTCGACCAGTCTGTCTTTGTGAAAGAGGCGATCTGGACGCTCCTGGAGGAAGGGCTGATCGGGTTGGTGCTCACCAGCTTGATGATTCTGATCTTTCTGGGAAGCCTGCGCGCCACGGCGGCGGTGTTTCTATCCATCCCGCTTTCCGCGGTGGCCACGTTCGTCGTCCTCTACATGATGGGGAGCACGATCAACACCATGATCCTGGGCGGACTGGCGCTGGCCTTCTCGCGCGTGATCGATAACTCGGTGATTGCCCTCGAGAACATCTACCGGCACTTGGAGACGGGGGCGTCGCCCGACATGGCGGCCGAACGCGGCGGCTCTGAAGTGAGCCTGGCTGTTCTGGCGGCCACTCTCACCACGATTGTAGTGTTCTTTCCGGTTACCTTCTTGTACGGCGTCAGCAAGTTTCTGTTCTCCGCGCTGGCCGCGGCAGTGGCGATCTCGCTGTTTGCGTCCTATTTTGTCGCGATGACCGTGATCCCCCTGTTCTGCGCCCGGTTTCTCAGAGGTTTTCACTCCGCGCACGATCAACCAACCAGCGGCGGCCTGAATGCGGCCTTTAATCGCATGTTCACATACCTGCTCGATTACTACGAGCGCTGGGTGCGGCGCGCGCTCCAGCGCCCGGTCCTTACCATCGGGCTTCTGACCGGAGTCTTTGCGGCGAGCCTCTTGATCTATCGGTTGCTGGGTGTGGCCTTCTTTCCCCAAACGGACGCGGGCCAGTTCACCATCAACCTGAAGGTTCCGACCGGCAGCCGCATTGAGGCCACCGAGGACTACGTGGCCAAAGTCGAAGATCTGGTCCGCCAGGTGGTCACTCCGGCCGATTTCAAAATGATCGTCTCCAACATCGGAATCGTACCGGACTTCTCGGCGCTCTATACCACCAATGCAGGGCCGTACACGGCGACCATCCAGGTGGCATTGAACGACCATCACCGGGTGAGCAGCTTCGACTATATGGACCGGCTGCGCCGCGAGATCGCGGGTAAATACCCGGACCTCCGCACATTCGTCTCCAGCGGATCGATGGTCGACGCGATCTTGAATATGGGCGCCCCGGCGCCTATCGACGTTCAGGTCAGCAGCCGGGATCTGGACGTTACTTACAACGCCGCAACGAGTCTTGCCGCGCAAATCCGCAAATTGCCGGGAGTCGGTCAGGTCTACGTGCCGCAGGACATGAACTATCCCGCCATCCGCCTCAAAATCGATCGCATTCACGCATCGGAGCTCGGCCTTTCGCAGAAGGAGATCGTGGATAACGTCATCACGGCGCTCAATTCGAATACCATGATCGCCCCTAACTATTGGGTAGATCACCAGACGGGCAACGATTACTTTTTGACCGTCCAGTACTACGAAAGCGGCCGGCCCGCGATCCACAACTTTGTAGACCTGGCGCAAATTCCGCTGCGCCGGCGGGCCAACAGCAGCCGTCCGGCGGCTGCTGGCCGCGGGTTCAACGCTCTCGAAAGCGAGCGGCCGGTGACGACTCTGGGAAACGTGGCCGATGTCGATTTCGTGCAGTCGCCCACCGAGATCGACCACTACCAGATTCAGCGCGTCGCCGACGTATATGTCACTCCCTCGGGCGAAGACTTGGGCAAGGTCGCCGCACAGATCAACACGCTATTAGACGCGCAGAAGAATGGCCCAGGCATCCGCACCAATCTGCGCGGCATGGTACAGGCGATGAACCAGTCCTTCACCAGTTTCGCGGTGGGCCTGTCCCTGTCGGTGGTTCTGCTTTTCCTGATTCTGGTGGCACAGTTCCGCTCTTTCAGAGATCCGTTCCTGATCATGCTGGCCATCCCGATGGGCTTCATCGGCGTGTTAGTCGTGCTTCCACTGACTCATACGACCCTCAATGTGATGTCGCTCATGGGGGTCTTGATGCTGGTCGGAATCGCCGCCTCGAACAGCATCCTGATCGTGGACTTTGCGCACCGCCTGAGGGAACAGGGCCGATCCGTGGAGGACGCCGTAATCACCTCCTGCCGCGTGCGGCTGCGCCCGATTTTGATGACCTCCCTCGCCACCATCATCGGGATGGTGCCGATGGCGCTGAAGCTGGGCACGGGAAGCGAACAGTATGCGCCCCTGGCCCGCGCGATTATCGGCGGTCTGTCTTCCTCGGTCCTGCTGACCGTATTCATCGTGCCGGCGGCGTATCTTTTGGTCTATCGCAGGAGGTCCGCCCTGGCGGAGTAATTACCCATGCCGCGCTTCTCCATTCGAAATCCCTACTTCATCATCGTTGTCTGCCTGGCGCTGGCCGTGATCGGAGTCACCAGCTATGTGCGCATGCCGGTGGATCTCTTCCCGCCCATCAACATGCCGGAAGTCATCGTGGCGACATTCTACTCCGGCATGCCCCCGGAGGACGTCGAGACGGATATCACCAATCCGCTGGAACGCTTCTTCACGCTTGCCTCGGGCATCGACCACATGGAGTCCCGCTCCCTGCTGGGCGTGAGTATGATCAAGGTCTTCTTCCAGCCGGGAACCAGCGCCGATGCCGATGTGACGCAATTGTCCAACCTGGCGCTGGCCGATTTGAAGCGGCTGCCGCCCGGCACACTCCCACCCGTAGTGCTGAAGTTCGACGCTTCCAGTCTTCCCGTCTGCCTGGTCACGGTCAAAGGCGAGGGCCTCAACGAGACTCAGCTTCACGACCTGGCCCAATTCCAGATTCGCAACCAGATCGCGGTCGTAAAGGGCGCGGAGATCCCGGGTGTATTCGGCGGCAAGTACCGGCAGGCGATGATCTATGTCGATCCATACAAGTTGCTGTCGCGGCAGTTGAGCGTGATGGATGTAGTCGGCGCAGTCAATGACAGCAACCTGATTCTTCCCGCCGGGGACGTCAAGATCGGACCGAACGATTACTACGTCTATTCCAACAGCCTGGTCAAAGACATCAAGGATCTGGACGATGTACCTTTGAAGACCGTGGGCACCAAGTGGGTCTCGGTCCGGGATGTAGGAGAGGCCAAGGACGCCAGTCAATTGCAGTACAACATCGTCCGCATCGACGGGCAGAAATCCGCCTACATCCCCATCATGAAGCAGGGCGGGGACACGAACACGGTTCAAGTCGTCAACGATGTGAGCAACTTGACTAATCATCTCTTCGATCTCCCCCCGCAGTTGAAGACCGCCATCGTATTCGACCAATCGGTTTTCGTAATACAAGCCCTGAAGACCGTGCTCCATGAGGGCTTGATGGGGTTGGTTCTCACCAGCCTGATGATCCTGATCTTCCTGGGAAGCATGCGGGCCACCTTCGCGGTGCTGTTGTCTATCCCGATTTCCGCGCTGGCCACTTTCGTGGTTCTTTACATGCTTGGCAGCACGGTAAATACCATGATTTTGGGCGGCTTGGCCCTGGCCTTCTCCCGGGTCATCGACAATTCGGTGATTTCCCTGGAAAACATCTATCGCCACCTGGAGTTGGGTGAAACCCCGGCGGTGGCCGCCGAGCAGGGAGGCGCCGAGGTGAATCTCGCAGTTCTGGCGGCGACTCTTGTGGATGTCGTGGATTTCTTTCCGGTCACCCTTTTGGTGGGCGTGAGCAAGTTTCTGTTTTCGTCGCTGGCTCTGGCGTTTTGCCTGTCGTTGCTGGCCTCTTTCGTGGTGGCCATGACGGTAATCCCGCTCTTCTGCTCCAAGTTTCTCAAGGGCGTCCATCATGCCCACGGCGCCGCGAGTGAAGATCACTCCCAGAGCCGCGGATTCAACGCCTGGTTCAACCGGATGTTCAATCTGGTGCTGGATTTCTACGAGCGTTGGGTGCGGCGGTCTCTAAAGCGTCCCGCACTGACGCTGGCCCTGCTGATGTGCATCTTTTTCGGGAGCCTGGCGATTTATCCCCTTCTGGGGCGCGCGTTTTTCCCGCAAACCGACGCGGGACAATTCACCCTCAACGTCAAAGTGCCCACGGGAAGCCGCATCGAAGTGACGGACCAGTACGTGGCCAGGATCGAGGACCTGATCCGGCAGGTGGTTCCTCCCTCGGATCTCGAGATGATCGTTTCGAATATCGGAGTGGTCAACGACTTTTCTTCGCTCTACACCACCAACGCCGGACAGTACACGGCGACCATTCAGGCAGCCCTGAAAGAGGGTCATACGATCAGCAGCCTGGTCTACATGGACCGTGTCAAGAACGAATTGACAGCTAAGTTCCCCGACGTCCGTGCATTTTTCCAGAGCGGCTCGATGGTGGATGCGATTCTCAATTCGGGCATGCCCGCGCCGATCGACGTGCAAGTCAACACCCGCGATCTGGCGAAGACATATGACGTGGCCCAGGATCTTGCCCGCCGCATCCGGCAGCTCCCCGGAGTCGGCGAGATTTACATTCCGCAGGACATGAATTACCCGGCCATCCGTCTGAATGTCGATCGCGTGCACGCGGGCGAGCTGGGGCTTTCGCAGAAGGACATCGTGGACAACGTCATCACGGCTTTGAACTCGAATACCATGATCGCCCCCAACTATTGGGTAGACTATCAGACTGGCAACGACTATTTTCTGACCGTCCAGTACGCCGAGAACGGCCGGGCCGCGATCCACAACTTGGTAGATCTGAAACAAATCCCGCTGCGGGCGCCCAATCTGAGTGAACCCACTACTCTCGATTCCGTTGTGAAGCTCGAGAATCTCCAATCCCCCACGGAAATCGATCACTACCAGATTCAGCGCGTGGTCGACATTTATGTCACGCCGGTGGGTGAGGATCTGGGCAAGCTGAAGACCGCCATCGAACAGACCATCGCGAACGCCAAGCTGCCTTCCAATATCCGGGTGAACCTCCGCGGAATGGTGGAAGGAATGGATGCGTCTTTTACGAGCTTCGCACTGGGTTTCGGCATATCGTTTATCCTGTTGTTCTTGATTCTGATCGCCCAGTTCCGTTCCTTCATCGATCCGTTTCTGATCATGCTGGCGATTCCCATGGGGTTCGTGGGTGTGCTCATCATTTTGCCGCTGACCCATACAACCCTCAACGTTATGTCGCTGATGGGAGTGCTCATGTTGATCGGCATCGCGGATTCGAACAGTATTCTGATCGTGGACTTCGCGCACAAGTTGGAAGAGCAGGGCTTGTCCGTTATCGACGCGGTGGTTACCGCGTGCAGGGTGCGCCTGCGGCCGATCCTCATGACTTCGCTGGCGACCATTATCGGGATGACTCCCATGGCCATGAAGCTGGGCGAAGGCGGCGAACAGTACACTCCCATGGCCCGCGCGATCATCGGAGGGCCGACTTCTTCCGTGATTCTCACGGTGTTCATCGTTCCGGCAGCTTACTTGCTCGTGTACGGCAGAAGGCGGACCCCAGTGACTCCGCAAGCCTGATCCATTTCGGAGAGCATATATGCGACATTTCTCGATCACACTTTTTTGCGTGTTGAGTACCGCCGGCTGCCTTCTGGCGCAGCCGGCAACACCCGTGAAGCTCAACCTGCACGATGCCGAAGCCCTGGCATTGCAGAATCATCCGCAGGTGCAGGCGGCACAACACGAACTTTCCGCCATGAATCAGCGGATCGACGAAACTAAGGCGGCGTATTACCCCGCTTTGTCCGGGGACGTTACCGGCTCGCAGGCCAATCCAAGGTCACGCATCGGAGCCGGGTTCCTCACCGACCCCAGCCTCTTCAACCGCGTCGGCCAAGGCATCACCCTCAGCCAGTTGATCACGGATTCCGGACGCACGCCCAACCTGGTCGCCTCCTCGCGACTGCAGGCCGGCGCCGCGGAACAGACGGTTCAAGCCACCAAGTACGACGTCCTGGTGCGCCTCAACCAGGCCTACTTCGGAACGCTGCGCGCGCAGGCCCTGGTGAAAGTGGCGCAGCAGACCGTGGCGGCGCGCCAGTACCTGGTCGACCAGATCACCGCGCTCTTCAACAACAAGCTTCGCTCGGAACTGGACGTCAGCTTCGTGGATGTGAATTTGAGCCAGGCCAAGCTGCTGCTGCTCCAGGCGCAGGACCAGGTGCAGGGGGCTTACGCCGAACTGACTCGCGCGCTGGGCTCCCAGCAGGCGGCCACCTATCAACTCGAAGACGAGCCCCTTCCACCCAGCCCTCCGCCCAATCCGGAAGACCTGGTGGCGCAAGCCCTCACCGGCCGGCCGGAACTGGCGAGCCTGCAAATGAGCCGCGACGCCGCCTACCGGTTCGAGCGTGCCGAGAAGGATCTGTCCTATCCCACCGCCAGCCTGGTGGGCGTCGGAGGCGCGATACCATACATCGCCCAGTTGTCGCTGCCCCGGGTGACTCCTCACGAATACGAAGGGGTCGCGGTGAACGTGGAGATCCCCATCTTGAATGGAGGACTCTTCAAGGCGCGGCGGCAGGAGGCGCACTACCGGGCGCTGGAGGCCGATCAGCGGCTGAGGAACGAGGTGGAATCGATTGTGCGCGACGTGCGGACCGCCTGGGCCACCTCCACCGTCGCCTACCAGCGTCTCGACGTAACCGCCCAACTGCTGCGACAGGCTAACTTGGCGCAGCAACTGGCGCAAGGCCGCTACGACCTCGGCCTTTCCACCATCGTGGAGCTCACGCTGTCCCTGTTGAACGTGACCGAGGCGTCCATCGAAAACCTCAACGCGAAATACGACTACCAGAGTCAGTACGCCACCCTCCAATACACCATCGGAGCGCTGCGCTAGACTGGGCGCCGTATGGGAAAACGCGCGCCGCTCCTATTCCACGAAGAACAGGCATTCCGCCAATGGCATGCCATGGTGGTGTTGGCCATGCCGCCGGCCGGGCTGATCTTGATCGCGGTCAGGCAAATGGTCTGGCATCACCCCTTCGGGACTCCACCGGTATCCGACGGCGGCCTCGTTTTCCTGACCGTTCTGAGCCTGCTGGTGTATGTACGGCTGATTACCGTACGCCTGGTGACTGACCTGCGGCCGGCGGAAATTGCCGTCGGGCTCCGCGGCCTGTGGCGCAGACGCAGGATTCCGCTGGACCAGGTGCGCGCCGCGAAAGCCGTCGAGTATGACTCGATCCGCGACTTCGGCGGCTACGGAATCCGCTCCGGCCGCCGGGGCCAGGCTTACATTGCCCGCGGGAATCGCGGCGTCGAGCTGGAATTGCAAGGCGGCGGGAAAGTCCTGATCGGTTCCCAGGACCCTGCGCGGCTGGCCAGGGAAATCACGGCGTGCCGCCGCGGAGCGGCCTCATGAATGCCAGCAGCACCAACAAGAGGGCCATCTGGGACCTGGCGATCGGGGTGGCCGGCTTGGTTTACCTCGGCATGGTCTTGTTTGTGGACGTGTACAGCCCCGTTTTCGGAGTGGTGGTGATCCTGCTCGCCGGATACGAAGTGCTGGGACCGCACCGCAGGAAGCACGACAACTGAGTACTTTTCAAACCCCTGGACAACCCCCTGATTCTGAATACCTCGGTTCGCGCCGCGCTGGCCGCGGCCAGGCCGGCCGGGCCGCCGCCGGCCACCGCACATCGGTCTGCGACCCGTCTATCGCGCCCATTCACCCTCGTCCGCGAAGACCTCGGCGGGGGCCTGGCTATCGGGTTCGAAGCTGCCGTACGAGATATCCAGGACTTGCCGGACATAAAACGGCGCGACCAACAAGCGGAACGTGCCCGCGGAGCCCGTGAGCGCCGCGGCGGCGATCGCGCGCCATTCCGCGGGCGTGTACGATCGCCGGATGGAGCGCTGGCCGTCCTCCGCGTCGATCGGGCAGATCAGCGGCGCCAGGAACAGGCGGAAGAGCGCCAGGGGCAGGGGATGCCGGACCGAATCGAGCAGGATGAACCGCCGGCAGTAGCGCCCCACGTTGCGGATCAACCGGACCAGGTCCTCTCCGTCGAGATGATGTCCGAGATGCATGCAGAACGCCACGTCC
>Ga0187803_10000820_pt1 | contig 12279 bp, 15 predicted proteins | sample NC_wetland_sal_i_2_FD_132425 | JGI IMG/M metagenome (GOLD analysis project Ga0187803, IMG submission 132425) | Wetland sediment microbial communities from Neuse River Estuary, North Carolina, USA - Control_3 | ecosystem: Environmental > Aquatic > Freshwater > Wetlands > Sediment | place: USA...
CACGACGATGAAGGCCCAGCACGAGCTGCTCGTGAAGGAGCTTCATCGCCAGGCGGAGCGCGACAAGATCCTCCTCGAGCGCGAGGAGCGGAGGATGAAGGCGGAGGAGCGCCAGGCGGCGGCCCTGGAGAAGATCGCCGAGATCGCGACCAAGCCCGCCTCCTGAGCGATGGTCCTCAAGTACACGCCCATTTGCGTAAGGATCCCGGGCGCGACGGGAGACGACGTCGCACTCACCGCTGGCGAGGCCCGCCGCCTCATCTCGCGGCTGCAGCGTGAGCTCCGGCTGTACGACAGCTACGCGGAGGCGCATGGCGTCAAGCGAGCGCGGATCCTGATGGGCAAGCGAACGCTCAAGCTCGGCCTGTGATGTGGTGATGGCGACAGCTGGCGTTCCTGCGTGGCGCGTCCGGTACGACGCGTCGAAAAAACAAGGAGCCTGCTGGCGTTGCGGCAAACCCACGGGGCGCTCCATCATCCTGTGCGACGAGCATCGTGACCAGTACAACGTCAGGTGCCGGCGCCTGTATGCCCGCGCGAGAAAGTATGGGATCTGCTGGCGGTGTGGGAAGCCGGCCGTGGTGTCCATGCTATGCGCGGCTCACCGTCGCGAGCGGCTGGCCATCGACAAGAGCCGCAGGAGAAGGGCGCGCTTCTGTCCCATGTGCAAGACTAGCGGCCACCATTCGCAACAGCACGCAGCACTGGGGCTTTGCTCGTACTGCGACAGGCGAGCGACACGAGCGCTTCATGGTCAACGATTCTGCGGACGACACGCGAAGGAGTTCGTGCAGCGAAGGCGTGCGCAGGAGCATACGAGGCGTGACGCATGGTAGCGAAAGGCATGTGTGGGCGATGCCGTAGACGTCGCATCGCCCCGAGATCGCGGTCGAGATGTGTGAAGTGCCTTGCATACGCGAGAGACAGACAGAAGGCGTTCAATGCGGAGCGTGGAGCAGCGCGCGCTCGAGCGCGTCGGCACCCATGAAGTACGACCACGCCGAACCGTGCAAGTCCTGTCCGTATCGACGCGATGCTCCTCGCAAGCTGTGGCACGCAACTGAGTTTTTGAACCTACTCAGGCAGGACGCCGATCCTGTGCGCGGCTCGACGTTCGGGTGTCACGAAGGACGCAAGCTGCCGCGTGACCAGCAGCGCATGTGCATCGGCTGGTTGATCCACCAGAAGAGGAACCGCACGCCGTCCATTCAGCTGCGCCTGCGGCTCATGAAGGACGACGCACTCCTTGAGCTGTATGAGCGCATCAACGAGAACATGCCAGGCCTCTTCTCGTCGCTCCGCGTGATGTGCCGAGCGAACGGCGTGTCGACGACGATTGCGGATCTCATCGCACGATCGTCGCTGGGCACGCCCGAAGCGCTCCGCATGCGGCGCCGCGCCCCGCGCAAGGCGGTGCAGCGCGTGCTCAAGCGCGTCGACGAGCTCGACGCGGCTGAACGGGAAAAAGCTTGTGGGACGCCAGTCAGGCGGATACGGTGATGCTCGTCAGAGGCCACGAGCACCATGATCCCGACCGCCAGCAAGCCACGTCCGCTCCATCGCAGCTCCGTCGTGGGCTTCGATACGGTGGGCATGGCCGAGCAGTAAGGCAGTGGATTGTGGCTCCACCCAGACGGGTGCAACTCCCGTTGCTCACCCCAAGAGTTTTTGTCCTTGCATGGTCGAGAAAAACGTGTCGTACTGACTGAGGCAACGTGATGCACGAGATAGCGACGAAACACACAGCAATGACCCGGAGGCCCAAGCGGCTTTCAGGGTCGTGGTGCATTTCGCGCTCCGATGTCGTACGCGACAGCCTTCCCACGCCCTCCTATCCGGCCTTCTCCAGCGAACTGACGTTCGCGCGCAATCAGGAGGCCGGTCCGTAAGAGGCGGTTCTTCTCCACGCGCACTCGCGCGAAAGAAGGCCGCCTCGGGAAACCGAGAGCGGCCTTCGTCGTTTCTGGGCTCTGTGTTTCGACGAAAGGACTCGAAGATGATCGCGATGAACCGGGAAAGCTATCGACGCTCCGCTCACCACCTGACACGTGGCACGTTCTGAGCAGTGGTAGCTCTAGTCGGCTGTAACCCGATGGCCCCAGGCAAGTGGTTCGACTCCACCGTGCCACACGAAGAAGAAGGACGATGACGACGATGAAACCGAAGACCGTGCCCACGAAAGGTGGGCCAAAAATCAAGGAGGGACGCTAGCAACAACGGTGATGCAGCCGCCTTTTAAGCGGCAGGAGCTCGGTTCGATCCCGAGGCGTCCCACGCGAGCGCAAGTCGCTCGTACGGGTCTGTAGCTCGATCGGTCGAGCAACCGCCTCTTAAGCGGAAGGACCGGGATCGTTCCCCGGCAGACCCACAGCACTCGGGCTTCGTCCAATCGGCAGGACAGCGGTCTCTGAAGCCGCGAACGGGAGTTCGAACCTCTCAGCCCGAACCAGGATGCCACTCGGCATCGTGACCTTTGACAACCAAGCAGGACGTGGCGCGCGTCGCATCATGCGTGACGTGGGCAGCCTCTCCTGTTCGTCGATGAAGAAACACGGGGGAGCCATGTGGCTCCCCCACATTCACAGGTAGCCAAGCGGAAAGGCAGGTGGCTGTTAACCACCCTACCGCAGGTTCGAATCCTGCCCTGTGAGCTCGTCGCCGGTGCGCAAGGTGCAGCGCCTCACTTGTAACGAGGCCGCCGAGGGTTCGAGGTCCCTCCATCGGCTCTAGGCTGGCGTAGCTCCAAGGCGGAGCACCTGTTTCGTAAACAGGAGGGTTGGGGTCCGATTCCCCTCGCCAGCTCCAGCGAAAGCGCCCTTCGTCTACACAGTCAGGACACTGGTCTTTCAAGCCGGAGAAGCGGGAGCGTTACCCGCAGGGCGCACCAACTGATATGCGGCTGCCGAGGGGCCAAAAACGCTCGGCTATAGGAGGTAGAGCCGAGACCCGACTCCCCGACGCGCCTCTTGCCCCCGTCGTCTAACTGGCCAAGGACAACGGATTCTCGATCCGTGAACCGGGATTCGACTTCCCGCGGGGGTGCCAAGGGTGCCAAGGGCAGAGAGCAAGTCTGGTGATTGCGCCGGTCTGAAGAGCCGGACAACTCGGTTCGATCCCGAGTCTGCCCACTGTGCCGATGGGCACCAACGAGGACGATGAGTTGCGACTCGCGTCGATCGACGCTTCCAAGCGTGATAGAAGGTGCGCATGGACGCCATGACACATTACGTCGTCACTCGTGACGAAACCTGAACTTCGAACTGAAGCTCTCAGGCTTAGACGTGATGAGCGTCGATCGCTGAGAGAAATACAAGCGCTATTGGGCGTCGCCAAAAGCACGCTGAGCCTATGGTTGCGTCAACATCCGTTGACAGGTGTAGAGATAAAGCAACGTCTCATCCAGAATGGGCGAGCCCGCCTTGGCAAAAGAAACACGCGAACGAATGTGCTTCGAGCAGGCCTCAAGACATATTCTGACATCTACAGAACTGTGAGGGCACATCGACTGCGGCGCTATCAGATCGCGCAAGTGGCGGAGACCGCAGTCATGCTGAGAATGCTCACCCGTGGCTACAGTGTGTACGGCTCATTCTTCGAGGGAGATCGAGCAGATTGGATAGTGCAGGTTGGTCAAAGGCTTTGGAAGATTCAGGTGAAATCGACCACGTTAGATCGCTCGGGTCCACCACGCGTGACGCTGAGAAGGGCCGTCTCATCGAAATCCGGACCAAAGCGCTACATGAAGTGCGACTTCGACTTCATTGTCGGATACGACATGAGAAGTGACACGGCATACGTATGGTCGTGGAACGAGACCAGACATTTGCGCGTATCGGTGGCGACGCATCCAGAGGCGCGCGAGGCATGGCACAAATTACAGCGCAAACATCGTAATACGAGACGAGCATGATTATGCCACCGTGGCGGAGCTGGTAGACGCGCAGCGTTGAGGACGCTGTGTCTGAAAAAGACGTGGAGGTTCGAACCCTCTCGGTGGCACTGCGCGCACGTAGCCCAAGAGCAGAGGCCCGAGCTTCAAACACTCGTCAGTGCGGTTGCAACCACCGCCGTGCGCACCGTCGGGGGTGTAGACCAACTGGAAGAGTCACCCGCCTTAAGTCCGGGCCCGTGCAGGTTCGACTCCTGCCATCCCCACCGTCTCCTCGTCTCGGCGGATCCCGAGCACGCGTTTCCTAAACGTGTTGACCTGCGTTCGACTCGCAGCGAGGAGACCACGCCCTCGTACGCATCTAGTGAGGCGACTCCGCTGTCTACGGAGCGAGGCCAGTGCGATCCTGGTCGAGGGCGCTACAGGAGTCAGGTCACGGTGACCGGCGGGCCTCCAAAACCCGCGTCGAGAGGGTTCGACTCCCTCGGCTCCTGCCAAGGGCTGATAGCTCAAATGGGAGAGAGCACCGGCTTCGCACGTCGGGGATTCGGGTTCGAGACCCGATCTCGCAACACCGGTTCGAACCCGGTCGACTCCACCAAGGGCTTGTCCGAGAGGTCGGGGCCGTGCCTTGCAAGCACGTGCATCGCGGTGCGACTCCGCGCAGGTCCACCGAACACCGAACCGTTGTCCATCCGCATCGCGCCTACACGCACCAGTTCCTTCGGGAACCCTAGCAAAGGGAGCTAACCACTCGTTGCGCGACGCACTCGGACAACGGCTCGACTTGCTGGCGTAGCACGAAGGTCGTGCACTCCGTTGGTATCGGAGAGGATCGGTTTCGATTACCGACGCCAGCTCCAACGCCTTGCGGGGTTCGTCCAATGGTAGGACCCGAGTCTTCCAAACTCGTGATGACCGGTTCGAGTCCGGCACTCCGCTCCGTGCGTCCGTCAGACTGGTGTCTGCGCGAGGTCGCCATCCTTGCTGTCCGGATTCGATTCCCGGCGGACGCTCCATGTCGAGGTCCAGCCAGTGCTGGCATCGGATTGCAAACCCGGTTGCGGTGGGGGCGGCACCCACCCTCGACTCCACGCGCTCGTCCTGATGGATCAGGCGGCGGATTTCTAAACCGTACGATGCGTGTTCGAATCACGCCGAGCGCGCTACTCAGCGCGAGCTGAGGAGATGTCGCAAGACGTCGCGCCGTAAGTCCGGACCCCAGCATGTCGCGAGGTGTGCTGGGGGCGGCACCAACGATCTCTCCGTCGCAGCGGATCTGCGCACGGGTCTACGAAGCCTGTTGTCTGTGTTCGACTCACAGCGGAGAGACCACGCCTTCGTCGCGGCGGAACCGCGCTCGACGCTCCGAACGTCGATGACCGGGTCCGACTCCAGGCGAAGGCACCGGTGCCATGTGCACCATGTGCGGGGCAGGCGGGGACGCCGGCTCGGTTTCATACGCCAGGCTAGTCACGTTCGACTCGTGAGCCCGCAACCAAGACACGACCGCGGCAACGCTCGGAGCGAGGCGCCTTTCATACGGGTGACCGCGACGGTTCGACCCCGTCTGCCGCGACTACGCCAACGTAGACCAACTAGCAGGAGTCGCCTCGTTCAGACCGAGGACAGTGTGGGTGCAAATCCCTCCGTTGGCACCGCGCGTATCGAGCGCGCTAGATGGGGTGTCGTCCAATGGTAGGACGCGAGTCTTTGAAGCTCGCTACGCCGGTTCGATCCCGGCCGCCCCAACGAAATAGAAGTGAATCAGAGCGTGGCTCAATCTGGTAGAGCACCTCGTTCGGGACGAGGGGATTGCCGGTTCGAATCCGGCCGCTCTGACAAAGGAAACGGGCTGTTCGTCCAAGACGCAGGATGCTTGCCCCACACGCAAGAGATGACGGTGCGAATCCGTCACGGCCCACGGGAGGAGAGCGAGCTGGTGAACGCACTGCTCTGACACGGCAGGCCCGTCGGGTTCGATTCCCGATCCTCCCACCAGGCGCACCAGCAGTCTGGAGGCCAGTCTTATAAGCAGGCCCACGCGGGGCGGCACCGCATGCGCCTACCACGAGCAACGACAGCCGCTATCCTTGAATGTCATCCCTCACCCACAACCGGGCACATCGTCGAATAGTGAAGACATCGGTCTGATAAGCCGAAAACGGTGGTGCGATTCCACCTGTGCCCACAGCCAACCCCTCGGAGCGCGCCGTGACCACGCCAACAACGACCCTCATCCTGAATCACTACCTTCACCCTCACCGCATCGCGTCGTGGCAGGACGCGATCACCGAGTTCTTCACAGGCAAGGTCGAGATCGTCGCCTGGTATGACGAGGTCGTCTACCACAATGCCGAGCGCGGGATCACAATGCAGATGCCAGCCGTTGCGCGCCTGCTCAAGCCCGTCGGCATGTACAAGAAGGGCGTGAAGTTCAGCCGCATCAACGTGATGGTGCGTGACAACTTCACCTGCGCCTTCTGCGGCACGAAGTACCCGATGGAGAAGCTCAACTACGACCACGTCCTGCCGCGGTCGCAGGGGGGTAAGACCGTCTGGGAGAACATCATCACGTCCTGTTACACGTGCAACGAGCGCAAGGGCTCGCGCACACCGGAGCAGGCGAAGATGAAGCTCCTACGGAAGCCGTTTCGCCCGAAGACGTTGCCGCTCGCGCAACCGGTGCTGGCGATGCGAAACATCCCGAAGGAGTGGGAGCCGTACACGGCGGCGGTGTCCGCCTGAAGAGTCTCCGCCTACGCAGCCGGGTCGCACCCGGCAGCCCGGCGGACGTCGCCCGAGAGCACGACACTCGGGCCGGGACGAGGTAGCCCCTCATCCCGCATCAGGGTGTGGCCTAGCGGCAAAGGCACCAGTCTGGGGGACTGGGGATCGGTAGTTCGAGTCTACCCACCCTGACCGATTGGAAAGTGAATGAATTGGCTGTGGAGCCGAGCTCGGTCGGAAACCGATGCGGGGTACGCGAGTGCTCTGGGGTTCGAGCCCTCCGCCTTCCGCCATCTGGAACCGTGACGTTGGAAGGTGAATCGGCCAGGGGCCGAGCCTGTTTCGAAAACAGTGCGGCGTCACAAGGCGCTGGGCTTCGAGTGCTCCGCCTTCCGCAGAAGGAAGACAACCCGCGTACGGACGCGGCCCGGCTTTGAACACCGGAGGTCGCGCAAGCGATGTGGTTCGAGCCCACTGTCTTCCGCCGACTGGAAGGCGAACCCGCGAGGCGCGGGGCTCTCCTGCTAAGGGATGCGGCGTCGCGAGGCGCTGTGGTTCGAGCCCACCGTCTTCCGCCACCCATCGACGAACAGACAGGTGTAGACTCCGAGAAGATCGGAGATCCCCCATGCCGCTCGTCCAAGGCTACAGCGAGACTGCGTTCCGGAGGAACGTCGCCTACCTGCACAAGCGCGAGAAGAAGTCGCTGCCGCAGGCGCTCGCCATCTCGTTCAGCGTGGCGCGCAAGAACGCGAGGCGAGCTCGTGTTCGGCCTGCCTGGCTGGCCCGCAGCAGCCGCCGGCGGCGCTCACGCCTGCTTCATCGACGGACTCGCTGATGGCCGATGGCGGCGACGGTCCATCGACTCCGGGAAGGAGAGAGACAGCACATTGCGAGTGCTGTGGTGCCGACGCATGCTGGTAACTACGGCGAGCGATGCTGGAACGCGGCCTCCTGTAGCCCAACCGGCGGGTAGGGCGCGCCGCAGAATGGGCAAAAGTTTGCGATCAATGCCGGGCGCACGCGTTGGCGAACGAATCCCCTTTCATCGTCGGCAGTGAGCGGTTGCGTCTCGACGACCATCCGCCGGCTTGCTGGCGACCTGTCGTTCGTGAGCGACAGCACGAGGCGCAGGTGCTTCGCCAGCCGAATCTTATTTGCCGCTGCGATGCAGTCGCACGACTTCGGAGTCGGTGCCGGTGTCGGATCAATCGGATCAATCCATAAGTCCTGCTGCTTCACTGCTTCACGACCGATACGCTGTGCGGTGAAGTGCATCCTCGAGCTCGCGCGCAAGAGACCCGTTGAACTTGACCTCCAGCGTCTTCGGATAGACGTGAACCGACGTGGGGTATGAGTAGCCATCGGCGTCCATGAGGGATCTGTCGTCGACGAAAAATACGAAGGGATGATCCGCGATGGTCGGATCGTGGACGATCGTCGAGACGGAGTAATGCAGTCCCTGAAACAGCTCGGCGATGCGTCGTGCGATCTGGGCGGACGTCATGGCCCCAGGATACCACGGCCGTTGCACGTGCCACACACGCGACTTGACGAACGACCCCATCACGACGAAGAAGAGAGCGTGGCAGCGACGTCACTGACCGCCCGCGAAGACCGACATCGGTACGCCAGCGACCTTCGAGCGACCGTCCTGTCCGGGCTTCCACGCACACTCGGAGTTGAAATGAAGGACATGCTTTCGGCTGCAACCATCATCGGCATCTTCCTGCTCATGGGGCTCATGTTCGACGGGTGCGTGATTGCGCAGGCGATCCACGAGATCGCAACAAGCTGCCACCGCTGAGGGTCAGGAGCGTCGGCCGCCGTCGTGCACGCCGCGACCACCGGGCAGCTCGAACCGCCAGTACCCGCGCTCTGGAGCCGTGCGCCAGCAGGTCTCCTGCCGATGCAGGTCGATGTCGCCCTGGGCGGCAAACCGCGCCCCGCACTCGCAACCAAATGGGAGAAACGACAGCTCAGGCTCGTAGATCGGCGTGCTCACGCGAACCGCTGCGTCTATCAGACGCTGGCGCGGAGCGCAACGTCGGATACTGGCGCACGCGTAGATCGACAGGCCACTCGCTCATCGTCCCGCCCTTGCGGTCCTTGAGATGGACGCGCCACGAGCCGTCGCCGGCGTCCTCGGTGTCCTTCGGCATCCAGTGATTGGGTGGCGTCGAGATGCCATCCCACCGCACATCCGCCCCGAGCTGTTTCATGAAAAACGCCACGCCTGCGTCTGAGCACTGCTCTGCGACTGAGCGCGCCCATGCGATGTGGAACGGCCTTGAGCCCGGACCACTTTCGCCACCGCAGATTATCCAGTCAAGAATCGTTTCGGTCGTCCGGATCGACTCCTCAAGAAGCCAAGGGTAGAAGTCGATCGGACCGATCGCAGGCTCGTACGACACGAATCGAACGGTGGCCGATGTACGAAGGAGTTCCGTAATGCGTTCATCAGCACGCTTCTGATCCTCCGTGCTGACGCCAAGCCACACATGTCGCAATGGCCACGACTGCTCCAAGATTGGCTGCGTCGCCCCGAGGATGTCCAAGGCACGTTTCGAAACGCCACCGCTCGGCATCATGCGTTGCGCGTGGTGAAGGAGTAACCCAAGGCGACGCGCACCACCCTCGCGCTCGACCCACTCGTACCACTCACGCATGCGACGCGCGCGTTTGGTCAAGACTTGATATGTGTGCCATGGGGTAGCAGCCATGACCCAGTAGATTGCCGCAATGGTCTCGTTGCTGACCTCTTCGTAGAAAAGATCACCCATGTCCGCGACGAAGATACGCGAGGGCTTTCGAAGCCGGAGCGGCATCGCGAGTTCCTTTTCCCAGAGCCGCGTCACCCCGGTCCAGTGCGGCCCGTGCGAGTTGAGCACGGCGAGACCTCGATACTTGTCGGTCTTACGGAGCCTCGTCGCCGCAAGCCGTTCGGCGTAGCAGCCCCCAACACCAGCGGCCCCACCGCACCCGGGGCTCACGCGACGGCAGCCGTTCACGACAGGCCAGCTGCGATCAGTCCACTCTATCGACGTCTTGGGCATATGCTCCTCGTGTCACGTGGAACATGGGCAGGCACATCGCACATCAGCCCGGTAGGACGTGCTCCGATGTACCACGGGGGCCACGGGGGTATACTACCATGCTCATCCGGTCCGGTTGACACCCAACGAGTGATTCGATGAAACGCCAGCGAGCCTACCGATACGAATTGGATCCGAAAAACACGACGCGTTCGCTGCTGTTCAAGCATGCTGGAGCGGCACGGTTCGCCTACAATTGGTCGCTCGCTCGTCGCATCGCTCGGTTCGAAGCCAACGAGGGCAAGGAGAAGTTCACGAACGCAGTAGCCGAACACAAGGCACTCGTGAAGGCGAAGCAGACCGACTTCCCGTGGATGTACGAAGTGTCAAAGTGTGCGGTCCACGAGCCGTTGCGTGATCTCGACCAAGCTTTCAAGAACTTCTGGGCGCGTCGCAAGCAGGGCGTGGGCTTCCCGAAGTTCAAGAAGAAGTTCATCAGCAAGGATTCGTTCCGGCTGTACGGCAGCATCATCACAAAAGGCGGCCACATTCAGCTGCCGCGGCTAGGGACGATTCGTTTGAAAGAGCGACCCGCATCGTTCGACGGCCGCATCGTTTCGGCGACGGTCTCACGGAACGCAGACCGCTGGTACGTGTCGCTGCTCGTCGAGAGTGAAGCCGAGGCACCAGTGGTGCCCGTCGTTGGCCCCGTCGTCGGGGTCGATCTCGGCATCACGATATTCGCGACGCTGTCATCGGGCAGTGAGGTGATCAAGACCAACGGGCCGAAGGCGCTCGCGCATGAGTTGGAGCGCCTGGCCATACTCCAACGACGACACGCACGAAAACAGAAGGGCTCGAACAACAGGAGGAAATCGGCAAGGCGGCTCGCCAGGCTTCATGCTCGCGTCGCGAACGTCCGACGCAATCACATTCATCACTTCACGACGATGCTGGCGAAAACCAAGTCAGTCATCGTGATAGAAGACCTGAACGTGAAGGGCATGAGTCGAAACCGTAGGCTCGCGCGCTCGGTCATGGATCAAGGCTGGGGCGAAGTTCGACGGCAGCTCGAATAAAACCAAGTGGTGCGGCTCCACGCTTGTCGTAGCCGACAGATTCTATCCGTCGTCGAAACTCTGCTCGGAGTGCGGGTGGAAGAACAAGAACTTGACCCTGTCGATGAGGCAGTGGTCATGCGAGAAGTGCGGTGTCGTTCACGATCGAGATGTGAACGCCGCGCGCAACCTCGAACGGTACCCCGAATGCCGGGGAACCCTAACGCCTGTGGAGGGCCCTCTGGCGGCGGCACGTGCCATTGGTGGTGCGGTCAACGAGTCACGGTCTGACGAAGCAGGAAGCGGACAGCGAGACAATTCGCAGAAGTTCCGCAATGCTGGTTGGGAATCAACCGGATAAGCATGGGATACTACTAGACCATGGAGCCGAGCCGGAGCCAGCCTGGATCCAGCAAACGGAAGACGGCGTGAGCACGGATCCTCTTCAGCTGCTTTCGCTTGCGACCAAGGCGGAGAGCATGCGTGTCGTAGGCGACGAGCGCGCCTTCGCGTACTTCTCGACTGCTCTCGACGGTAGCCCGCACCGTACCTATCGGTACGCGCTCGGCCGACAGTGGAGCTCCAAGGAGCCACCACTGGTTGTCTGCATGCTCAACCCGTCGACGGCCGATGAACGCGTGGTCGATCCCACGGTGCGCAAGTGCCTGCACTTTGCGGCTCGGGATGGCTTCGGTGGGCTCGTCGTCGTAAACCTGTCCGCGCTGCGGTCAACCGACCCCAAGCTTCTCTCCGACTGGAATCAACAGAAGCGCGATGTCTGGGGGCCTCAGAACATGGCCGTGCTGGCGCGCATTTGCGCCATGAGCGAGCGCGTGGTCGCGGCATGGGGTCTCCCAGCCTGGAAGTTCCTCCACGAGCGCATCGAGATGGTTCCATGCTCATCCGGTTGACACCCACGATTCCGGCGTTACAGTACGAAAAGGCCGAGGCGACGTTGACGCGTCCCTCGGCGTGATTCGGAGCTGGAAGGAGCCCCAAACATGAACAAGTCTAGCGTACCCGTCGGTATTTCGTACAGCGGCGGAAAGTCGTCCAAGTGGTTGCTTCATGCCGTGCTGAACGGTGTCCTTCCTCGGCCGGAACGCCTTGCCGTGTTCTTTGCCAACACGGGCATCGAGCACGACTGGACTTACGAGGATGTGGAGGACGTCAAGGAGACGTGTCGCAAGGAGGGGGTGCGCTTCATCACAACGCAGCGACGTGAATTTCTGGATGACCACCTCGTCGCTATCCAGGTTTTGAATCTCACGCGCGCAGAGACGCCGCCCATGTACGTTGCGAAGGATGGGGGCGGTCGCGGTCAGATAGCGCATCGTTGCACCCGTGAGTTCAAGGTTGCGCCGATGCGTCGAGCACAGTCGGCTTGGCTCAAGGAGATTGGCCAACCAAAGCGCATCGAAAAGTGGATTGGCTTCGCGAAAGACGAAGTGGCGCGTGCGACCAAGGCCGAAGCGAAGCGTGACGTGAAATGGGAGACTCTGAACTTCCCGGTCATTCGAGAGGGTCTCACGCGCGCGGACCAGGAAGCGCAGTTGCGTAAGTGGGA
>Ga0187803_10000821_pt1 | contig 12278 bp, 10 predicted proteins | sample NC_wetland_sal_i_2_FD_132425 | JGI IMG/M metagenome (GOLD analysis project Ga0187803, IMG submission 132425) | Wetland sediment microbial communities from Neuse River Estuary, North Carolina, USA - Control_3 | ecosystem: Environmental > Aquatic > Freshwater > Wetlands > Sediment | place: USA...
ACCGAACCCCTCGTCGGCCAACAATTCGTTGCCAACACCCACGATCAGAACTGAGTTTCCACCGGGATCCATCAAAGTGCCTGCCGCGCTTAAACGACGCGGAGTTCGCGGAGTAGCTCCCCCTTCGGAGTCAAGAGATGGATGGCGCAGGCGACACACGGATCAAACGAACGAACAATGCGCGCCACGGAGAAAGGATTTGCGGGATCTTTCACCGGCGCACCAAGGAGTGCCTGCTCGATGGCGCCCGGCTGTCCCCGGTCGTCACGCGGCGATGCGTTCCAGGTGGTTGGCACAACCGCCTGGTAGCGCTCGATCCGTTTATTCTTGATCGAAATCCAATGGCCGAGCGCACCTCGCGAGGCGTCCCACAGGCCCACTCCTTGTGCGTGGTCAGGTAGCACGGAGGGCGTGGCTGTAGGCTCCTCCAGCTTGATCTGGAGAACCCAGTCTGCCATCGCGTCGGCCATCACTTGCGTCTCGATGGCGCGGGCAAGGTGGCGACCCATCACCGAGAAGAGATTGTCTTCTGTAAAACGAAGCTGAGTAAGAGCTGTTCGGATGGCTTTTACGTGGAGCGGGTTGTTTCTTTGTTTCAGGGCAATCACCGCACGCGCCATCGGCCCGACCTCGTACACCGTGTTGTCATACCTTGGCGCTTTCAGCCAGGTGTACCCGCCAGTTTTGGTGGGATCTGGGTCCGTTTCACCGTTGACAGGAGACAAGTGGCTCCCCGAGCGGTACCAGGAAGCGGACACGTCTTCCGTGATTTTCGTGGAGTCCACGGGCGCAATTTTTCCGTCGCAGTATCGCGCCATCTGGAAGAACCGTTTCCGCCGCACCACTTCGGGCTCATTATCCAGATCAAATGCCCCGTAGGAGAGCAGGTTCTTGCACCCCGGTCCGATTTCGCCGTAGTCACGATAAACTTCGGCCAAGGTGAGCACGTCGGGCAAGTAGACGTTGTCGATGAACTCGCGCAATTCCTTCAGCCGCCACAGGAACGTGGTCACTTTGTCCACGCTTGGAGTTACCGTCACTCCGCCGGGCACCACCGAGGCGCAATGAGGCATCTTTCCCGAAAACACCGCGGACATTTCGTGCGCCTTCAGGCGGATGTGCAGCGCCTGCACGTAGTGGCTCATGATTTCATCGCTGGTGGTCTTCGGCAAGCGATAGTCTGCTTCGTAGCGCGGAATGAATGGCGGGAAGTCCGGTCCACGCACGAAATCGAGGGTTGCCAAATGATAGAAATGCAGCACATGTGACTGGATATAATTCGCGCCCTGAATCAGGTTACGAATGATGCGGCCGTTATCCGGTGGCATGATCCCCATGGCGTTGTCCAGGCACTGACAAGAGGCAACCGCGTGCGCCGTCGGACAAACGCCGCAAAACCGCTGCGTGAGTTGTACGGCGTCGAATGGGTCGCGCCCGGCAAGAATCTGCTCGAATCCGCGGTACAACGTTCCACCCGCGCGCGCCTCCACGACCACTCCGTCGTCTACGGTCGCTTCCACCCGGAGGTGGCCTTCAATGCGAGTCAATGGATCCACCACGACATGCGTTTTCATGGCTACCTCCTCTGGTAGATGGGTGAATGTGCGTCGGGGAAACCCGGCTCGGTGCAGCCGATGCACGGGGCGTTCGCGCTGACACACCAATTCACGCCGCTATTCCACTGCCTCACCGGGCAGTCCGCTTGTGTAAACGGCCCTTTGCAACCTAGCTCCAACAAGCAGCCCGGTTCGCCGAACTTCGTTGCAAATACGCCTTCATCCAAAAAATCGCGGTTGATGCAGCGGCTGTGCACGGTTTTTCCGTAATAGATTTTCAGGCGGCCCGCTTCATCCAGCTCTTTTGGTTTGGGCAATCCATACAGCAGAACCCGCGCAACCGTTCCGATGAACCAATCCGGATGGCAGGGGCAGCCGGGTATATTCACGACCGGCGTCGATATGTTGAGCATCTTGAGAGCATCCGTCATGCCCATCGAGCCGCTTGGATTCGGCTTGGCTGCTGCAACGCCCCCGTAAGCTGCGCACGTGCCCACTGTGAGCACGGCCATGGCGTCCGGGGTCAGCCGCCTCACCCATTCGAGCATCGGAATAGGCTTGCCGTCCTCTTCTCCGAGCGTGCCGAAAACTCCGGTGGCCTTCGTGGGGATCGCGCCTTCCACGATGTAAATGTATTTGCCTTTATTCTTCTTTGCTGTTTCAAGGGCTACGTCCGTCGACAGCTTGCCTGTCGCCGCCATCAGCGTCGAGTGGTAATCCAAGTAAAGCTGATTGCCCGGAAGAATCTGGTCGAGAATTACATTCTTGATGCTCGGATGAATGGTGTTGATCACCGAAACGGAGCAGCCGCTGCAGGCGGACATCTGCATCCAGATGAGGGGGTACTCTTTCACTGCTTGATCAAGGGCTGCGGAAAGTCGCGGAAGAAACGCCTCGGAGAACTCGTTTACTGCGGTTGCCGCCAACGACCATCGAAGGAACTCGCGCCTTGTGAACCCGGTTGCATCCATCGCTCACCTCCAAAACGACCGGGGCCGGCATCTGCCCTCCAGAGGGCCGAGTTACTTGTGGGGCGGCAGTAATTGCTCCCTTGTCTGCCCGGATTTCATGCACGGCGCCATCCCGGCAGGCAATAGGCTATGCTGGCCTCCTCTCTATACCTTGAATTGGCCCGGCTGACTCGGGTCAGTGAGGGTCATTTCAATCGAACAACAGAAGCAGGGGAGCGCCCTTCCAGGTTTTCCCGAACTGACGCTCCATCTGCAAGCAGCTTATCGTCCTGCTGCCAATGGCACTCCCGAACGCTTCTCGATCGGCACGACGTTCCGTTCCGTGTATCCAGTGTAGATTTGCCGCGGCCGCGCGATTTTCTGCTCCGGATCCTCGATCATCTCCTGCCACTGCGCCAGCCAGCCCACGGTCCTCGGAATCGCAAACAGCACCGTGAACATGTCCGGCTTGAAGCCCAGGGCCTGGTAGATGATCCCGGAGTAGAAGTCCACGTTGGGATAGAGCTTCCGCTTGATGAAGTATTCATCCTCGAGCGCGATGCGTTCGAGTTCCAACGCGATTTCCAGCTTGGGGTTCTTCCCGGTAGTCGCAAACACCTGGTCCGCGGCCCACTTGATGATTCGGGCGCGCGGGTCGTAATTCTTGTACACCCTGTGCCCGAAGCCCATCAGTTTTCCCTTGCCGGCCTTGATTCCTTCGATGTAGGCAGGCACGCGATCTTTGGTGCCGATTTCGTCCAGCATCTTCAGAACTTCTTCATTCGCACCGCCATGCAACGGGCCGGAAAGCGCCGCCGCTGCCGCCGCCGTGCTCACGTACGGGTCGGCCTGTGAACTACCCACCGCCCTCATCACGTTCGCGCTGCAGTTTTGTTCGTGATCCGCATGCAGGATGAACAGGATGTCCAGCGCGCGGGAAAGCACCGGATTGGCGTTGTACTTCGGTTCCACCATCCTCCACAGCATGTTCATGAAGTTTTCAGCGTAGCCGAGTTCATTGTCTGGGTACACATACGGATACCCCAGGCTGTGCCGGTAGGTGTACGCCGCGATCGTCGGCACCTTGCCGATCAACCGCCGAATCTGCAGCTTGCGCACTTCGGGGTCGTGCACGTTGCGCGATTCCGGGTACACCGTCGAAAGCGCCGCCACGGTGCTGATGAACATCCCCATCGGGTGCGCATCATGGTTGAACCCTTGCAAGAATTCCTTGGTCTTTTCGTGCAACATCGTGTGGTGCGTGATCTCGTCTTTCCAGGTGTGAAGCTGCGCCTCTGTCGGCAGCTCCCCATGGATAATCAGGTAGGCCACTTCCAGAAACGTGCACTTCTCCGCCAACTGTTCGATGGGATAGCCGCGATAGCGCAGAATCCCTTTGTCTCCATCAATGAACGTGATTGCGCTACGGCAGGAAGCAGTGTTCAAGAATGCCGGATCGTAGGTCATCATCCCGAAATCTTCGGGATCGGTTTTGATTTGCCGCAGATCCATCGCGCGGATGGCCCCTTGATTCACCGCCACTTCGTATTCCTTGTTATTCCGCTGGTCCACAATCTTCAAGGCGTCTTTCGCCATTTCATGTTCTCCCTTCCAATTTCTTGCGCTGGCCTGCTCCTTCCGCCTACGCTCCCAACTCCCAGCGCAGCGGAGTGGCGGAGTCGTATGAGGTGAATAGCGGGGATGGGAACCCTGTGGGCGAGCTACGCGTGAGGTTCTTTGGGTCGTTCTTGTGCATTGAAAACAAAAGCTTTAACTCCACGCAGCGTGCTCATAGGGAGCCTGGAGCGCCCCCTCGCCGGCAGGTGATGAATGCTTCAGCAGGTAACTGCCAGCACTCCATCCTTATCGTTTGGGTCACGTTTTCGCTGTGATTTCGCGCACTCTTCGCTGTGACCGTCACTTAGACGTCACCCCCTCGACCTCACGAAGGGCGCGCGGCCGGGCTCAAGGCCTTTCGCGTGGCCAGCACGTAGTGGGTCAGGTAATCCCGTGGGATGGCCCGGATGTATGGGCCGACCAGCCACGCAAAGATCCGCGGTACCGTACGGCTGAGGGCCAGGAATTCGATCTGAATGTACACGCCGTTATCCCTTTCCATGTAGCGCGTGTACAGGTTCAGTCCCCACAAGTAGCCACGATTGTTTTCCGGGCCCAATTCCTTCTCATAGGCCTTCCCGGCATTCTGCACTTCGGCGATGCGCACAGCGCGGGCGAAGCAGGAAGCGCGCAAACGGTCGGGCAGGAAATAGTCCACGCTGAACTCCGTGTCGTACACCACCGTGACGATGGCTTGCCTGTAGAGCCGGAAATCCACCGAGTAGTGTTGATTCACATGCGAGAGCACCTGGGCACGTTGTACGTCCGGTGCATAGATCTGTACGTGGCGGGCATAGTCCTGTGCAAGCGCCACGGCCTGGTCGCGTGTCGCGCCGGGAACGAATCCAATCGCCAGCCAATGATGAACCAGTCCATCAGGCACTTCGATTTGGTCGCCGTGGTCGCACGTGTGCATGGGCTCGACCACGACCTGCCCGCTCTGGAGGCGCGCCAACATGGAGCGCTTCTGCTTTTCAGGAAGGGAATCGAAGTAAAGAAAGTGCTGCGGGTCTGCCAACTCGCTTTGCATGCGGGCTTCGGTGCACTTTGTGTATCGCTGGAACGCCTCCGCCGTGCGCTGCGTCAATTCCGTTGCGCGCGTCGACGACGAAGCTGCAATACACAAACCCAGGAGGAGCAGCCCGGAACGTCTCTCCACGCTCAGCATACTCTCGCCACCTGGTTGTCGTTTCGGACTATGTAGTATACAAGATGGGGGTCCATATTTCGCTTTCTGACCCGGCTCACACCCTAGCGACTTGTCATCCTGAGGCGCGGCGCTTTACCCCGTCGAAGGATCTCAACGTAACAATCCAGCGCGTACTGCCGGTTGACCTGCGGGCTGTAGGCTGTCGACTGTTGGCTGCCTCTTTTACACGTGCGGCAGCGCGGCAATCACAGCGTCCGCAAACTCCTGTGTGTTCGCCTTTCCCCCCAAATCCCGCGTCATGTGTTTGCCCTCGCGGTACACTTTCCACAGCGCCTGTTCCACGCGGTCGGCGGTATATGCCTCTCCCAAATGATTCAGCATTAAAATCGAGCTCATCAACAACGCCGTCGGATTCGCCACGCCTTTCCCTGCAATATCCGGCGCCGTTCCGTGTACCGCCTCAAAAATCGCGCCTTCGTCCCCGATGTTCCCGCTGGGCACCACGCCCAACCCGCCCACCAGTCCCGCCGCCAGGTCGCTCATCACGTCCCCATACAAATTCGGCAGCAGCAAAATATCGAACTGCCCCGGGTCGATCACAATCTGCATGCACGCATTGTCGACGATTAGTTCCTTGTATTCGATTTCGGGAAACTTCTCTGCCACCGCGCGCACCGACCGCAAAAACAGCCCGTCGCTCATCTTCATGATGTTCGCTTTGTGGATCGCATGAATCTTCTTCCGCCCGGTTTTCCGCGCGTATTCGAACCCAAACTTCGCAATCTTCGTGGACGCCTTCTCCGTGATGATCTTCAGGCTCTCCACCACCCCGGGCACCACCTCGTGCTCCAGTCCCGAGTACAAATCCTCGGTGTTCTCCCGCACGATCACCACGTCCACATTATCGAAGTGCGACTTCACCCCCGGCAGATTCTTCACTGGGCGCAAGTTCGCGTACAAATCCAGACTCTTCCGCAGCGCTACGTTCACGCTTCGCGCGCCGCCGGCAATCGCCGTCGTCATCGGCCCCTTCAACGCCACGCGATTCCGTCGCACCGATTCGATTGCCGCGGTGTTCAACACCTCCGCGCCCGTCGTGGCCGTGTCCGTCTTCTCCGCGCGCGCTTCCAGCACTTCCCATTCAATCTGCACGCCCGAAGCGTCCAGAATCCGCCGTACCGCCGCGGCTACTTCCGGTCCAATGCCTTCACCCGGCAACAACGTAACTTTATGTCGCATGATGCATCTATTTTAAGGGAACGCACACTCATTGTCGAAGAGACCCTTTGTCTCGGCAGTGGAACCCGTCATCCCGAGCGCGCCGTCGCGGACGAGGGATCCGTCTTTGTTCGTGGTTTCGCGGGCTTTTGTTTTCGCGGCGCTGTTGTTTTTTGTAGTGGCCGACCTTCAGGTCGGTTCTTGGGTTTCTCTTGGAACTGTAGCGGCGGGTTTATCCCGCTGTCTGGTTTTGTAGGGCCCGCCTTCCGAGGCGGGCCGCTCACATTGCCAGGGCAGGGAAGCGGCCTTTATCTTGGTTTTGTTTTTGCTTTCTGATATCTGATCGCTGATATCTGATATCCATTCAGGGCAGGGAAGTGTCCGGTAAGCACGTCCCGTTTGCGTTTTTTTGCCGTGTGTTATACTAGAGTTGTGAAATTCCTCGCAGACGATGCTGCGAGCGGAGGCCAAAGAAATTATGATCAACCTGACGCCCAACGCCGCTACTAAGGTCAAGGAAATCATGAGCATGCAGAATCCCGTTCCCACGGCTCTGCGCGTCGCCGTCGTCGGTGGCGGCTGCTCCGGCTTTCAGTACCACATGGCGTTTGAAAATCAGACCAATGAGACGGACGAAGTCGTGGACTTCAACGGCCTCAAGGTCGCGGTCGACCAGATGAGTTCCATGTATCTCGACGGTGTCGAGATCGACTACGTCGAAACTCTCGAAGGCGCCGGCTTCAAGTTCAACAACCCCAACGTCAAGAGCACCTGCGGCTGCGGCAGTTCCTTCAGCGTCTAAGTTAGCCCCGCCTGTGTAGCGGCCGCTTTCCGAAGCGGGCACATTTACAACGCAATCTCTCCAAGGCTCTTGGCTAGCTCCAGGAGCCTTTTCTTTTGCCTCCTCTCCGATTATTTGGCCGGCAGAACCAACTCGTACTTAACCTCACCTGCAGTCATAGAGACACTCACTGCCAACTCTCCGCAGAATCGCTTCGTTTTTCCCTTATGCTGGTAAGGACGAAACTTCCAACTCTTAACCGACTCCATTACGACCCCGAAAGTAAGTGCTGGCCCGGAAAGAACCTTTATGCACTGGACATTTCCGGCCTTATCCACCCCTATCGACATCACAATGATCCCTTTGAGGTGAACGCTGGGTTCGTTCATTGGGATCTGTATTGGCTTTTTTACCTGCACCAACTCCTGAAACACGTTTGGGGGCAGTCTCGTGTACCCTTTTCCGCAACAACTGCTCTCAGCACTAACCCCTCCCCCAAGAAGGCACCATCCAAGCATCAGCAAAATGCATTGAGTTCTCAACGGTCCACACCTCTACTCAATCTAGACGCCACCCAATTAGACAATGTGCCCGCAGAGGCTTTATTCTTATGTGAAGCCGCATGAAAATAGCCCTCGCTCAATTCAATCCCACCGTCGGCGATTTTGACGGCAATTCCTCGCGCATCCTCAATCTCGCCGAGCAGGCCAAGCGCCTCGGCGCCGACCTCGCCGTCTTTTCCGAGCTCTGTATCTGCGGCTACTTGCCCCTCGATCTACTCGAACGCCCCGCTTTCATTCAGCGCAATCTGGACACTCTCAGTCGCGTTGCCGCGCAAATGCCTCTCCCCGCCATCGTCGGCTATGCCGGCCGCGTCAACCCGGATTTGCAAAGGGCAGGGAAGTCCATTGCCAATAAAGCCGCGCTCATCCACGAAGGCCGTATCGTCTTCGAGCAGTCCAAAATGCTCCTCCCCACCTACGACGTCTTCGACGAATCCCGCTATTTCCAGCCCGGCGACAAGCAGTACGTCTACGGCCTCGGACAGGAGCAGCTCGGCATCACCATCTGCGAAGACGTCTGGAATGACAAAACCTTCTGGGCCTCGCCCATGTACGCCCGCGATCCGGTCAGCGAACTCATCTCCCGCGGCACCAGCGTCCTCATCAACATTTCCGCCTCGCCCTTCACCATGGACAAGCGCTTCCTTCGCCTCGGCATGCTTCGTTCCATCGCCCTCCACCACAAGCGCCCGGTCATCTACGTCAATCAGGTTGGCGGCAACGATTCCCTCATCTTCGATGGTGCCAGCGTCGCCTTCACTCCCACCGGCAAAATCGCCGCGCAGGCCAAAGCCTTCGACGACGATCTCGTCCTTTTTGACACCGTTACCGGTCAGGGCGACGTCCACGATCAGCCCTCCGACGAACTCGCCTACGCCCATCAGGCCCTCGTGATCGGCACCCGTGACTACGTCCGCAAATGCAAATTCTCCAAAGCCATCGTCGGCCTCAGCGGCGGTGTGGACTCCGCCGTGGTCGCCGCCATTGCCGTTGCCGCGCTCGGCACCGCCAACGTTCTCGGCGTTTCCATGCCCGGACCGTTTTCTTCCGAAGGCAGCAAGACCGACGCCCAGGCTCTTGCGCGTAACCTCAACATCGAATTCCTCACCATTCCCATCGGCCAGGTCTTCGAAGCCTACAAACACGCTCTCGAACCCGCCTTCGCCGATCGCCCGCCGGACACCACCGAGGAGAACATCCAGGCCCGCATCCGTGGCAATTACCTCATGGCGCTTTCGAATAAGTTCGGCTCCATGGTGCTCAGCACCGGCAACAAATCCGAAAACGCCGTCGGCTACTGCACTCTCTACGGCGACATGGCTGGCGGCCTCGGTGTCATTTCCGATGTTCCCAAACTCATGGTTTATGAACTCGCGAACTACATAAATCGCGAAAGGGAAGTAATCCCCCGCTCCACCATCGACAAAGCGCCCTCTGCCGAACTCCGCCCAGACCAGAAGGACACGGACTCCCTGCCTCCGTACGACGTCCTGGACCGCATCTTGAAAGCCTATATTGAAGAGGTGATGTGCCCCGAGGAAATCGCTATCGAGACCGGCATCGGCCTAAAGCTCGTCCGCGACATCGCCTCGGTCGTCGATCGCAACGAGTACAAGCGCAAACAAGCCGCTCCCGGCCTCAAGATTACGTCGCGCGCCTTTGGCTTTGGACGGCCTTTTCCCATCGCCCAGCGCTTCATTCCATGAAACAATTTGCGGGCACGATCTCTTCCTCTCGGGTTCGTAGGGGCGGCTTTACGCCGCCCTCTTGGGTTTGTAGCGCGATTTTTGCGTCCCGTGCGCACTTTACCGGGATGGCCAACCTTCAGGTTGGTTCTTGGGTTTCTCTTGGATCGTGTAGCGGCGGGTTTATCCCGCCGCTCTTTGATACGGCAAAACACTGTACCAGCGGGTTTATCTCGCCGCGAGCAGGTCGCTGTTACAATAAACTTAGGACTCAAAACTTACTACTTATAACTAAACCGAGGTCACGCGTGAAAATTATACTGAAGCTCGCTCTACTCGCATCTCTCGCTCTCGCGGCCACTCTCGCCTCGGCGCAGCAACCCGCGCCGCCATCTCCCTCCGCAATTCAAAAGACCGTCGAAGCCTTCCTTCGCAACTACTTTGCCCTCGGCCCGGACATCACCATCGTCGTCGGCGCTCCCAAATCGCTCGGCTCCTCCGGCCTCTCCGAACTTCCCATCGAGGTTAAGACTCCCGAAGGGTCCGATGACCTGAAGATGTATGTCACCGCCGACGGCCGCTATCTCCTCCGCGGCGAAATCAACGACCTCACCACCGACCCTCTCGCAGAGAACCTCGCCAAGATCGACACCAAGGGCGCTCCCGTCTTCGGTGATCCCAAGGCGGCCATCACCATCGTCGAATACGCGGACTTCGAATGTCCCGTATGCCGCAATTTTCACGACGCCATCCGCGCCCTTCTACCCAAATATCCCCAAGTCAAACTCATCTTCCGGGATTTCCCCCTGGACGCCATCCATCCTTGGGCCCGCACCGCCTCTCTTGCCGGCCGCTGCGCCTACCAGCAGGATCCGAAAGCTTTCTGGAAGCTCTATGACTTGATCTACGACAATCAGGAAATCATCTCCGCCTCCGATGTCTTCGACAAAATGATGGACTACGCTGCCCGTGCCTCCCTCAACACAGACACCTTCAAGTCTTGCCTCAGCGGTCCCCAAGCCACCGCCGAGGTCGACGCCAGCCTCGCCAACGGCAAGGTCATGGACGTCCGAAGCACCCCAACCCTCTTCGTCAATGGCCGCCGCCTCGTCGGTGGGGATCCCCACACCCTCCAGCAATACATCGACTTCGAAGTCGCCCACCTCAAATCCCCCAAAAAATAAGTTAGATGAACGCGGCTGTAGCGCAGGGCGAGCCCCCGCGCGATGTTGGCGTCCCGGTCCAACCAACCGGGAAGCCCTGCAACTTTTCATTTGCGCCCGATTCGGTCTTTGGAGCGCCGGCATCTTGCCGGCCATTAGCGGGATGAATCTCGCTTGGATTTGAAAACTCACGTTGACTTGTTCTCAGGAGGGAAGTACGCGAGAAGAGAACGCCACGGCCAACCTTACTAAGGTGACCCTATGCCAAACACATTCACACCCATTTTCAGGTAAACATAATATAGCTTATAGGACGCGCTGTCAAGGCTTTTCTTCAATCTTTCCCATCTTTCCTGTGGATATCCGGGCCCCAATAGCCCTTCTCTCGTACTTCCCCGGCTGGCGCGGGGGGTGCGCCAGCCGCAATCCTCGTCTGGCAAGAACGCAGCATTTCTATCTTTACTTAAAACTTGCAACTGGAAACTGATTACTTGGCCAACTTCGCGGCCACCACTCCCGCCGCCTCGCCAATCGCAAACCATTTCGCCGCGCGCGCAACGCGCCGCAGCACCGATCCTCCGCGCGCCGCCTGCAGGGCACTGTCCCGTTTCCTGCTCAGTGTCTGTGTCTTGACTCTCTCGTCCGCCAGGTCCCCCCGGGCTGCCACAAGCTCGGCCTGGCACTCTTTGCACGCCACGGCAAGGTCATACAGCGGCTTCAGGTCCTCCACGGGCAACAGAATCCTCGGGCTCGGGCTATCCGGCTTGCCCTCGCCGCTTGACTGGCCCGCCGCAGGAGATTGTGGCGGTTCCTCCACGACCAGCGGCTTTGGTAGCGGCAGAACCTCCGGCAAGGCCTTCACCACCTGCTCCGGCTTTTGCACTTCAGCCTTTTTCTTCTGCAGGTCTGCCAACTGCTCCTCGAGCTCTGTCTTTCGGGCTTGCTCTCGCGCGTTCGCTGCCTGCAACGCGTCTGCTGCGGTCTTCAATTTCTCCTGCAGTTGAGCCCGCTCCCGCTGCACCCCACGCCATGCCACGTACACACTCACGGCGAGCATCACCACAATCATCCCCGCCGCAACTTGCAGCCACCGTTTCAATTCTTCCGCTCTCTGTTTTGTGAACTCTTAAACTCTTGAATTTGTGAACTCTTCAACTTTCTTTTCTTTTCCTTATCTGTACCGCGCCACCCGTGCCACTACCTCATCTGCATAATCCGGATCGCCCCCGCCATTCCATGCAAGCAGCGCCTTGTGCAAGTCCCCGCCTGCCGCTTCCAGTTTCCTTCGCAAAATCTTGCATCCCGTCGCCAATCCCACCGCCGGATCGCAAAGCATCGAAAGGTGCAGGGAATTCAAGCCCATTTCGCGCGCCGTTTGTCCCATCACTTGCATCAACCCCCAGGAAAATCCCCGCGCGTATGCTTCCGTCGCTCCTACCTTATTGTTTGTGTACAAGGGCGCAACATACTTCGCGAAGAACAGCGGCTCGTACCGCAGGGCCCAGGTGTTCCAGCCGGACTCCTGCTCCACCACCGCGCATACCACCGCCGGGTCCAGTCCTTCCGCCTCCGCGGCCCGCCCCGCCATCGCCATC
>Ga0187803_10000822_pt1 | contig 12274 bp, 10 predicted proteins | sample NC_wetland_sal_i_2_FD_132425 | JGI IMG/M metagenome (GOLD analysis project Ga0187803, IMG submission 132425) | Wetland sediment microbial communities from Neuse River Estuary, North Carolina, USA - Control_3 | ecosystem: Environmental > Aquatic > Freshwater > Wetlands > Sediment | place: USA...
CCGCAATCGCCTCGAATGCCACTACTGCGGCTCCATTCAGCCGGTGCCGAAGACGTGCCCAAAGTGCGATTCCAAGTACATCTATTTTTTTGGCGAAGGCTCCGAGCATCTCGAAGAGCGGTTGCGCAAGGAATTTCCCGGGGCTAGGATCGCGCGGCTGGACCGCGACACCGCGCGCACCAAGCAGCAGTATCAGGAAACGCTTGGCGCTTTTGCCAGCGGCGCGTTGGACATTCTGGTGGGCACGCAAATGCTTGCCAAAGGCCACGATTTCCAGCGCGTCACTCTGGTGGGAGTGGTTTCCGCGGACTCTTCGCTCAGCATGCCGGATTTTCGCGCCGCTGAGCGCACTTTCCAGCTACTCACGCAAGTAGCTGGGCGCGCCGGCCGCGGCGAACTTCCCGGGCGCGTCCTGATTCAAACGTATTACCCCGAGCATTACGCCATTCAGGACGCCGTGCGCCAGGACTATCTCTCTTTTTACGAGCGGGAGCAGTATTTCCGCCGCTTGATGGCTTATCCGCCGTTCACGTCGCTTGCCAATGTCATTATCCGCGACACAAAGCTGGAAAATGCCATCCGATGGTCGCGCCGCCTGTCTGAATATTTTTCGCCGCAGGATGGAAAGGGAATTCGCATTCTGGGTCCCGCGTCGGCGCCGCTGGCGCGTTTGAAGAAAGAGCATCGCTACCAATTCCTGCTGAAATCGCCGAAGCGCACTGTGATTACCAGGCTCCTGGCCGGGGCGCTATCATTCTGCGACGCCAACGAAATTCCGCAGACCGCTGTTCTCGTGGATATGGACCCGGTCACTTTGCTGTGATTGTTTTCAGGATCGGCGTGCTCAGGAGAGCGGATTCGGCATGAAGCAGAGTACAAAGACGACCAGCGCCAAGAAGGCCAGCCACCGGCGATTGGGATCGAGCGGCGTCAGATCGTAGATGGGCGGCAAGCGGAAGAATCGCAGCCCAAAGAGAATTCCCGCCCACAATAGCCAGCCGTTCCATTGAAACGCGCCTAGAAGAACGAGAATCAGTGGCAAAAGCAGCGAAACTATACGGTGCACGCGGCGATTGAAGGAGCGCACAATATGGCCGCCATCGAGCTGTCCCACAGGGAGCAAATTCAGCGCCGTCGCAAACAAGCCTACCCAGGCGGCGCGCCCTACGGGATGCAGCAGCAGGTCGGTGACAGGCGCATTGGGCTGAAGCACGGCGGAGAAAAGATGTAGGACCAGCGGCACTCCGAAAACCAGATCCGCGTTGCCATCATTGCCCAGCGCCGGAACGACCTTGGCATGCAGCACGCCATAGGCCAAGGCCGGCAGGGCCACCACGAAGCCCACCAGCGGCCCCGATGCACCTACATCGAACAATGCGCGCAGCGAACGGATCGGCGAGCGAATCAGGATGAACGCCCCGAAGGTCCCGATCAGCGTGGGCGCGGGAATGAAAAACGGATAGCTGGCGCGAATATGATGATGGCGGCAGGCGAAATAGTGTCCCAGTTCATGTGCCAACAGAATGATGAGAAGCGTGACCGCAAAGGGAAGGCCCGCAAGCAGTGCCGCCGGATTGCGGTACAGCAGCCGAAAAGTCTGAAAGAGTGCGTCCCAAGAAGCGGCCTGGTTGTGCGCATACGCAGCGGCAAAATGGGTTCCCGCGATCAGAGAGGTGATCAGTGTGAGAAGAAACAGGCCAACGGCCAGCACCAGGGATTGTGTCGAAGGGTGGGGCAGCGCCACCTCGTAATACGTGCCGCTGCCTCGAGCTGCGGACCACGCAGACGGGTCCATATAGGCGGGAGCGCGCGGTTCTGATTCCTGTGGGGTCACGAGGTTCTACTTGGCGGCGTTGGCGGCGGTATCTTCCAAACCCTGAAGTTCCTTGCCCGGCTTGAAACGAACGGCTTTGCCCGGCGGAATGCTGACCTCTTCGCCGGTGCGTGGGTTGCGCCCAATGCCGGTCTTGCGTGGTTTCACGCTGAAGACGCCGAACTTGCGCAGTTCGATGCGTTGTCCCCGTCCGAGCGCGCTTTTGAGCGACTCGAAGACCGTCTCGACGGCTTGTTCCGCCTTGGTGCGGCTGATGTTAGCTTTGGCAACAACAGCGTTTACGATATCAAGCTTGATCACACCACCCTCCAACAATCCGTGGCCAGATGCTAGAGGCTGCCGCCCGGGTTGTCAAGACGTTCGGCCTCATCTACACTTTTACACTTCAAGCCTACACTTTTGGGGAAAGTTTTTCAGGAGGATTGGATGTCCGTCAAGCCAGACCATTGGATTCGCAAGATGTCGCTGGAGCACAGGATGATTGAGCCGTTTACGGACCGGCAGGTCCGGGAAGGCGTCATCAGTTACGGCCTCTCTTCGTATGGCTATGACATCCGCGTCGCCGACGAGTTCCGCATTTTTACCAACGTCAATTCCACCATCGTGGATCCCAAGCATTTCGATCCGCGCTCGCTGGTGGAATATAAGGGAGACGTCTGCATCGTGCCCCCGAATTCGTTTGCGCTGGCGCGCTCGATCGAATATTTCCGCATCCCGCGCAACGTGCTGACGATCTGCCTCGGCAAATCCACCTACGCGCGCTGCGGGATCATTGTGAACGTCACGCCGTTCGAACCGGAGTGGGAAGGCTTCGTCACTCTGGAAATCAGCAACACCACGCCGCTGCCCGCGAAGATTTACGCCAACGAAGGTCTTTGCCAAGTTATATTTTTTGAGAGTGACGAAGAGTGCGAAGTCAGCTACAAGGACAAGAAAGGGAAGTATCAGGCCCAGGGGGGCATCGTTCTCCCGCGGCTGTAGCGGCCCCCAATTGTTTCAAATTCATTGGGATGAGCGTGGCCTCGCGCCAATTCTCTTGTCAGATACAGGAACTTATTTCTTTACGAACCCCGCGGAGTGGCCCCAGCTGCCCGACATGACAAATTCCGCGATTGGCTTGCGCTTGCGAGGCGCCAGTTCGCGGTCGCGCAGCGGTTGCGGCAGCGATTGCGGATCGCCCGGATAGCCGATGGTAAATGCGGCAATCGGCTCCCAACCATTGGCAATTTGAAACGCTTCTATGGCCTTACGCGGATCAAATCCCGCCATCTGGTGCACGAATAGTCCCCGCGCCGTGGCTTCGGTCGTCAACTGTGAAACCGCCGCTCCTGTATCGTAGAAAGCGTTGCGGTTGAGATTTCCGTTGCGCGCAAAGGCCAGCTCCGAAACCGCGATCACCAGGACGGGTGCATGTTTCGCCCAGTTCTGGTTGAATTCCACGAGTGTGCCGAGGATCTTCCCGAATGTCTCCGAATCCTCTTTTGTTCCCACCACGAAAGCCCACGGCTGTTCGTTATTGCTCGATGGCGCCCACCGCGCGGCCTCAAAAAGACTGCGCAAAATCTCCGGTGAAACGGCTTGCTCTGACCATGCCCGCGGGCTCCATCGTTCGCGGATCAACTCCTGCACGGGATACTCGGTTTGTGCCTGATTCTTCATATTTTTCCTTCCCCATTTTCTGAAAAGCGTGCCTCGAAAGAATTGCGGGCGGTTATCGAACGCCGCCCGCGATCTTCTTGTTTTTCCCTCAAGGTTCCGGGGCTCACTTGGCTGGCGGCGGGATCACCATCTCCACGTCGAGCGTGTTTTTCACTTCGTCACTCACCACAACGCCGCCCCCTTCCAGCGCCGCGTTCCATTTCACGCCGAAATTCTGGCGGTTGACGTTTGTAGTCGCAAAGACGGCCGAGCGCTGCGATTGCCAGGGATCCTTGGTGGGCGCCGTGGGCATAGTTGCCTCCAGCACCACCTGCCTGGTCACGCCCCGAATGGTGAGGTCACCAGTCACTTTCAGCTTGCCGGGCCCGGCTTGCTCCGCCTTGTTGGATTTGAAGGTGATGGTGGGGTAGTTGGCGACGTCAAAAAAGTCGGGGCTCTTCAAGTGCTTGTCGCGATCCGGTTCGCGTGTGTCCACGCTGGTGGCGTCGATGGTCACCTCGACAATGGACTTGGTGATGTCCTTGTCGCCCACCACGATTGTTCCATTCACACCGTGGAACTCCCCGCGCACCGTCGAAATCATCAGGTGGGTCACTGCAAATTCTGCCGAACTGTGCTGAGGGTCAATTTTAAAAGTTGTCGGTGCGGCGTTCGCCATCAGCGATAACAGTATGGTCAGCCCCGCGACTGCTGCGATTCGCGAAATGCTTGCTTTCATTCTTCCTTCTTCTTGTGTTTGTTGCGAAAGTCCTTCTTGGATGCGTCAAACCCTTACACCGGTTTACGCATTGCCAGCTCTTCCAACAATTCCTTCAGCGCTTTCAGCCGCGCGGCGCTCATGTGCCGGAATTGTCCCTTGTGCAGTTCTCCCACGGGACGGTCCAGCTTTTTCAGCAGCGCCAGGCCCTCCGCGGTGATGCGGGTCTTCACCACGCGGCGGTCTTCCTTCTGCCGCGCGCGCGTGATCCATTCCCGCTTTTCCATGCGATCCAGCAGCCTGGTCATGTCAGGATCGCGCGAAATCATCTCTTCGCCGATGCCCCGGCAGAGCAATCCTTCCGGCTCCGCGCCGCGAAGAATGCGCAGCACGTTGTACTGCGCCCCAGTCAGCCCGGCGGCTTTCAGCAATTGTTCGGCTTCTTGAGAGAGGGAATCGGCGGTCTTGAGGATGGTCACAAACAACTGAGCCTCCAGCGGCACGTCCGCACGGGAGGTCTTTCTTCGAGTGTTCATGTATTGAATGTAGTCGTTCTAACGACTATTGTCAAGAGGAAATATGTTCGCCCCCCGCCCCCGGTCAGGGCTTGGTGACCGGCCGCAGGGCCACCTCGCTGATGAAGCTCTGCGGCCCCTGCGTCGCCAGCATCCCCACCGCGTGGGCCACGTCTTCCGCGGACAGCACTTTCCGCGGATCCTTCGGGCCGCGCCCGGAGAAGTCCGTAGCCACGCTTCCCGGACAGATCAGGCTCACACGGATGCCGTGCCCGCGCAGATCCTCCGCCATGCACCCTGCCAGGCCTTGCAGGCCCCACTTCGAAGCGCAGTACAGGGCGCCGCCGGCGAAGGTATTTTTCCCCGCGAGCGAACTGATGTTGATGATGTCCCCGCGGCCTCGCGCGATCATCAACGGTGCCACTGCCGCTGACATCAGGAACACGCTCTTGAGGTTGGTGTTCATCACCTTGTTCCAGTCCTCTTCGCTCTTTTCCTGCACTGGTCCGAATCCGGGATTGCCGATACCGGCGTTGTTAACCAGGATGGTGATGGGCCCAAGGTTGTCCTCCGTGGCCCGCACCAGCGCCGCCACATCCGCCGCCCTAGTCACATCCGCTGCATGTGCATAAACTCTTCCTCCCAGGCCTTCCAATTCCAGTGCCGCCTTCTCCAGGGCCTTCGCATCTCGGGCGCAAAGACTCACCGCTGCGCCCAATTCCGAAAGCTTGCGGGCAATGGCTTTGCCTATACCCCGGCTGCCCCCGGTCACCAGCGCCACCTGTCCCGCCAGCGGCCTCTCCGAGCCCGTCCGACCATTTACTTCGCTTATGTTCGCCATTCGAATTCTTCCTCGCCCCGGCCACTTTTTTTGTGCGACACTCATCTTACTCCTAAGGATGGTGCTCTACTCCGGGTACCTCGGAGGTACACGGGGTTCAGGGATAGCAGTGCATCACCTGGCTTGGCGCCCAGATTGTGCCGGGTCGTTCCCGGTATCGGCTTGCGCAGGGAAGGCGGGTGCACCTATAATTCGTAAGTTTCCCGCAGGGCAATTCCGGTTCGCAGGGTTCGTACGGGGATTCTGGTCGGCATCCATTGGTGGCTGCGGGTTCGCGCAATTTTACTTCCGTGAATGGAACGAGGAGAAAAGGGAATGAACGCAATTCGTAGGATGGCAAGCCTTGCAGTACTCGGTGCGCTTTGCCTCTTTGGCAGCACCTTGGCCCCGGTACGGGCTCAGGACGCGTCCGGCGGAGCAGCGGGCCAGCAGAAGTACACCATGGCGGAGTACAACGCGTATAAGGCCGCCGCTGCCGAAACCGCTCCTGCGGCCCAGCTGAAGCTGCTCGACGACTTCGTCTCGAAGTATCCGAGCTCCGCTCTTCTGAATTACATCTACACGCTGTACTACAACAATTACGGCGCGCAGAAGAATTTCCCCAAGACCATCGAGTATTGCGACAAGGTGATCGCGCTGGGAGACAAGGTCACGCCTAACGAGCGCTATCAGGCCTATTCCGTGCGCGCGTACGCCTACAACAACATCCCGAATCCCGACGCCGCCAGCGCCAAGGCTGCGCGCGCCGCCGCTCTTGCCGGCGTTCAGACCGTGCCTCTGGTCCCCAAGCCCGAGGGCGTGGATGACGCCAAGTTCGATGAGGACAAGAAGCGATCCATTATTTTCTTCAACGGCACGGCTGCCAATGCCGCGATGGCCGCGAAAGACTATGCGGGCGCGATTGAGTCCTACCGGGCAGTTCTGGCGGTCACCCCGGAGGATCTGACCTCCAACTACAGCCTCGGCAAGGCCTATATGGCCACCACGCCGCCGCAGCCGGTGGATGCGCTTTGGTACTTTGCTCGCGCGGCCGCTTCCAAGAACGCCAACGAGCAGCAGTCCAAGACAGTGAAAGCTTATTTGCGCAAACTCATCGTCAACTTCCAGGGCGGGACTGTTTGTGACCCCCTGACCGACGCCGAGATGAACGAGCTTCTTCAGCTCGCCGCCAGCTCCGCAAACCGGCCGGCCAGCTACAAGTTGTTCAGCGGGGCGGACCTTGATGCCGCCCGCAAGGATATGACCATCGCCTCCGTGGTCACCGATCTCAAGACTGGCGGTGACAAGGCCAAGCTTACTTGGACCAGCGCTTGCGGCCTGGAGTTTCCCGATGTGCCCGGCAAGATCCTTGACGTTACCCCTGGAGAAACTGTGGACATCAAGACAGCCTTCGTCACCAGCCAGGCCGAATTCGACGCCGCGACCACTCCAAACATGGAAGTGCAGATTGCCGGACAGCCCGCGGCCGGGAAGCTCGAAAAGGACAATTCCTTCCGTTTCACCGGGACTCTGGAATCCTATGATCCTGATCCCGCCTTTATGCTTCACTGGGACAAGGCCAAGGTGAACGCGGAAGACCTTCCCAAGGAGAAAACCCCTGCCAAGAAGCCTGCCCCTAAAAAGCCGGCTCCCAAGAACTCCTGATCGTTATTCAACTCTGAAAACGTGGACGGCCCCGATTCTGTCGGGGCCGTTTCTATTTGCCGTGAAGTTTTAGCGGGATCTCACCCTATCCGGCCGGGAGCACGGCACACCGGCTGGCGGTGCGCGTTCCCCGGCGCTTCTATCGTCCTTTGCCTCGCTGGTGATCCAGCCGGTACTCCGTCATCTTCCTGCTCAGGGTGTTCCGGTGGATGCCGAGCACTTCCGCGGCACGCGACTGGTTTCCGTTCGTGCGCTCCAGCACGCGCTTGATGAAGCGCTTCTCAAACTCCCCCACCGCCTCGTCAAAAAGAATCCCGCGCTCGACCATCTGCGTCACGAGCCCTTCCAATTGATCTCTCACGTCCGCACTCTCCACTTCAGGCTATTTCGTTTCGAAAGGGCCGTTTTGCTAGTCCAAATCTTGTCCCACCAGGATGCGGTAGGCTTCCCGGTATTTTGCGCGCGTGGCAGCCACGACCTCGGGGGGCAGGTCCGGTCCCGGTGGCGTCTTCGGCCACCGAATCCGTTCGAGGTAATCACGTACAAACTGCTTGTCAAAGGACGGCTGGGCGCCGCCCGGCTTGTATCCTTGCGCAGGCCAGAACCGCGAGGAATCCGGCGTCAACGCTTCGTCAATCCAGATCAATCTTCCATCCAACAGCCCGAATTCAAATTTTGTGTCCGCCAGCAGGATTCCGCGCGGCTCCGCGTAGGCTGACGCCCGCCGGTAAATCTCCAGGCTGATGCTGCGAGCCTTTTCTGCCATCTCTTTTCCGATGGTCGCCGCCGCGCGTTCGAAGGGAATATTCTCGTCGTGCCCGGTAACCGCCTTTGTTGACGGCGTGAAGATAGGTTCCGGCAGCTTTTCGGACTCCTTCAAACCGTGCGGCAGGGCAATGCCGCAAACTTTTCCCGTGGCGCAGTACTCTTTCCAGCCGGAGCCGGAGAGGTATCCCCGCGCGACGCATTCTATCGGCAGCGGCTGCGTCTTGCGCACCACCATCGAGCGTCCCCGCAAGTCATCTTGATAGGTGTCGAACGGGGCAGGGAACTCCGTTGCGCTCAGCACGTGATTGGGAATCACGTCCGCAAGCAGGTTGAACCAAAAGAGCGAAAGCTGCGTCAGCACACGCCCCTTGTCGGGAATCGGGGTCGGCATCACGACATCGAACGCGGAGAGCCGGTCCGTGGCCACGATCAGCAAACGGTCGCCGAGATCATAAATGTCCCGGACCTTGCCTCGCGCTATCGGAGTCACACCGGCAAAATTCGTTTCGCGAATTACTTTTCTTGTTAGAGTGGCGCTCACGCTAATCTTGCCCCTATAAGAGTGTTCTGCATTCTAACCTACCGCATGCTGATGTCAATGTGACGAGGGTGCAATTTTTTCGAGGCTCGGTCTCCTGAAGTCAGCGCTCAGCGCAAATAAAGACGGGGCGGATTCTTACCCGCCCCGAACTTCAGAATTCAGGACTTTCTTAAGCCGCTGATGCTGCCGCCGCGCGTTGTTTTGGCGCGGGCTCCTCTTCGCCTTCCCAACGTACGCTGACCAGCTTCGATACGCCGGGCTCTTGCATGGTTACGCCATACAGCACACTGCCGGTCTCCATGGTTTTGCGGTTGTGGGTCACCACGATGAATTGTGTTTGCGCGCTCATGTCGCCAATGAGGCACGTAAAACGACCAACGTTGGCTTCGTCCAGCGGTGCATCCACTTCGTCCAGGATGCAGAAGGGGCTCGGTTGGTAGCGGAAGATCGCGATCAGCAGTGCCAGCGCGGTCATGGCCTTTTCTCCGCCCGAAAGCAGCAGCACGTTCTGCAAGCGCTTTCCCGGAGGCGATGCCACGATGTCTATGCCCGCGTCACCGGAGCTGTCCGGTTCCGTCAAACGCATCTCCGCGGTACCTCCGCCGAAGATGGTGTGAAACGCGGTCGTAAAGTTGGAATTGATGGAGGCAAAGGCTTGCTCGAACTTCTCCTTGGTTAACACGTCGAGTTCCTTGATGGCCTGTTGCGTGTCAGCGATGGAGAGCAGCAGGTCGTCCCTCTCGCGCGTCAGGAACGTGAAGCGTTGGTCGCACTCGTTGAACTCTTCGAGCGCCATCATGTTCACCGCGCCCATGTTCTCAATGCGTTGCTTCATCTCGCGGTAGCTCGCTTCCGCCGCCGCCAGTTCGTCGCCGCTCATGAACGCCGTTTCCGAAGCGATCAGATCCTCCGGTTGTGCATTCACCTCGGCCAGATAGGCCTCCCGCAGGTGCTGGCGGTCGGAATCGTTCCTGGCCTTTTCCACCTCAAACTTGCCGCGCTCTTCGCGCATCTCCAGCAGCGCTTGGCGCGCCATTCGCAGATGATCTTCCGCTCGTGTCACCCGCGTCCGTGCGGCATCCCACTCCAGCTCCAGTTCCTTCTGCCGTTCTTCCAACCGGGTCTTTTCGCCGCGAAGCGCCAGTAGCTGCTGCGTCAGTTCTTCCGTCTGCTGCGCCATCGCCGTGGTTTCCTCGCTGATCGAAACTTCCTGCTGATGCAGAGCCGCTTCACGCCGTTCCAGGTCGGCTTTTTCTTCCTGCAGCCGCTTGGCGATGGCCTCGGCGGAAGCCAACCGCTCGTTCATCGTGGCCAGTTCGGCCCGCGCCGTAGCCAGTTCTTCCTGTTCGGATTGAATCGCGCCGCGAAGTCGCAGGACCTGCTCGGTCAAGCGTGCGCATTCGGCTTCCGCCTCAGCGCGGCTCGTTGCCGCCGCTTCATGCTGGAGTTGCGCGCGCCGCGCGCGTTGCTGCGCCGCTTCGATCTCTTTCCGGACCAGTTCCAGCTCGTTCTGGCAGACCGCCAGGTCCAAGCCCAGCCGAGCCAAATCGCTCTGCGTCTGCTCGTGCCGGTGCTGCGCGGCGAACTGCGCCCGCTCCGCGTCGCGCTGCTCTACCGAAAGTATCTCCTGAGCTTGTTCGGCATCGCGCAACTCTGCGGCCAGCGTCTCCAGTTCTGCTTGCATCATGCCGGAACGGTGCTCCAGTTGCACGACTTCCGCGTCCATGGCCCGCAGCTCACGCTTCATTCCCAAAGGTCCCGCCTCATCGGGACGTCCGCCCGTCACCATGCGTCCCTGGTAGCAGGTTCCTTCCGGAGTCATGAACGCATACTGCGGATATTCCCGCGCCAGTTTTTCCGCGGCGCTGCTTTCCGTCAGGTAGCCCGAACGCAGCCGAGGCAAAAACTGTTTTGCTGCCGGTCCCAGCGGATCGCGGAATTCCACCAGCTTGTCCAGCCGGGAGATCACGCCGTCTTCCGAGCGGAAATGCATGATCGGTTCATACTCTTCCAGTTTCAGGTTGCGCAGGGAATCCACGAAAAACGTGGCCCGTCCGCCGACCTCGTTGCGCAGCATGCTCACGCCGGCCCGCGCGTGGTCATAGGTCTCGACCACTACGTATTCCAACTCTTCGCGCAGGTACTGCTCGATGGCCGTTTCGTTCTGTTCCTGCACTTCGGCGTAATCTGCGAGCACACCCACGGCGCGGAAATCCTGCCCGCCATGGCGCTCGTTCGCGGCAAAAAGCTTCTGCACTGCTTCGCCGGTGTACGAGTGGTCGTTCAGGATTTTCGTCAAAGTGGAGTGGCGAGCGCGAACGCTCGCCAGGGAGTCGCGCAGGGATTCGGATTCTTTGGCGGTGGATTCGCGCTTCTGGCGAAGTCCCGCGATGCGCGCTTGCAGCGCCGCGGCATTCTGCTGCAGTCCACTTAATTGAGTCACCGCAAACTGCCAATCCTGCGCGGCCTGTTTGGCGTCATCGCGCACGCGAATGGAGAATTCCAGTAATTCCGTCTCCCGCGCCTCCTGCTTGCGCATCGATTCGGTCTGGTGCACCAGGGCTTCTTCAGCCTGTTTTTGCTCGCCGTGCAATTGCAAGACGCTTTGGCTCGCTTCCGTGGCCACACGCCGCAACGCGTCCATGCGTGATTCCGCTTCCGCGATCTGCGAGGCCCGCGTCCCCGCCCGCGCCGCCAGTTCCTCCACGCGCGCATGCACCATCACCGATTCCGTCCGCGCGGTATCCACTGCCAGCATCTGCGCTGCGTTTCGCGTAGCCCATTCGGTGGTCTGCGCGGTCACTGCCAGGCGTTCCGCGGTGATCTGCTCGTTGCGTCCGGAGAGCTCCGCGCTGCGCGTCTGGTTGAAGGCGATGCGGTTCTCACTGCGATCCACTTCTAATGCCGTATGGTTCAGCACGTTCTGGTTCTGCCGGATCTCCGCATCCAACTCGTAAATTCTCTGGTTGAGCCGGTCCTGCTCCGCTTCCTGCTCGTGGATGGCCTGCGCGTGCTGCGTTTCCGATGCCGTCAATTCCGTCAGCTGCGTTCCCACACGCTCCGCCTCGGCATCCAGTTCGCGCGCCCTGCCTGCCAGCATCTGGCGCACGATCCCGCGCATCTGCTCGCGAATCTCCGCATAGCGCTTGGCCTTGGACGCCTGCCTCTTCAGCGTCGCCAACTGCTTTTCCACTTCCACAACAATGTCGTTCACGCGCGACAGGTTCAGCTTCGAAGATTCCAGCTTGGCTTCGCTCAGCCGCTTCTTGGTCTTGAATTTGGTCACGCCCGCGGCTTCTTCGATGATCGCGCGCCGCTCCATCGGTTTGGTCGCGAGGATCTGCCCGATGCGCCCCTGCTCGATGATCGCGTAAGAGTCCGGCCCCAATCCCACGCCCATGAACATTTCCTGGATATCGCGCAGTCGCGCCACGCGTCCATTGATCAGGTACTCGCTCTGCCCGCTGCGGTACAACCGCCGGCTGACCACCACCTCGCCCGGCTTCATGTTGATCGCAGGCTTTTCCGCCTTTTTCTTTTTCTTGAACTTGAAGCCGCTCTCCATCGGTTCGGCGCTGCTTATTTCCGCCGTAGGAGTGTCGATTTCTGCCGGTCCTGCTTCTCCCTCCAGGTTCAGCGTCTCCGTGGAACTCTGTGGCTCCTCTGTGTTTTCTGAGGTGAGCTCTTTATTCTCTTCTTCTATCGCGCATTCCAGCACAAACCTTGCCGCTTCCGCCAGTTCCGGGTCTTCCATGGTGATGGTTACTTCCGCCAG
>Ga0187803_10000823_pt1 | contig 12237 bp, 13 predicted proteins | sample NC_wetland_sal_i_2_FD_132425 | JGI IMG/M metagenome (GOLD analysis project Ga0187803, IMG submission 132425) | Wetland sediment microbial communities from Neuse River Estuary, North Carolina, USA - Control_3 | ecosystem: Environmental > Aquatic > Freshwater > Wetlands > Sediment | place: USA...
ACGATACGTGACAACTCAGCTCCTGAGGTGAAGTGATGACTGACGAAAAAACGAAAATGCTGGAAAATGCGATTTCGCAGATAGAAAAGGATTACGGCAAGGGCGCCATCATGCGCCTGGGCAGCCGCGACGTTCTGGTGCCCGTCAGCGTGATTCCCACGGGGGCGCTTTCGATCGACGCGGCGCTGGGCGTGGGCGGCGTGCCGCGCGGGCGCGTGATTGAAATTTACGGACCTGAGTCGGGCGGGAAAACGACACTGACGCTGCACATCATCGCCGAAGCGCAGAAAATGGGCGGACAGGCGGCGTTCATCGACGCCGAGCACGCGCTCGATCCGGTCTACGCGAGGAAGCTGGGCGTGGACGTGGACAATCTGCTGGTGTCGCAGCCGGACAACGGCGAGCAGGCGCTGGAGATCGCGCAGAAGTTGATTCAATCGGGCGCGGTGGATGTGATCGTGGTGGATTCGGTGGCGGCGCTCGTGCCGCGCGCCGAACTCGAAGGCGACATGGGCGATCCACAGATGGGTTTGCAGGCGCGCCTGATGTCGCAAGCGCTGCGGAAGCTCACGGCCATCGTGTCCAAGTCGCGCACCTGCCTGATTTTCATCAACCAGATTCGCGAGAAGATCGGCGTGATGTTCGGCAATCCGGAAACCACGACGGGTGGGCGGGCGCTGAAATTCTACTCCTCGATCCGGCTCGATATTCGCCGCATCCAGTCCATCAAGGAAGGCGACCGTGTCGTCGGCTCGCGCACGCGCGCCAAAGTAGTAAAGAACAAGGTGGCCGCGCCGTTCCGCGAGGCTGAGTTTGATATCCTCTACGGCGAAGGCGTTTCCCGCGAAGGCGACTTGATCGACCTCGGCGTGGAAAAAGGCGTTCTCGAAAAGTCGGGCACGTGGATTTCGTTTGGCGGCGAACGGCTTGGCCAGGGCCGCGAAAATGCGCGCCTGTTTTTGAAGGAACACGCCGACATTCGCGGAAAAATCGAAAACACGCTGCGAAAGAAGATGAATATTCCCGTGCCGGGAGCGGCCAATGGCGCTGCGGCCGCTGCGGCACAGACAGAGAATCCTGCCGAAAAGCCCGTGGTTCAGGCTGCCGCCGCTGCTGCCTCTGCCGCGGCAGGCAAGCCGCGTCCAGCGGTGAAGTAACCGGCGCCGCCGGCAAAACATTAATTTTCACTAATCGCGGCCCGGTGCTCTGCCGGGCCGCGATATTTGTTTGCACCGCTTAAACTGCGTCGTTCGGGCATCTTCTTGAACCAATTGTTCCGTCCCAATACATCCTGCTCGTGTCTGTTCCGCCACTAGGTACCGTACTTTCAGGCTAGTACGAAAGTCCCCGGGAATGGCCCCGTGCGTGATAGTACGTATTGGTAGAGATTGGCTATTGCGTTCGAGCGGACAAATTACCTAGAATCAGGACTTAAACTCGATACGCGCTTCGGGAGCGCTTAAGCGGTCCAGACTGGAACGATTGATTATGATGTATCGGCCCAACCATTTTCGGTTTCTTGCAATTCTCCTCTGCATGTCGGTTGCAGGGAGTTCACCCGCACTGGCGGCTCCCGCGCCACGCGCCGCTCACGCTTCGGTTAAGAGAAGCTCATCTTCACGATACGGCGTGCCAACTTTTACGGACTCTGAGAAGGGTGATGTCTCGGCCTATGACGATCCGGTCGTGCGCAAGGCAGCAGTTGACGCGCTAGGCCGCTACAACGGTTCGGTTGTCGCCATCGATCCTGCCAGCGGACGCGTCCTGACGGTCGTCAATCAGAATCTCGCATTCTCCGCCGGCTTCATTCCGTGTTCGACGATCAAGCCGGTCATCGCGCTTGCGGCGTTGCAGGAAGGCGTGGTCACACGCGACACGATGATTCGCGTCGCTCGGGGCAAATATTTGAATTTGACCGAAGCGCTGGCGCATTCCAATAACGCGTTTTTTGAGGAGCTTGGCCGGCGCATGGGATTTGACACCGTTTCGCACTACGGCCACCTTCTGGGGCTCGGCGAACTCGCCGGGTATCAGATTCCCGAAGAACATCCGGGAGGATTTCCCTCTGAGCCGCCGTCCTTTGGCGGCGTGGCGCGGATGTCCAGCTTTGGCCAAGGCATTCAGATGACGCCGTTGCAGCTCGGCGCGCTGGTATCGAGCATCGCCAACGGCGGCACACTCTATTACATGCAATATCCGCGCACGGCGGAGGAACAAGCGAATTTCACGCCGCGCGTGAAGCGGCAGCTCAACATCGAAGCCCTTCTGCCGGAAGTGAGGGATGGCATGCTCGCGGCGGTGCTCTATGGCACGGCCCGACTGAGCTACATTTCGGATGATGCGCAAGCCCTTGGCAAAACCGGAACCTGCTCGGATAACGCGTCGCGTCTCGGGTGGTTTGTTTCCTACGCCGATCAGGCGCATCCCAAGATCGTCCTGGTCGTTCTGATGCGCGGCCACACCAAAGCGATCAAGGGGCCCATGGCCGCCGGCGTCGCGGGACGGATTTATCGACGCCTGAATGATGAGAATTATTTTGCGACGCGGAACAACGAACCCCCCACGTCAGCAATGGCCACCGGAACACGGCAGTAGGGTATTCTCCGGCCGGCGCGTCGAAATTCAAACGTCACGCTGACTCGAAAATCTCAAATTTCAAATCTGAAAATTCTGCGCCACCAGCTTCTGCAAGCCGCTGGCAAATTCCCCTGAAAACAGAAAGGCGGCCCGAACTTCCGGGCCGCCCTTAGTTTTGAAACTTGATTTGGAAGAAGCGGGGGAAAGACTACCGCACTTCCCACGTGTCGCCGGCGCCCAGCAGTTTCGAGAGATCGCCGGGGCCGCGCTTAGCGATGACATCCTGAATTTGCTTGGACATCACGTCCTCGTAGCGGTCCCGGTCCCAGGAGCGAAGCACGCCGATGGGAGTGGGGAAGCCCGGCTTGTCTTCCATCTGTGCCAGCAAATAGGCGTATGCGGGATTCGGATGGTGTTCGTCATGGACGAGGATATCCTTTTCCGTGAGTCCGTTGCCGTTGCCGAGATGGACGACCTCGAGTTCCATTCCGTTAAGGCGAATGCCCTTGTCGCGATTCTTGCCGTAGATCAGCGGCTTGCCGTGTTCGAGTTGGACCACGTGCTCGCTGCGGGCTTCCTTTTCGGTGAGATCGAACCACGCGCCGTCGTTGAAAATATTGCAATTCTGCAGGATTTCAACGTAGGCCGAGCCCCTGTGTGCCGCCGCCTTCTTTAGCGTGTCCTTCAAGTGTCCCTGGAAGACGTCCACCGAGCGCGCGACGAACGACGTGTCCGCGCCGATCACGAGGCCCAGCGGATTGAAGGGACGATCCGCAGTGCCGAACGGCGTCGATTTTGTCTTCTTGCCGAATTCGGAAGTCGGTGAGTACTGCCCCTTGGTGAGCCCATAAATCTTGTTGTTGAACATCAGCACCTTGATGCCAACGTTGCGCCGCAGCATGTGAATCGTGTGATTGCCGCCGATGGCCAGCGAATCGCCGTCTCCGGTCGCTACCCAGACTTCGAGCTCGGGATGTGTGATCTTGACACCGGTCGCAACGGCCGGCGCGCGGCCGTGGATCGTGTGGAAGCCGAACGTGTTCATGTAGTACGGGAAGCGGCTGGAGCAGCCGATGCCGGAAATGACGACGAATTTCTCGCGCGGAATCCCCAATTCCGGAAACACGGATTGTACGGCGGAGAGAATCGCGTAATCTCCGCAGCCCGGACACCAGCGGACTTCCTGGTCCGTCTGGAAATCCTTCTTGGTCAGTACTGGAATCGATGCCGTTGTCATGGGTCTTTTTCTCCGGATTCCTTTCGGCTTGCCCCCGTCAGGGGGCCTCAGCCCAGGATTTCTTCGATCTTTGCTTCGATTTCCGATTGCTTAAAGGGCTGTCCCTGGATTTTGTTGTAGCCCTGCGCGTCCACGAGGAACTTGGCGCGCAAGAGCATCAGCAACTGGCCGAGATTCATCTCCGGAACCAGTACGTGGCGGTAGCGTCCAAGTATCTCTCCGAGGTTGCGTGCCAGCGGGTTGAGGTGTCGCAGATGGACATGGCCGATACGATGCCCCTTGGCGCGCATCGTCTTCATGCCCGCGGTAATCGCGCCGTAAGTCGAGCCCCAGGCCACGATCAAAAGATCGCCGTCAGGATCGCCTGCGGGAACGAGATCCGGAATATCCTGCGCCACGGCCTCGACCTTGGCCGCGCGGAGGCGAACCATCTTTTCGTGGTTCAGCGGTTCATAGTTAATGTTCCCAGTGACGTCCTGCTTCTCGATGCCGCCAATGCGGTGTTCCAGCCCCTTCGTGCCCGGAATCGCCCACGGACGCGCCAGTGTTTGCGGGTCGCGGGAATAGGGATGGAATCCGATGGGATCGGTTGCGAATTTCACCTTGATGCCGGGGACTTCATCTACCTTGGGGATGCGCCACGGTTCGGCGCCGTTGGCCAGGTAACCGTCGGACAAAATGATGACCGGAACCATGTACTTGAGCGCGATGCGGCAGGCCTCGACGGCAACCCAGAAGCAATCGCCCGGTGTTGACGGCGCAAGCACTGGAATTGGGGCTTCCGAGTTGCGGCCGAACATCGCTTGCAAAAGGTCCGCCTGCTCGGTCTTAGTCGGCAAGCCGGTGGACGGGCCGCCGCGCTGAATGTCGCAAATTACGAGCGGTAATTCCGTCGCCACCGCGAGACCCATCGCTTCGGTCTTGAGCGCCATGCCGGGACCGGAAGTGGTGGTGAGCGCGAGGGCTCCCGAATAAGCGGCGCCGATTGCGGAAGTGATCGCCGCGATTTCATCTTCGGCCTGGAACGTCATGACGCCGAAATTCTTGTACATGGAAAGTTCGTGCAGAATGTCCGAAGCGGGCGTGATCGGGTAGGAACCGAGGAAGAGCGGAAGGCCGGCTTTTTGTGACGCCGCTACGAAGCCGATCGCCAGGGCCTGATTGCCGCTAAGATTGCGATATGTGCCGGGAACAAGCTTGGCCGGAGGGATTTCGTAGCTGACTTGAAACGCCTCGGTTGCTTCGCAGTAGTTGTATCCCGCGCGCATGGCCAGCTTGTTCGCTTCCACCAGCAGCGGCTTGGTCTTGAACTTGTCTTCGATCCACTTGTAGGTTAGATCCATCGAGCGGTTGTAAAGCCAATAGCACATCCCCAGCGCGAAGAAGTTCTTGCAGCGGTCCATCGACTTGGCGTCGAGGCCCAGATCTTGAAGCGCGGTGCGAGTCAGGCGTTCGAGCCCGACGGGGAACAGCCGGTAGCCGTCGAGTGAGCTGTCCTCCAGCGGATTGGTAGTCAGGTCCGCTTTGCGCAAATCGCCGTCTGTGAACGCGTCGCTGTTAACGATGAGAATGCCGTTCCGCTTCAGGTCCTTCACGTTGGTCCTGAGGGCGGCCGGGTTCATGGCCACCAGCACGTCCACGGAGTCCCCCGGAGTGAACACGTCGGCCGAGGAAAATTGAATCTGGAAGCCGCTGACGCCCGGGAGAGTTCCCGCAGGAGCGCGGATTTCGGCGGGGTAGTCAGGGAAGGTAGCTAAGTCGTTTCCGTATAGGGCAACGGTGTTTGTGAACTGGCTGCCCGTAATCTGCATGCCGTCGCCGGAATCGCCGCAAAATCGAAGAACGGCTTTCTCGATGACTTCGCGCTTGTGTGCGCGGACGACTGGGTCCGTAATCGTAGCCATGGCTTAGGAAAGCTCCAATTCTTATTTATGTATTTTACCCACCCGGTTTGCCCCAAGGACCATCCATCGCGGAATCCGAACTTCTCCAGAGGGCTTCCAATGACCAAGCATAGCACAATGGAACTGGCCATGTAATACCGAGCCGAAAAATCCGTGTTGCGAATGCGGCATGAGCCAAATAGGAGCAGCGTCCAGAGATTGCGGAAGATTGCATTCCCGCATCGGCGATGAATCGTGCAATCGGGATTCAGCGCTCAAATAAAGATTTTGTGTTCTCTGATTTTAGGTCTTGCTTTTTCGCTTTTAATTCGCCTAAGATGGGGGCGCACGGGAGGAGCGCGCGATGACACTGACGAAACGGCAAAAGGAAGTGCTCGATTTTCTGGTTGCATTTCACAATAAGCACGGATACTCGCCGAGCTTTGAAGAAATGGCGCGCTCGCTGAAACTCACTTCTCTCGCCACCGTGCACAAGCACATCACGACGCTTGAACGAAAGGGATTCATCCGGCGCGGCTACAACCAGAGCCGGTCGATCGAAGTCACGCAGCTTCCGAAACCGGTGCGCGAGCAAGTGCTCGACCGGCATACGGTCGAACTGCCGTTGCTGGGCCGCATCGCCGCGGGCCGCCCTCTCGAAGCGGTCGAAGACCGGGAGACGCTTTCGCTCGGCGAATTCGCGCGCTCGGACAAGACGTTTGTCTTGCAAGTGAAAGGGAATTCCATGATTGAGGACCACATCATGAACGGCGATTACGTTGTGATCGAGCCCACGCAGGTTGCCAATCCCGGGGAAACCGTTGTGGCCCTCGTCGGAAATGATGACGCCACTTTGAAGCGCTTTTATCGTGAGTCGGGCGGGAAGATTCGCTTGCAGCCAGCAAATTCGGAAATGGAGCCCATCATAGTTCCCGCAGCAGATGTAAAGATTCAAGGCCGCGTTGTAGGCGTGCTCCGCAAGTATTGAAATTTCTACTGACGACGGAGCTGTCGAAACTTTCGGATCGACTTCGCAACACTTTACAGGAAGTACAGATCGCCCCCCCAATATTTGTCCCGCATTGAAACAATAGTTTTTCGTTGCGCTCTACTTTGAATTCCTGTAGTGTTTGGTCCTCCCAGCCGGGCCCCCAGCCCGTGTTACTTTAAGGAACACCACGCCCGTATTTCTCCTGTTCCAATTTTGACCAGGGAGCTACATTGTTTCGCACCCCGGTCTTGCACTAGTGGTTTTTCAGGTGTCCCGGACCGAGGAGGCCAGAACGTAATGTGGGGAGATAAGAAACCAGAAACGCCGCAACCGACGACCGCGAAAGCTCCGGAACCACCAGCACCGGTAGCGAAGCCGGCTTCGGCCAAAACGGAGGGAATAGACATGAGCACTGATGCCATGCGCCCGATGAGTTCCACGCCGTCCGGTTCAACCGCGCGGCTGGGCGCCAGCTTGCATATTAAGGGCGAAATTTCCGGAAATGAAGATCTGCACATTGACGGCAGCGTCGAAGGGCTGGTTCAGCTCGAAGACCGCAAGCTCACCGTGGGCGCCAGCGCGAAGCTGACCGCAGACGTTGTGGCGCGCGAAGTCGTCGTCTATGGCAGCGTAAAGGGCAATCTGCGGGCTCGCGACCGCATCGAAATCAAGAAGGATGGCTCGGTGGTCGGAGATTTGACCACGGCGCGCATCATGATTGAGGACGGCGCGTATTTCAAGGGCTCCATCGAGATCGATCGGACCGCTTCCGCTTCCACGAGCCGCGACACCGACCTCGACAAGCCTTCGTTCACCCGGGCTGCCGCGGTTTCCACCTCGGCGACTCCGGCGCACGCTTCCGTAACGAAGTCTTCTATCTAAGCGAGGCTTTCAGCGCCCGCCCGCGGTGCCGCGTCCAGACGCGTCGCACCGCGCGGCGATTGGCGTTCCGCCTTTGTCGCGCCCGCTTATTCCTTCGCCGCAACGCACGAGGCCGTGGGTCGTGCGAACATCCCAATTCGTCCACAGGCCTTGATTGACAAAAGTGCGCATACCCGATATTGTCTACGTTTGACTATTCATGGAAAGGTGTGACTGAGCACATGCGCACGTATGTCCCCCGGGGACGGGAAACCGAAGAGATTGAACAGGGCGGCGGGTGGTTTGTCGTCGACGCCGCAGGACAAGTTTTGGGCCGCGTGGCCACGCGCATTGCGCGCATCCTGATTGGCAAGGACAAGGCGAACTATACGCCGAACCTCGATTGCGGGGATCACGTCGTGGTGATCAACGCTGACAAGATTCGATTGACCGGAAACAAGCTCGAGCAAAAAGTCTACCGCCATCACAGCGGTTATCCGGGCGGGCTGAAGGAAGTTCCGGCCAAGCGCTTGCGGCCGACCCGCGCGGACTGGATGCTGCGTGAGGCGGTCCTGGGCATGCTCCCGAAAAATAAATTGCGGGCGCTGCGCGCGAAGAAATTGCGGATTTATCTGGATGAAAAGGGTTTGGCACGCCACGCGGGGCAAAAACCACAAGCGGCTGCTCTTTAACCTTTAGCGGACTCCCATCTGCGTTCGACGCAAACTGAGAGCCCAGTCCCGCCGTGTTCCAGAATGCGGCGAATCGAAATCATCAGGATTTTGGATGTGAGGAGGAAAGTTGAGTTCCAGCGCGCAACCTTTGGAAGGTGCGAAACAAAAATTTTATGGTACCGGTCGGCGCAAGGAATCCATTGCGCGCGTGTTTTTGACGTTCGGGTCGGGCAAAATCACCATCAATGGCCGCACCCCGGATGAATATTTTCGCAACGTGACCTGGCGCAATCGCGCCGTCGAGCCGATGAAGTTCACCGAGACGTCGGGTTCGGTTGACATCGTCGCCACCGTGAAGGGTGGCGGCGTGGGTGGACAGTCCGGAGCGGTGCGCATGGGACTTTCCCGCGCGCTGGCAGTCTTCAATCCGGAATTGCGGGCGGGCTTGCGCAAGAATGGTTTTCTGACGCGCGATTCGCGCATGAAGGAGCGCAAGAAGTACGGGCAGAAGGGCGCCCGCAAGCGCTTCCAGTTCAGCAAGCGCTAAACTTTTTCTGTCCCGGTTTGCCGGGACAAATTCACGGCCGGCAAGGAGCCGGCAATAGGATGTTCGGTTCCGGACCTCTCTTCTTTCGAAACCGTCCGGGGCTTGCAAACATCTATCTCCTGAGGAGGAACTTTGGCAGTAGAAATAACGATGAAGGAATTGCTGGAGGCTGGAGTTCATTTCGGCCACCAGACCCGCCGCTGGAACCCGAAAATGAAGGAATACATCTTCGGCGAACGCAATGGAATCCACATTATTGATCTGCAAAAGACATTGAAGCTGTTTCGCGAGGCCGCCCGTTTTGTGAGCGAGCAGAGCGGCAACGGCAAGACCATTCTTTTTCTGGGGACCAAGCGCCAGGCACAAGAAGCGGTCGCCGAGGAAGCCAACCGCTGCGGCATGTTCTACGTGAACCATCGCTGGCTGGGCGGCACGCTGACAAATTGGTCGACGCTTCAAAAGTCCATCAAGCGCCTGAAGACACTGAAGGCCATGACCGAAGACGGCCGGATGGCGCAACTTTCCAAGAAAGAGGCTGCCCGCCTCGATCGCGAAATGAAGCACCTGAAGCAGAATCTTTCGGGCGTCGAAAACATGACGGCGCTGCCGGACGCCATGTTCGTTATCGATTCCAATGCGGAAGCGATTGCAGTTCGCGAGGCGCGCCGCATGGGCGTTCCCGTGGTATCCATCGTGGACACCAATTGCGATCCGGACCAGGTGGACTGGGTGATTCCGGGCAATGACGACGCGCTGCGCGCGATTAAATTGTTCACGTCCAAGATTTCCGATGCCGTGATCGAAGGCCGCCAGGCGTATGAAAGATCGCAGATCGCCCAGGAGAAGGCCGCCACCGATGCCGCCGCGGGCGCGGAGAACGTCGAGTACGTGGATACCAGTAAGTACGAATCTTACGAGAAGCAGGAAGGCGATTTCGTCGAGCCGGGCGCGGAACCCTTCACCGAACCCTTACCAGAACCTGAACTTGAACCCGAGCCGGACAAATCCGTAAAAGGCGCCGCCGAATAGGAATAAATCGCAGGTTTCGTTTACGGAACCGCGCGGACGGCTGTGTTCTGAATTCATAGAATTTGCCGATAAAGGAATGCCATAGAGCCATGACAAATCCATCCGATCCGGTCAATATTTCCGCGCAGCTGGTGAAGGAACTTCGCGAACGCACCGGCGCGGGATTTTCCGATTGCCGCTCGGCGCTGGTCGAATCCAAGGGCAATATTGAAGGCGCAATCGACGTGCTGCGGAAGAAAGGGCAGGCGGCCGCGCAGAAAAAGGCGGCGCGCCAGGCGAGCGAGGGCCTGGTGGGACATTACATTCACGCTGGCGGGAAGATTGGCGTCCTGGTCGAAATTAATTGCGAATCCGATTTCGTCGCGCGCACCGAGGATTTCCAGCGCCTTTGCCACGACGTGGCCATGCACATTGCCGCTCTCGATACGCGTTTCGTGCGCCGCGAGGACGTGACGCAGGAAATTCTCGATCGCGAGCGCGAGATTTACAAGGCGCAGGCCCGCGCGACAGGCAAGCCCGAAGCCGTGGCCGAAAAAATCGTCAACGGCAAGATGGAAAAATTCTACGAGGAAAACTGCCTCTACGAGCAGCACTTCATCAAAGATGAGTCGGTGACGGTGGGCGAACTGGTCAGCCAGATGATCCATAAGCTGGGCGAAAATATTTCCATCCGGCGCTACGTGCGTTTCAAAGTGGGCGAGAGCGCCAGCGCCCCCGCCGAAGAGCCGCCGACCGCTGTGGCTGCCAACTAGGCGGTTCACAGCCGGAACGGGCCATCGGACCAATCAGCAGATTTCCAAGCGCAGAGGGAATCTGAAATCCTCGCTGTGCGGCCCGGACGAATCTTTGTTAGAATGCCCGCCGAGAGCATGAGCAAAGACGACCGAACGTCCGACAAAAACAACACCTCCCCTGCGCCCATTTACAGACGCATTGTTCTGAAACTTTCCGGAGAATCCTTTCAGGGTTCGCATGGCTTCGGCATTGACGCTGAAACCGTTCACAGCATTGCCCGCGAAGTGAAGGAAGTAAGCGACCTGGGCATTCAAATGGCGATCATCGTGGGCGGAGGGAACATTTTCCGCGGTACGCGCCAGAAGTCCCTTTCGATCGACCGCGCCACCGGCGACTACATGGGCATGCTGGCGACGGTCATCAACGGACTCGCGCTGCAAGATGCGCTGGAAAAACAGGGCGTCGTCACGCGCCTCTTGAGCGCGATCGACATGGCGCAGGTAGCCGAACCGTTCATCCGCCGGCGGGCTATGCGCCACCTCGAGAAGGGCCGCGTCGTGATTTTTGCCGCGGGGACCGGCAATCCCTATTTCTCGACCGACACCGCCGCCGCGTTGCGCGCCATGGAGATCAAGGCCCACGTCATCCTGAAGGCGACGCGTGTGGACGGGATTTACGATGCCGACCCGGAGAAGGTTCCCGGCGCAAAAATGTTTCAACGCATTACGTATCTGGACGTGATTCAAAAAGGCCTCACCGTCATGGATTCCACTGCCATCTCGCTCTGCATGGATAACCGGATGCCGATCATTATCTTCAATATGAATAGAGCGGGAAATATCCGGCGCGTGGTGATGGGCGAAAAAGTGGGATCGACGGTGACGGCGGAATGAACGGGGGCTCGAAGCGATGAGCGCGATTTCCAACAGCAAAGAAGCGATGGCGCAGGCCCGCACGCGGATGGAAAAGGCCGTCGAGGATTTCCGCAAGGAACTGGCCAGCGTGCGCACGGGCCGAGCGAATGTCACACTGCTGGATCACATTCGTGTCGATTATCACGGCACGTCGATGCCCGTGAACCAGCTCGGCACGCTCTCCGTGCCCGAGGCGACGTCGATCGTCATCTCGCCGTGGGATCCCGGCGCCGTGCCGCTAATTGACAAGGCGATTCGCACCTCTGACCTGGGACTCAATCCCACCAACGATGGCAAAGTCGTCCGCGTGCCCATTCCTCCGCTGACCGAGGACCGCCGCAAGGACATCGTCAAGCACATGCACAAAGTCCTCGAAAACCACCGGACTGCGGTGCGCAATATCCGCCGCGACATCAAAGAAGCGATCGATAAGCTGGAAAAAGATAAAAAGATCAGCCAGGACGAGCAAAAACGCACCCTTGAAGAGCTCGATAAATTGACGCACTCCGAAACCAAAAAGATTGAAGACCTTAGCGCTGTAAAAGAGAAGGAACTCCTCGAAGTGAAGTAGCGGCATGCAGCGGGGCCTACTTTGTGCTCATCCTTAGCTTGGGTGGGGCGCCTCGAAAAGATTTCCACTGCCAGCGGCGGATTTGCATTTGACATAGACCTACCTTTTCCCTATACTTACGGCTTCGTCAGGGATTGTTTTGCCCTGTAGTGAAAGGGAAGGTCTTCGAGCCCCGGAACAGAGCACGACGGAACGGGACAAGAAGAGCGGCCGGAATG
>Ga0187803_10000824_pt1 | contig 12232 bp, 8 predicted proteins | sample NC_wetland_sal_i_2_FD_132425 | JGI IMG/M metagenome (GOLD analysis project Ga0187803, IMG submission 132425) | Wetland sediment microbial communities from Neuse River Estuary, North Carolina, USA - Control_3 | ecosystem: Environmental > Aquatic > Freshwater > Wetlands > Sediment | place: USA...
CCGAAGGCATGGAATATCCCACCTTTATCACCGGAGGCACGAGTTGGTTTGCGCCAAACGGTTTTCATTTCGTGGAACTGGTCGTGGAGCACGAGTTTGGCCACCAATATTGGTACGGCATGGTGGCGACCAATGAATTTGAAGACGCCTGGATGGACGAGGGCATTAACAGCTACAGCGAACTCAAGGTTTTGGATTCGATTCTGGGCAGGAACACCTCCATAATCAACATGGCCGGAATTTCCCTCGGCGAACCCGACTTCCAGAGGGTTAGCTATATCGGAGTCGCCGACCGCGACCCTATGGCGCAGAAGGCCTACGACTACTACAGTACGAACTCTTACGGCGGCATCACTTACGGCAAAACCGCCAGCGTGCTCCTCACCCTGGAAGGCATCATCGGGGAAGACACCATGGCGAAGGCCATGCGCACGTACTTCATGAAGTATCGCTTCACCCATCCCACCAAAGAAGACTTCCTCAAGACCATCGAGGAAGTTTCCGGCAGAGACTTGCGCTGGTATTTCAACCAGGCCGTTTACGGATCACAGGTGATGGATTACGAAATCCTCAAGGTCGAGTCTTACCCGGTTGACTGGTACGAAGAGAAGAAGGACAAGAAAGATAGAAAGAAAGATAAGGACGACACGGTGTACCAGTCCTACGTATCCCTTCACCGCAAGGAAGACTTTGTAATGCCCGTCGAGGTCGAGATCCGGTTCAGCAATGGTGAAAAGGTGCGTGAGCATTGGGACGGCCAAAGCCGCTGGACGAGGTTTAGTTACCTGAAAAAGGCGAAGGTCGAGTCGGCGGAGATTGACCCCGACCATAAGATCTTCATTGACCGCAACAATTTCAATAACAGCTATGTGGTCGAGGCCAACCCCAAGCCGACTCACAAACTGTCCACCTACTGGCTCTTCCTGACGCAGTGGGTGAGCCAGGCTCTTGCTTGGTGGGCGGTGTGATGACAGCCGGCGTGTTTTTTCATATGCCACGGACCTGCGAAATAACATCTGGCGGTAACTGAGCGACGAGGATAGACCGAATGAGCGAAAACAAATCTTTATTGAGCAGCGGCCTGGGTATGGTTGGACGCAACAAGCGCTACATTTTCTGGTTCTGGCTGCTGAACCTGACGCTGGCCTGGTTTGGAACCTCTGCCTTTCGCGAGAGCACCCACGCCATTCTGGACCACAGTGCGTACAGCGATCGCCTGCTTCACGGATTCGACCTGTCGGTCCTGCTAGAACTGCTTGCGCGGCCGGAGTTTGGGCCCCTGGCGACCGTGCGGACCCCGGCATTATGTTTTGCCTTTCTGTTCCTTCTCGCGACCACGCTGTTTCTGCCCGGAGTGTTTCAGGGATATGCCTCTACATACCGTCTTCCCCGCGAAGATTTCTTCCGCGCCTGCGGCCGGAACTTGTGGCGCTTCATTCGCCTCATGATCGTTGCCGGCATTGTGATGGGCATCGTCGCCGGGATCCTGTTCAGCATCAGCGGTGCGGTGGTCAAGAAAACCGGGGAGAGCACCAACGAATTGTTGCCCTTTCGCCTGCAGATGACGGGCCTGGCCATAATTTTTCTGGTGATGACCACTCTGCGCATCTGGTTCGATCTCGCCGAAGCCGATATCGTTCTGAGTGATCAGCGGGCAGTGCGCAAATCGATCTGGGCAGGCCTGCGGCATACCTTCCGAAGCCTCGGGCGCCTGCTGCTGAGCTACGTCGTGGCCGCGATTGTGGCGGCGATCATATTGTTCGGCGGGCTGTGGATCTGGATTAGATTTGTGCCGGCCCAGAGTGTTGTTCGCGCATTTGTCCTCGCCCAAGTCATTTTGTTTCTGCTCTTGATTCCGCGCTTCTGGCAGCGCGGCGTGGCGGTCTCATACTGGCAGAAGAAGATGATGGCCCCACTCGTCGCCGAACAGCCAGTGTCCCCGCCCCTCGTGCCGACTCCGGTGACCCAAGAGCCGCCAGCACCGGTAACTCCAGTGACGCCCACAGGGACATCCGGGACGTAGTGCATCCAGTGAAAAACCAGCTATAGCATAACCACGGTGATGCCCTGGTTACGGCGGCCCAGGTCAGGATCACTCTTCAGTTCCGGATGCGCCTGCAACAGCCGCCACGTCATTTCATCCGCCTTCCGCCAGTTCTCCCCGAAAATGCAGCCGCGAATCTGATCGGCCTCCGCCATTTCGTGCAAACGCTTCTGCACCGCGACGCGGATATCGCCCCCGGCTCCGGTTGACCCGTAGCCGTGGATAACCTTCAACAGCAAGGCTCCTTCCTGGCGGGCCAGCGCGAGTTCCCGCTCCAGCCTTTGTAGCGCCTCGCGGACCTCCGGCATATCAGATTTGAGGTTTACGGTTTTTATGATCTCGTCCTCAGGTGAGGTCAGAAATGGGATTACTTCCTTTTCCTTCCGTGTGCGATGGCCTCTCTCGCCTCCTTGTCGGCCGTGCGACGGCGCTCGGTCTCGCGCTTATCCCAGAGTTGCTTGCCCTTTGCCAGGGCCAGTTCAACTTTAACCCTGCCATTCCTGAAATACATGCGGGTAGGGATCAGGGTTAGCCCCTTTTGCTGGGTCTTGCCCATGAGCTTACGGATTTCGTCCCGGTGCATCAGCAACTTGCGGGTACGCAGGGTGGCATGGTTGGAGTAGCTGCCGTGCTGGTAGGGGCTGATGTGGCAGTTCAGCAGCCAGAGTTCGCCGTCCTTGACCAGGCCGTACGAGTCCTTAAGATTGGCCCGGCCACCGCGGATGGACTTGACCTCGGTCCCGGTTAAAGCCACTCCAGCCTCAAATTTTTCCAGCAAGAAATAGTTATGTGAAGCGATCCTATTAACAGCAGCGTCGCGCTCGCCCGAAGCTGTGGGATCGCGCCGGGGGGTCTTCTGCGGGTTGGGCTTGGTCTGGTGTGTGGATTGACGTGCCATGAGGTTGCGTGGGTTTCATCTTAACAGTAGAGCGACATGAGACTCCTGGCCTCCAGGCGTCGGACTTGGACGTAGCCAATGGTGCTGAAGTCTGAATTCTGAACTACGAGGTCTGGTCTCCCCTGCCGGCCCTACGACTAAAGAATGTAACTGCTGTGCGCACAAGCACTTCGGGAGCCGGAATTGGCGATGCTATAATCGCCTCGACGACGACATTCCGCGCGGATCGAGCGCTTTTTTGCGCGAAATCGCGGCGCCACGGCGGCAAATTGCCCCTCCGGCGCCTTTGGTAAGTGAGAGGACCATCTCTGTGAGTATGGCTTCTGCGAGGATCAAATGAGACCCCTGATGCGCCCGGCGCTATTGCTGTTGCTGGTCGCGGTTGCAGCACTTCCCGCCATCGCCGATAAAGCCAAGGACTTCTACAACAAGGGCCAAGATGCCGAGGCACGCCAGAACTACGAAGCCGCCTACGACTTTTTCAAACAAGCCTACGACCTCAAGCCCAGAGACCTACGCTATCGGGCTGCCTTCGAGCGCATTCGTTTCGAGGCCGCAGCCTCCATCGTCCATCGCGGACAGCAATTGCGCGACGAGGGAAAGCTGGAAGAAGCCGCTGCCCAGTTTCAGAAAGCATTGGAGATTGATCCCTCGCTTTTCATCGCCAAGCAAGAACTCACCCGCACCCTGAAGATGATCCGCGACCAGAAGAACCCCCCGCCCCAGGCGGCCGGGCCGCCGGCCAGCCTGGAACGCAAGGTCCAGGAAGCGGCCGGGCCGGTGGAACTGGCTCCCATTTCCAGCGTCCCTATTACCGTCAAGCTCACCGACAAGTCCGACATGGTGTACCGCACCATCGGGCAGTTGGCCGGAATCAACGTCCTGTTTGACCCCGACTACATCCCGAAACAGATTAAGGTCGAACTAAATGGAGTGACTCTGGAAGAAGCGCTGGAGATCACTGCGCTGGAGTCGAAAACCTTCTGGCGGCCAGTAACGCCCAACACCATTTTCGTAGCCCAGGACAATCCGGCCAAGCGCAAGGAACTGGAACAAAGCGTCCTCAAAACATTTTATCTCTCCAATCTTTCTCAGCCCACTGAACTGCAGGATGTGGTCAACGCCATTCGCGCCGTGCTGGATGTGCAGCGCGTGCAGCAGTTGCTCTCGCAGAATGCCTTAGTCGTGCGCGGCACTCCGGATCAGATCGCGCTGGCGGAGAAGCTGGTAGACGATCTCGACAAGGCACGTCCGGAAGTCATCATAGACATAGCCGTGATGCAGGTCAGCAAAGACCGGTCGCGCACTTTGGGGTTGAACGTAAACGGGACTCCGGGCGGCCTCTCTTTAAGCCTGCAGCCCAATATCAATCCCACCACCCCCCCGACCAATGGTGTTCCCCCAACGACCCCCGGCAACAACGGGACTGGCGGCCTCAACCTGAACTCGTTGGCCAACCTGAACGCGACCGACTTCCAGGTCACGGTTCCAACGGCTAACTTGCAGGCGGTCATGGGCGACACCGATACCAAGCTGATTCAGAATCCGCAGATTCGCGCCCTCGACGGGCAGAAAGCCTCGCTCAAAATCGGAGACCGCGTCCCGGTGGCAACAGGATCGTTTCAGCCGGGCATCGGGGGAGTTGGCATCAACCCGCTGGTTAATACCCAGTTCCAGTATCTGGATGTGGGCGTCAACATTGACATTACGCCGCGCGTGCATGCCGGCCGTGAAGTAACCCTCAAAATCACAATGGATGTTTCCGCGGTGACCGGCAAATCGACCATTGGAGGAATTGATCAACCTATCATCGGCCAGCGCAAGATCGAGCACGAGATTCGGTTGAAGGACGGCGAAGCCAACCTGATGGGTGGAATTATGGAAGACCAAGAGACCAGGTCGCTGAGCGGAATTCCCGGGCTGGCGCAGGTTCCGATCCTCAAATACCTGTTCGGCCAAACCCAGCAGGATCATTCCGAGAACGAGATCATTTTTGCCATCGTTCCTCACATTATTCGCGGCACGGACGTGAGCGAACTCAACCAGCGGGCGATCGACATTGGGACGGCAAGTACGGTCGAGCTGCGGCATGTGAGCAAGCCGGCAGCTCCCGCTAGTTCACCGGCACCGGCTGCCCAGCCACCGGCGCAACCGGCCTCGCCAACCCCGAGTCAACCTCCGGCCAGTCAAGCCCCGGCCAATCAGCCTCCGGCAGGACCGCAGCCCACACCGAGCGCTGCGGCAGCCAGCGGGATGGCGAGTTTCCTGTTCGATCCGCCCACGATTCAGGCAACCAAGGGCAACACCTTTGCCGTGAACCTGCTGATTTCGGGCGCGCAGAATGTTTATTCTGTGCCTGTGCAGTTGAACTACAACCCAAACATTCTGCAGCTGGTGAATGTGTCGAACGGCGGTTTCCTCTCACAGGACGGCCAAGCGGTGGCCTTAGTTCATCGCGACGATGAAACCGTTGGCCAGTCGCAGATTACGGCCTCGCGGCCCAGCGGCGCCGGCGGAGTTTCCGGGCAGGGTACGGTCGTGACGCTGACTTTTCAGGCAAAGACCACCGGCCAGACCCCCCTGACCATCACTCGGGGTGGCGCGCGCGACCCCGGATTGCAAGCCATCACGGTCAACGGAGCGCAGGCGGCGGTGACCGTCGAGTAGAGCACGTTGGCGCTTGCCCGACGCCGAAACAGTTTGCGAAGGCGCGGCTTCAGCCGCGTCGCAACCGCGTCGCGGGAAAGCAGGGCCTTAGCCCCTGAAGTGACACATTCCGAGTCACTCGGATGCTAGTCCGCTACGCGCGTATGAAGAAACCAATGACCATGGCGAATTTCGACCGCGTTGTCCGGCGCACAGCCCAGGAAAGCAGGGCGCGCGCGCGGGGCTTTACGCTCCTCGAGTTAATCGTCGCGGCCACCATCCTGGCGATTCTCACCCTGATGGCTTTGCCGCTGGCGCGCATCACCATTCAACGCGAGCGGGAAAAGCAACTCCGCCAGGCGTTGTGGGAGATGCGCGACGCCATCGACCGCTATAAAGACGCCGCCGACCGCCAGGCCTTTCAGATCAAGGTGGACAGCTATGGCTATCCCCCCGATCTCGAGACTCTGGTCAAAGGCGTTGACGTACAGGGAAAGAAAGTCCGTTTTCTGCGTTCTATTCCTATCGACCCCATGACCAAGAGCAAAGAGTGGGGCTTGCGCTCCATGCAAGACGATCCCGAGTCCGACTCCTGGGGCGAGCAGAACGTGTTCGACGTCTACACCAAGTCGGAAGGCACCGCCCTCGACGGGACGAAATACAAGGACTGGTAAATGCTGCGGAGCATGAACAAGTCGAGGCTTGCGCGGGGCTTCACTACTCGGGCAGCGGGGGGCGTACGCTCTGGCAGGAGCAAACTGGAACACCTCCGCGGCTTCACCCTGCTGGAAATGATGATCGTGATCTCCGTCATGATCATTCTGTTGGCGATTGCGATTCCCAATTACAACCAGGCCGTGGTTCAGTCCCGGGAATCGGTCCTGCGATCAAACCTGAGCACGCTGCGCAATGTGATTTCGCAGTACACGCTCGACAAGCAGAAGGCCCCTCAGTCCCTCGACGACTTGGTGCAGGCCGGCTACCTGCGGCAGATTCCTGTGGACCCTATGACCCGGCAGCCCAACTGGGAGGTGGTGCAGGAGGACGTGCTGATGGCCGTGGACCAGCAGGATCCCGGCATCACCGACGTGCACTCCGCCTCCAACGGCACCGCCAGCGACGGCACCGCCTACAGCAGTTGGTGAGCTGCGAGTCCTGAGTATCAGGTACCGAGTTTTGGAAGTTCCGTCTCCAGGCTTGGCAGTCGCCAGATCGCGTCGCGCAGACAATCCTCGCTTTTCGTCGCGCACTCAGAACGACAGCCTCGCGCTCAACTGAATCTGTCTGCCCGGTGTGGTCGCCTCGGTAATCGTTCCAAACTGCGGAGTGTTTACGAAGCGGTCGGGTGTGCCTAGGTTCGTGTGGTTCAAGGCGTTGAAAAACTCGCCGCGGAACTGGAACTTCGTCCGCTCGGTTAGGCCGAAATCGCGGACCAGCGCCAGATCCAACGTCTGCATGCCCGGGCCGTAAACGGAATTACGCCCCACATTCCCGAACGTGTAAGCGGCAGGTGCTGCAAATGAAGCCGTATTGAACCACTTTTCGGCGGTACGAGTTCCCGAGGGGAAGATCGGCTGTCCCGTGAGATTGGCGCGGATCGGGTTTTCTCCGAGCACCGTGCCCGAGTTGGCGGTGTCGCCGAACACCGAGATGGTGAAGGGGAATCCCGTTTGCACTTGATAAACCGACGACAGATGCCAGTCTCTGCTGACGGCGCGCACCAATCCGGAGCGATCCCAGGCGGGAATGTCGAAAACTGCACTGACAGCGATGCGATGGCGCACATCGCAAGCCGGACCGCGCTCGGCCGCCAGATCGTTGTTGTTCTGTGGAATTGAAGATTCGAACATGGGCGAGCGAAAATCCGGCGCATCGCTGAGATCCTTGGCCCAGGTGTAATTGGCCAGGAAAGTAAGTCCTCGAGAATAGCGCCGGCGAACGTTGACGTAGCCGGCGTCATACCAGCTCTGCGCCGTATTCTCCAGCAAGTTGATGGTACTGACAGGGAAACAAATCTGGCTGTTGGGGCAACCGCTTGCGGGAGCAGTGTAAGTCACGTTGGAAGGCAGCACCGCTCCCGGCACGAAGCTGATCTTGGGAAAGGGACGACGCGGCCCGATCCCTCCCGGTCCCGGAGGAGCGTTGTTGATCAGATGCGCGCGCTGGAGGTGCACGCCGTGCGAGCCTAGATATCCAATTTCCAGAGTAGTCTGATGGCCGAGGCTCTTCTCCACGGAACTGCTCCACTGCTCGATGTATTGCGGGGGGGCGTGCGGATCCATGGCGGTGAAACTCACCGTGGTCTGGCCCAGCACGGGTTGTCCGAAGTCGAAGTGCGTGGCCAGAATTGATGCGGAGGGAGTGAAATTGTCGCTTTGCTGCGTCTCGGGAAACACATAGGGGACGTTATGCCGCTGATTGCACCACGTGTTCATATCAACCGGCGTGAAAAAAATGCCGTAGGCCCCGTGCAGAACAATACCCTGGTCGGGGAAGGCCTTCGAGATGCCGAAGCGAGGCGCGAGGTTATGCGTATTGGGATACTTCAGGCCCTTGGGAAATCCGTTCTGGCCGCCGATGAACACGGTCGGTGTGCCGTCCTCGAAGGTGAGGTTCGAGTTGGTGTAGCTGATGTCGACCAGCGGTTCCATGAACTCGTAACGAAGCCCCATTTCGAGAGTGGTGGTAGAGGTTACGCGGAAGCCGTCCTGAACGAATCCGTCGGCATACCACTGGCGCAGCTGCATCTGCGGAATGCCCGCTTGACGCTGCTTCACGGCCGACAAGCCGAGCAGGAAACTGGCCAGGCCCGAACCGGTACCGTCGTTCGTACCTTTGTCCGTGGTGAATCCGTTGGTGAACTGGTAGTAACCGCGGTTCTGAAAGAATCCCCACATCGGCCAGATGAAGCGGCGGTAGCTGCCTCCGAACTGGAGAGTGTGACGCCCGTGCTGCCAAGTCAGGGCATCGCGACCTTCGAGAATCGTGTCCCAAGCTTTCATCGGGGTGGCCGAATAGTTGTCCCCCATAGGGGAGTAGCCCTGCACGTTGAAGAATGGCGCGCCAAAAGCTCCCGCACCGCCATAGCCCACGCCCTGAATGCCGAGCTGAGTGACGATGTCATTGGCGTAGGCATTCTGGTCATAGCGGTGCATGGCAAGACGTGAGACCGTGATCGCGGCAGTGTTCACGAGGCTCGTGCTGAGGACGCGGGTCCACGCGATGTCTCCTTGCTGCGAGAAATTGTCGTTGTAAGACCCGAAGCCGGGTAACAGAGTTCCGACTCCACCGGGAGGCATTTCTCCGGGCATGAATCCAGTCTCAGCGCTGAGCGAGTAACGTCCCGTGAGCGAGTCGCCGCCGGCAAGATTTTGGTCCACGCGGATCGTGCCCTGATTGTTGACCTCGAGTTCGTTGCGAGCATCCATGTAGTTGTTGCAGTCGACGCCTGCTCCAACTACGCCTGGGCTTCCCATATTGGCAGCGCCGCAAGGCATCATGCCGGCCATGACGTTAGGCGGGGGAACATATTTCTGCAGGAATGTCTGCGCGGCCGAGCTGATCCGATCCGGGGGGATGATGTTGAGGACACCGTTGTATTGGAATTGTGCGCGACTGTTCGAGGGATCGTAGATATTCACGCCCGACTGGCTGAAATCACCAGAGACTTCCTGCGGCGTAGGCACCGTGTCGATCATGGTGTCGGTCATGGCGTGGCGGAAGCCTTCGTAGTTGGCAAAGAAAAAGGTCCGGTCATGGACGATTGGTCCGCCGAACGCGGCGCCGTAATTGTTCTGCACCATGTGGTTGTTGCCCATAGCGTCAAAGGAAGTGGCGTCCATGGCTCCGTTACGCAGGAACTCATAGACCGTGGCATGAAACTGGTTGGAGCCGGAGCGGGTGACGATGTTGACTTGGCCGCCGCCAGCTCCGCCCATCGCAGCAGAGTAGCTTCCGGTTTCAACCTTGAACTCCTGAACCGCATCCGGCGAAGGGCTCAGATTGAGAGTGTTGAAGGTAGGATCGGTGTCGGTGGTGCCATCGAGCAAGAAATAGTTCGCATTGGGGCGGTTGCCGCCAATACTCACGGCAGAACGCTGCCCAGGGCGCCAATAAAGCGGGTTCATCTGCCCGGTTTGAGCCCCGTGGCTGACGTGTGCTCCGGGCACGGTCAACATCAAATCGACCAGCATGCGACCGTTGAGGGGAAGGTCGTGGACAGCGACCGGCTCGATGACTTCGCCGAGCGAAGAATCGGTTGGATGCAATGCGGGCACGACGTCGCCGACTTCGACGACGTCCCTCACCGTGGCCACTTTGAGGCTCAGGTTCAGCACCATCTGCTGGCCGACCTCCAGGCGCATGCTTTGGGAAAGGATCGAAAATCCGGGGGCCCGCACCTTGAGTTCATACTCTCCAGGCGCTAGTCCAGTGATCGCGAAGATGCCCTGTTCATTACTAGGGGCGCGGCGCACCGAGCGCGTGCTGGAAGACGTAAGCTCGACTTCCGCTCCGGCAAAGGCTTTGCCTTGAGGATCGGTAATGGTCCCGCCCAGGACGGCATAGTTGGTCTGGCAAAGCGCCGAAGTGGAGAGCAAGCAGAAAATCAAGGCTACCTTGCGCACACTGCACCCCCAAGAAAGGCTCTGTGCAACCCCAGATTGCAAACCACGCGCTTCGGCGGCCTAGAACAACGCCGGAAGCAGGCGAAATGTGTTGTGGTCGAGCATTGAACCGCGAAGGAGATGCGGCAAGCAATACTCGAAAAGAATTAGCAGTTGGTCCAAGGCATCTCCCGCGTAACGGCCGGTAGAACGGGACACTGGCGATGATCGACGACTGCCGGGCGGTGCGGTTGTACGGATCCGCATGAGCAAGTACCATTTATCCATGCCTGTTGAAACGGAAATCCAGGGTCCTGCGTCCATCCGCGCGCCCCGCGGCACTCAGATCACCTGCAAAGGCTGGCAGCAGGAAGCCGCCATGCGCATGCTCATGAACAATCTCGACCAGGAAGTCGGCGAGCGTCCCAAAGACCTTGTCGTCTACGGCGGAACCGGCCGCGCCGCGCGCAGTTGGGAGGCCTACCACGCCATCGTTGCGACGCTGAGGAATCTGGAAAACGACGAGACCTTGCTGGTGCAGTCGGGCAAACCCGTGGGCGTGTTCAAAACCCACGACCATGCCCCTCGCGTGCTGATCGCCAACTCCAATCTCGTGGGCCACTGGTCGAACTGGGAGAAGTTCAACGAACTGGAGCGCGCCGGTCTGATGATGTACGGGCAGATGACGGCCGGTTCGTGGATTTACATCGGCTCACAGGGCATTGTGCAAGGAACTTTCGAGACCTTCGCTGCAGCCGGCGAGCAGCACTTCGCCGGTGATCTTGCAGGCAAGCTCATCGTGAGCGGCGGAATGGGAGGCATGGGAGGAGCGCAACCCCTCGCAGCAACCATGACCGGCGCCGCGTTTCTGGGCATTGACGTTGATCCGGAGCGCATCAAGAAGCGTCTGAAGACCGGCTACTGCGACTTCATGGTCACTGCGCTCGACGAGGCTTTGCGCATTCTGAAGAACGCCGTGCGCAAGAAAGAAAATGTCTCGGTCGGGCTAGTTGGCAATTGCGCCGACATCATCCCGGAATTGGCCGAGCGCGGCGTGGTTCCCGACATTTTGACGGACCAGACTTCGGCTCACGACCCATTGAACGGATATGTACCGAATGGCATGAGCTTTGAGGAAGCGCTGGCCTTGCGCCAAGGCGATCCGCAGGCGTATCAGGAAAAATCTCTCGATGCCATCGCACGCCACGTCGAAGGCATGTTGCGCCTGCAGAAGATGGGCGCGGTCACGTTCGATTACGGAAACAACATCCGCACCTTCGCCTTTCAACGCGGTGTGAAGAACGCTTACGACTTCCCGGGATTCGTGCCCGCATACATTCGTCCGCTGTTCTGCGAAGGCCGCGGCCCGTTCCGCTGGGTCGCGTTGTCGGGTGAGCCGTCGGACATTCACGTAACCGACGATCTGGTTCTGAAGTTGTTCCCCGATAACCGCATTCTGCGCCGCTGGATTGACCTGGCCCACAAGCGCATCCAGTTCCAGGGATTGCCGGCGCGCATCTGCTGGCTGGGATACGGCGAGCGGGCGCAATTCGGGCTCGCGACGAACGAACTAGTGAAAAAAGGCAAGATCAAGGCACCCATCGTGATTGGGCGCGACCATCTCGACACCGGCTCTGTCGCCTCGCCCTTCCGCGAGACCGAAAGCATGAAGGACGGCTCCGACGCCATTGCCGACTGGCCGCTGCTCAATGCGCTGCTCAACACCGCCAGCGGCGCATCGTGGGTTTCCATCCACAACGGCGGTGGCACGGGCATTGGATATTCGGAGCACGCCGGGCAAGTCACCGTGGCCGACGGCACCGATGCCATGGCCAGGCGTATCGAACGCGTGCTGACCAATGATCCGGGAATCGGCGTGGTGCGCCACGCCGACGCCGGGTATCAGGAGGCCGTCGATTTTGCCGGGAAGACCAGCATCAAGATTCCGATGAAGAAATGAAAGCCACCACAGAGACACGGAGACACGGAGTGCTCGCATATTTGTGTGTGGCTTCTAAGCTAAGTGAACTGACTGGCAAA
>Ga0187803_10000825_pt1 | contig 12228 bp, 12 predicted proteins | sample NC_wetland_sal_i_2_FD_132425 | JGI IMG/M metagenome (GOLD analysis project Ga0187803, IMG submission 132425) | Wetland sediment microbial communities from Neuse River Estuary, North Carolina, USA - Control_3 | ecosystem: Environmental > Aquatic > Freshwater > Wetlands > Sediment | place: USA...
AACTTCCGGACCACACCCGCTCCCCCGAGCGGCTCCCCAACGCCAGCCCCGAAGGTGATAGTCGTGGCCCGTCAGGTGGACCCCTTCTACCTTTACCGGTCCGCCTCCTACGCGAACATCCCTTCCTACATGTTTACACCCTTGGCTGGTCTGCACGTGGTCCTGACGTCCCTAAACAGGGAGGCCGTCTCGTTCCGTCAGAGGGTTCCGGGAGTCACTCTCACAACAAATTCGACGGGAAGGGCTGTCGGTTTCATGGCCCCGGGCAATTACTCGTGCGTAATCGCGGGAAGCAACTTCAGCCTCAACACGACCGTCTCGTTCAAGGTCAACTCCACCAACACGATTAGGTTCAGTCTGATCCCTTCTGGCACGAAGGTGACAGCACTCCACGTTGTCTCCCCGGACACTATCTTGGCGGTGGAGTCTCAGGCAAGGATAAGTGCCCTCTTGGTGAACCAGTCTGCTCCGGCTTTGGGGTTCGCAGAACTTGTCGGTAACGAGACGTTCTACATTCCGGGGTCGGGGATAATGATTTCAGGGGACGCGCTATCTGTCAATGTGACAGTTACCGGTTGGTACCACGGGACCGAGGGGAGCTTGGCCCTCATGTCCCCGTCGGGCTACTTCCAGTCATACCCCACGACATCGGTAATTCTTTTCCAGTTCAGGCCCGTCATTGAGGTGAAATCCGTTATCGGCTGAAGCATTCTCGACCGAGTCAGTTCTAGCCCTTGTGGATGCGGCATTGCTCGCCTCTCTCACCTTCGGTTTCTTCTTGATGAGAAGGTTAAGGCCCCCGGTGGTGCGCGACGTACGGGAGGCGTACCAGGTCCTGGACAGGACGATAGAGCGCTTCGTACCAGACTTGCCGCCGGGTTTCACCTGGGGGGACGCCCTAGAACGTTTGAAAGGGTACGAGATAAAGGTCGACTGGCGCAGGATGGAGTCCAGCCTGGCAGGATATGAAGCGTTCAGGTACGGGGGCCAAGACATGCCTCCCGGCGGCGGAGAGGAGGCTGTCAGCCTGTCGACACAGATCAGGAGGAGAATAGTTGGATATAGGAATAAAGGAAAGAGTACTGGCCCAAGTTAGCAAGGTAGTCGTCGGGAGGGAGAACGAAGCTGAGCTCCTCCTGGTGTCCTTCCTTGCCGGAGGTCACGTCCTTCTCGAGGGAGTCCCCGGGATTTCGAAGACGATTCTGGCGAAGTCGTTCGCCAGGTGCGTGGGCCTAGGATTCAAGCGCATCCAATTCACACCGGACATGCTCCCCATGGACATGGTCGGGGGGTTCGTGTTCAACGTGAAGGACAGGGAATTCGAGTTCAGGCAAGGGCCGGTCTTCACAAACCTCCTTCTCGCGGACGAGATTAACAGGGCGCCCCCCAAGGTCCAAAGCGCGCTCCTGGAGGCAATGCAAGAGGCGCAGGTGACGGTTGAGGGCATCACCCAGAAGCTCCCATTCCCGTTCATGGTTATTGCGACCCAGAACCCTCAGGAGTTCCAAGGGGTCTACCCTCTCCCTGAGAACCAGCTAGACAGGTTCCTCATGAAAGTCACCCTCCCATACCCCGACCAGAACACGGAGTCGCTCATCATTCGGAGGAACCTGAGCGAGATGAACACCGACGATGTTCAGGAGGTCCTCAACGCGAAGGAGCTAGCGGAGATACTCCGGGAGGTGGAGCAGGTCAAAGTCTCGGAAGAATTGGTGAGTTATCTCTCCACCATAGCCGAGGAATCGCGCAGGGACAGGAGACTGAGCCTGGGGGCAAGCCCTAGGGCGATGGTCCATCTCATCCACTCCGCAAGGGCCAATGCCTATCTCAGTGGGAGGGACTTCGTCACTCCAGAGGACATCAAGAAGGTCTCGTCCTTCGTCCTCCCTCACCGCCTGAGGCTTGACCAGTCTTCAGTCCTTACCGGTGCAGTGACAGACACATCTCAAGTTGTCCAGGATATATTCACAAAAGTGAGACCTCCACGATAGGCCTGACAAGGCGGGGCAGGGACTTCCTGCTGGCCGTCATCCTCATCTCATTTGCCGGCGCCCTCCCGGGCTTCGGCTGGGGGATAGCCCTGGCGCTGTCCCTCACCGTTGCTGCCGGCGTGTCGTTCCTTCTCATTCGATTATCCTCGAAGAAGGCGTTCCAGGTGGGTCTTGGGCCGAGCCAGAAGAGGACGTTCAAGGGAGGCGTGCTCACCTACCCCCTCGCTTTCGAATCTGCGGCCGAAGAGCAGAAGGCGCACGTCGAGCTCGTGCAGGTCCCGGAAGGGGTTCAGGCCATGCTGAGGGAAACAGGAGAACATGGCCACTCCGTGGTCGTGAGCTCCAAATATGCAGGCGTGTTCTCCGGCTTCTTCCTGAAGGTGGGCATCGGGGACCCTCTGGGCCTCTACGACAGATACGAGGGACGCAGGCTTGAGCTTGCCGCGGAGTTCCTTCCCAGTTCCCTGCTTGCAAGGCAAGAAGGGATAATGGTGACCGCGGCGATGCTCGGGGACCGGCCGGCCGGGAGCAGGGGGTTCGGCCAGGAATTCTACACCGCCGAACTCTACGACCCTTCCCACGACTCCAAGGGGATACTTTGGAGACGGCAGGCAAGGACGGAGGGGGACACATTGATGGTGAGGGTGGGTGAGGCCAACATACCGGAAACACTCACAGTCTGCTTGCTCGAGCAACAGAAGAGGGAGCCGAGAGAGCTGCCTGGGTGGATGGACCTCGCATCCGAAGCAATCTCATTGATCGGGGTTTCGGTAATCGCCTCAGGGTCGAGCGTGCGCGTGATCCATCAGGTCGGGGAAGAGCGCACCGTCTCGGAGGCCAGGGACCTCACAGGCTTGGCAGACCTCTTGGCCTGGCTCTGGCGTGAAGACGCAGGGAAGGAAAGGAGCCGCCTGGGTCCGGGGGATGGTTCCATCATCGTGACAGGGAAGTCGGAGCTTGAGAATCCAGACATCCTCGGGCTGTTGCTCAAGAAGCCTTCTGTGGTCCTGAGTTACACCGGTGGGAGGGTCGCCCATGGAGCCAACGTTGTCTTCTTCACAGGCAAGGAGAACATCAGCCTGCTGGTGAACAAGGTGCTCAGCCGATGAAGAACGCGATCGTTGTCCCGCTTGCGGGCGCCACTGCCCTTTCTGTGCTCTACCTGAACTTCGCGTACACCTTCGCCCAGTCGAGCATCCTCCGAGACGCGACGCCCCTCGAGGTTGGTCTCTTTGTCCTTCAGTTCGGGAAGATCATCACCATAGCGTCACTAAATCGTCTGAGAAACATGCGATTCGTCAATATCATCAACGTGCTCGGCGCAGAGTTGATCGTGGCTCTCCCTGGATTAGCCTTGGCGACAGCCATCTTCGGAGACCAGGGGACCTCGGGCCTAATGACCCAGATCTTTCTTGGGTGGATCGCAGGTGCCGCTGCGGCTGTGACTCCCTACTCCATCTACAGGCTGGCCCGATCGATGAAGAGCGGAGAGAGGCTTGTCTTTGTGCTCCCTGCGGGCATCCTCCTCTCCGAGCTCCTGCTCCTGCTCCAGGTGGGCACGGACTCGGCCGGGGCCACGGGGCAGGGACTCGAAGGCGTGTCCCGGACGATAATCCTACTTGGGGGCGGGGCAGTCAATACAGGCATTCAGCCTCAGGGCTTGGCTTTGCTTATCCCACTCTCGGTTCTCTACGTCTCGCTCCTCCTGCACGCCTTATCGCCCCTAGAGAGTCTGACGGTGACCAAGTTTGTAGTCGCCGCCGGGTTTGGCGTCATGGCGACCGCGGTCACATTCGCTGGAACCTATGTGACCTCCTTTCTCGCTTTGCCTTTCGCCTACGTCGCCCTTCCTCCGATTATCCTTGTGACCACACTGGTCTGGTGGACAACTCGTGAAGCATAGACTGGCTATCCTTTTCTGCCTGGTGATGCTGTTCTCGCTTGTGCCCTATGTCCCTGTAGCTCGTGGCCAGGTGTACGTCTTCTTTCCATCCCTCAATATAGGGCTGGGGTTCGGCCCATCCAACGTGCAGCCCGTCTTCGAGGGCGTCCCGATTTACACTCAGGGGGACAACGTCTGGGTCGAATCATACTCAAACGCAACCCTGCAGGTAGAGCTCTCCCCTCCAAGCGGACTCGGGGGGAGCTCACTGAAGGACCTCGGGCCGGGGCAGCTTCTGCAGTTGTACACATTCGGCCAGAACGACAGCGCGGGTACCTGGACGCTCTCAGTCGCCTCAAGTAGCCTGCCCTCGGGATCTACAGACATACCCATTTCCGTACTCTCTCCAGATTCGTCACTTGTTCCCACATTCCAGGGGGACAACCTGACGGGGAACCGACTCAACCAGGTCTTCGCCATCCCCCCTACTCAGGCCTACGACATCCAAGCGTGCTCCACCGGAACATCATCCGGGTCGACGGCAAGCTTCGGGCTGGCTGGGATTGCCAATGGGACCTTGGGCGTGTCATTGAAACCAAGCGCCGCCCAGTTCTCGTTCTCCCAGCTTCCTTCCGGCCTGGCGGCCTGGATTGAGCTGTACTCGCAGTATTCCTATTCTGTGGGCAACGAGACAACCTCCCAGGCGCTGCTGGCCGCCAACACTCCTGCCTTCACCTTCTCGAGCAACACTTTCTCAAACTTGACGTACTCCTTCAACCAACAGATGCACCTGCGGCCGGGTAGGTTCGACCTCCGGGTGTTCATGAGAACCAATTCAGGGCTCTCAGTCCGGGAGGCCGAGTTCCTCAGGAACCGAGACGGCTCCTGGCTCTACTTGGGGGTGTGCACCTCGCTCGTAAGCGTATCCTCTCCCACTTTCACCTTGACCACCAACCTCGATTCGTCAAACTCGTCCTGGCCGCGCCATCTCGTCACCATGTATGCCATCAATGGCGAGGAAGCGTACTCCGTCTCAGACGTTACGACGTCGGCGGCCGTGATTCACCTGAAAGCTTCCAGTGGGAATGGTCCGTTGACCGGGGTGACGATAACCGCCTCGGCGCCCGGCCTTCAGCCGCGCCAGTGGGACACCTTTGACAGCGCCGTCTACCTCATGCTGAGCAGGTATCCAAGCAATGTATCCGTCGCTCTGTCTTTCAGCGGCGTCGCCAGCCGGACCCTCAGCACGTCGATTCTCAACTCCTATTCGTCCAAATCACTCTCATTTCAGGCTGGGACACTAGATGGATCTGCGACATTGAACAGGGCGCCCCTTGCCAACGCCACGTTCTCCCTTACCGCAACGGGCTCAGCGCCCATCACGATACCTCAAGGCGGCAAGGGGAACTTTTCGATACTGCTCCCTCCAGACAACTACACGCTGACAGCGTCCTACCAGGGGAACTCCGTCAGTGAAGAGTTCTCAGTGTCCGCAAACGTTGTTACCAAAATCAGCCTGGAGCTCAGCCGACCTAGCTTCCCAGCCCTGCTGTACGTCCTTGCGATCGTCGGGGTGGCTGGCATGGTGGCGAACGTCATCGTCTGGCGCAGGTACATCGAGCGCCGAAGGATCTACGACTGAAACAGCCCAGGCTCGCAGGAGTCTCAGAGGCGAGGCTCCTGGTCAGAGGAGGGCCAGGTGGTTCCCGGGGCCCCTGCCGTCCTCTCCATGGGCCCTTTCATCCTTGCATAGACCGGCAGGACGGCCAAGAAGAATCCGAGGAAAATGGCGTAGCCCAGCCAATCATGGAGCCCCCACAGGGCGCTTGACCCGTACTCATAGCCAACCCAGAGCAGGATGAGAATCCGGAGGGAGTTGAGGAGCATCAGCGCTAGCACGCCCACGCCGGCGAGCTTCAGGGTTGAGCGGATGTCCTTCTTCAAGTCAAGTTGCATTAGTGCCAGTAGCCCGATGAATATGGTCACGGAAGATATGCTGGAGCAGCCGGGGGTGACGGAGCCGCTTACCACCTCACCTGTCTTCGAAATGAAGGCGAACTGGGTCCCCTGCCACGTCAACGGGAAGCCGGCCAGGGCTGCCATCTTGGCCGAGAGGGCTGACGACACTCCAGCGAGGGGCTCACCGAATGCCCACAGGAGGACCGCCGGTGCACCTGCAGCTGCGGCATATACGGCACCGTAGGGGAGAATGAAGCGCCCCGACGCCGGGATGACTGCCAGGGCGGCGCCATAGAACGTGAGAACAACAGCAACTCCTGAGGCCGCCAGGCTTTGGCTTGTGAAAGGCTTCACTGCTAGGAGGAGCCCGATCATGGCAAGTCCTAGGACTCGGACGACAGGTTCATTCTTCATTTCTGCCTCGATGGCTTTCACGAATTCCCTCCAGCGCAGGGCGAAGATCAGGGTGAGGAGGGCGACGATGGGGATTGCCACGAAGAGCGCTCCGAAGTCGTCCCCGGTGGACTGGCTCACGAGAGAGGGGAAGCTGGACGCCGTTGCCGCAGACAGAACTGCACCTGCCCCAATCCAAGCGGTTAGCCGAAGTCCAACATTCAACTGGCCTTGTTCACTGGGCGTTCCTCAGCTGTGGCGACCGTATATAATTTCAATAAACCGAGGGAAAGAAATTGAAACGGAAGGCTAAGGTGTGGGGGTAGTCGGATTTGAACCGACGGTCTACAGGTTTCTGCAGCTCCAATGCCTAATCATCCACGCTGCCGTGTCATCAAACTAGGTTGTTTGACCACTGGAGCCTGTCGCCCTGCCATGCTGCTCACCTTCGCCAAGGTTCTGGGCTATACCCCCACGCGTTTCTCGGCGGCTTGGTGTACGCTAATTAAGCTAGTGGCAGGTGGTTCCAGACGAGGCTTCCGTTTTAGTCTGTCGCTCTGACCGACGGTTTCCTGAATTCAGTTTCGCAAATGTCTCCCTCGAAAATAACCCGGCTCGGTAGTCAACTGATATTCCTGAATGAGAAACATTCATCGCCGGCCATCTTAGTTGAAGTGTGAAGCTGAAGGGTGCGATAAGGAAGCGGCTAGATCTGGGAAGCTCCGTTGGAAGCATGATCACTTGCAACGATATTGGACAAACCCCGAATACAGATAGAAACGCAAGGTCACAAAGAGGGCATACGGACGCCGGCGCCCACAAGTCAAACGGGACTTGATAGCAGATGCTCTTGGGAGGATGGAAGTGTGTTGTGTGTGGGAACCCGGACAGAGATGTTCTGACATTCGATCACAAGAATGGGGGCGGTACGGCGGATAGGAAATCACACGGAGGCTATTGGTCAATGATTTACTACTACTTGGCACTCAGTGAAGAGGCGTCGAAGAAACTGGAGATCCTGTGCCGAAACTGCAATTGGAAGAAGCACCGCGCAATGACGGGCGCGAGATACCTAGGTTGACTCGAGACTCCAGGGCTTCCCGTCATGCACGACCTTCTCAGGGAGCTTCGAACTCCATTTCTCCAGAAAACCCAAGTCCTCCTTCTTGTTCCTGAGGTTGTCCGGGAGCATGACCGGTATCTCGTCGATGATGGGGTAGTAGCGGCCACATTCAGAGCAGGTCAGGACCCCATCCACTATCACGTCCCCCTTGACTTCAAACTCGAGAAGGTCCAGCGGATAGTGCTTGTCGATGGGGCAAGCAAGGATGTCGAGGAGCCTCCGCTGCATAGCCCTGGGTACCTGAGGTGCCGTAAAAAACGCTTGGTAGCCCCAGAAACGTTAATCTACCGCAAGGGGTCGCCCCGTTTCAGCCGGCCATAGCGTGTGGGTCCGACCCAGACTCGTTCCGATCCTGGAAGTCAAACCACACGTCGTCGCGGTGCTACTGACCTCCGAGAGGGGTCGGGAAGTCGCGATGCCGGCACCCAATTCTCTAGTTCTCAAGTCGGTGGCAAGAGCAATTCCTCGTATTCGGATTTGCCGAGAGGCACCTTGGCATCGGTCAAGGAGACTGGAAACAGCCGTCATCCCTGATGCTGAAACCTTCTACCCAATTTCACGAAAACGTGAATCAATGCTACAGAACATTTAAGTCCGAGGGCGAGACGGCGATTTTTGAGGCTCCGTGTTTATGCCATTTGGGAGTGCATTACAGGCTGTCGGTATTGACAGCAATACCATATTCCTGATCTTCTGGGTCGGCTTCTTTGTGGTCACTTTCTTCTATCAGGCGAGGCTCCAGTCCTACATGGCCCTCAACGACATCAGCAGGGGACTGAACAAGCTCAAGGTGATGAAGGACAAGTCGAGGAAGGAGGCCATCGATTACTTGGTCAACGTAGGGAAGGCTCCCAGCGACCCCACCCAGCGTGTGGACCAGTTCCTAGACTATGTCACAATAATGCCTGTCGACATTGACCCGGCCGGCCTGGTCGGCAAAATCGACCACGTGGTGACCACAAACAACGATAGGGTCAGAGCGGAAGTGGGGGCGCTTGTCGGACAGAACAGCCCGGTGACTGTATCGATCTCGGAGAACCTCCTTGAAGTCGCGACGTCGCTCAATCTAATCCACAAGATAGTCCGGCACTTCTACCTGCTCGGCAAGAAGACCAACTCGTACATCACTCTCCTCCAGCTCCAGATGCTCATGCCCATGATTATCCAGGAGGCGGACGCCCTGCTCAACGCTGTTGACTCGTTCAAGCTGGGCCAGCCAGTCGGAGACGGAATCGGTCCGGTCATTGTATCCAAATACATGGCAGGGAAAGAGAAGAGGGCGGTCGCCAAGGACACCATCATGGCCGTGACGGAGTACAAGGGAAGGAAGCTCTACGTCCTGAAGGCAGACGGACCGATGGCTTACGTGGGCCAGCCGGGAGTCGCCATCAAGAAAATCATCGAAGAGATGGGGGTCAAGCCCAGTGCCATAGTCATGATCGACGCGGCGCTGAAGCTCGAGGGCGAGAAGACCGGGGAAATCGCGGAGGGAGTCGGTGCAGCCATTGGGGGCATTGGGGTGGAGAAGTTCCAGATTGAAGAGGCAGCCACCAAGGCGAAGGTCCCTCTGTACGCCATACTCGTCAAGCAGAGCATCCTCGAAGCCATCACCGTGATGAGGAAGGAGATAGCCGAGGCGGCAGAGAAGGCCACCCAGGTTCTCAACAGGGTCATAGAGGAAAAGACGAAGGAAGGAGACGACGTCGTGGTAGCAGGCATAGGCAACACTCTGGGCGTAGCTCAATGATGAGCTCAGTGCCGGGCCCCGACAAGAGGACGAAGCTTCTCGTTTACACCATCGAGGAGTGCCCAGTCTGCGGCCAGAAGACCAAGCTTGCTTTCGTTGTAGGCGATTATGTGACCAAGGACGGCGGCAAGTGCGCGAAGTGCTCTAACCAGACCAAGGTCTCGCTGGTCTACGCCGAAGGATCGAAAGCCTCAAGTTAGGACCACAAGCCCTCCGTCGTCCAAGGCCATAGTGTGTTCGAACTGGGCGACCGGGTTATCTGACGCTTCAACGAGTGTCGGATACGCCCGAAGGACCCTCTTGGCGACAAGCCTGGTTACGATTCCCTGGATCTTGTTCCTGCCGAATTCATCCGAGTACCACTGGGGCGTGAACGGCAGAGTCTTCCTTTCCTCCCAGACCTTCTCTGCGAATGCGTCGAGCTCCGCCACGCCTGTCTTCTTCCTCGCCACAATCGAGAAGATCGTCTGGCTTGGAGCATCGACCACATAGCCCGCGGCCGAGCCGAGCGTCAGGAAGGGCTCGATGGCAAAGACGTCCCCCCTCTTGAGGTCCTGCATTCCGGGCATGTACAGGTTGGGGATGCTCTTGCCTGCGTGGACGGTGTACCTGTCGACCGTGTGTCCAGTCAGGTTCTCGATTGTCTTGAAACCGAACCGCGCCGCCTCCCTGTGTATCGCCCTGCCTATCTCACCGGTCCTCGTCTCCTTTCTCGCCGTTGCGATGGCTTCATCCAGGGCCCTCTGCGTCGCCTCGAGCAGCAGGTTGTAGTCAGGATTGAACGTCACGCTCACAGACGTGTCCGTCACGTAGCCGTCCACGTGCACTCCGAAGTCCACCTTCACGAGGTCCTTCTCCATGAAGACGGACCCGTCCCCGTCCTGCGGGGCATAGTGGGCCGTGACTTGGTTCACGCCTATCCCGGTGGGGAACGCGAGACGTCCGCCCCTCGACTCGACCTCCCTGCGGACTAGGTCGCACACGTCTAGGAATTTGACCCCCGGGCTGACAGCCGACTGGACCAGCGGCATTACCTCGCTCACAATCTTCCCTGACTTCCTGTACTGCTCGGGGATGGGGGCCAAGTTCGCTCACAAATCCTATATTTCGTTCGAAGGCCAGCGGCGCCGTCCGTGGTATTTCAACTGATTTGCGGAGCTGGTGTCTCTCCATGAGGTACAAGATAGTCGCCACCGGCGGGACATTCGACCATCTCCACAGGGGCCATGCCGCCCTGCTGGCGAGGAGCTTCGAGGTCGGGGACGTCGTCCTCATCGGGGTGACGTCCGATACATTCGCCCGGAAGGAAGGCAAGAGGCCCGACCAGGGCTATGAGGAGCGCGTCCACTCCCTGGAAGCGTTCATCAAGAAGGACTTCCCTGGCAGGAAGTACATCATCGCGAAGCTCGACGACCACTTCGGACCCGGCATCGCGTCTCCAGACGTGCAGGCCATAGTTGTGAGCCGCGAGACAGCGAAGCGGGTCTCAATCGCCAACTCCCTCAGGGAGGCGAAGGGGTACCCTCCTCTGGAGACGGTCGTCGTGGACACGGTGCTCGCCAGCGACTCGAAGCCGATTTCATCGACGAGGATCAGGAAGGGGGAGATAGACACCGAAGGGAGGCAGGCGAAGCTCCCCTCAAAGCGATGAGAAAATCACGCGCTAGAGAGTGGTTAAATCCGAACCCCTTCAGGCGAAAGTAGAGTGGACAAGGACAGGCTGGACCCGTGGGGAACGAGCTCGATCAAAGACTACAGCAGACTACAATCCGAGTTCGGAATCGAACCCGCGGCACCTCTTCTTCCGCGCTTCAAGAAGCCGAGCCCCCACCTCAGCAGGGGAATAGACTTCGGCCAGCGGGACCTAGGCCGCATACTCGACGCCGTGGACAACAACAAGCCCTACGCAGTTATGAGCGGCATCAAGCCCGACGGCGCATTCCACTTGGGGAACAAGATGACGGCAGACGACATGATATTCTTCCAGGCCCTCTCGAAGAAGTCCAGGGTCTACTACGCCATAGCCGACGTGGAGGCATACGCTGACAACGGCCTTTCTTTCGCCGAGACCTCCAAGACAGCGATAAGGAACGTCGCAGACATACTGGCGCTCGGCCTCGACCCTGAGCGTGCCGTTGTGTACAAGCAGAGCGAAGAGATGCGCGTCATGCGGCTCTCGACGATATTCTCCAGGGGGGTAACGAACAACATGCTGAGGGCCATCTACGGCGAGAGGCAGATCGGCCTCTACATCTCAGCGCTAATTCAGGCCGGCGACATCCTAATGCCGCAGCTCCCAGAGTTCGGAGGCCCCAAGCCGGTCCTCGTCCCCGTCGGCGCTGACCAGGACCCGCACATCAGGCTGTCCAGGGACCTGGCCGACCGCTACCGCTCAGACTTCAAATTCGTCCCTCCCTCAGCAATATACCACAGGCTGGAGTTTGCGCTCACTGGGGGATACAAGATGTCGAAGAGGGTTCCAGAGTCAGGCTTCACACTGGACGACACCCCGACAGAAGCTTCGAAGCGTGTCCGAATCGCGTTCACAGGCGGAAGGGACACGGTCGAAGAGCAACGGAGGCTCGGGGGAAGGGCGGACATCTGCCCCGTCTACGACCTTTACCGGTTCCACTTCGCCAAGGACGACGAACACGTAGAACGGGTCTACCACGAATGCACGAAGGGGATCCGGCTATGTGGTGAATGCAAGCAGGAGGCCATGGGCCTGGTCAAGGGATTCCTCGAGGACCACCGCAAGAAGCGCGATTCGCTCATGGGGGATGCCAAGGAGCTCCTGAAGAAGAGCAGGGACTACCTGGCTTTGACGGGGAAGGAGTGAGCGGGAATGTCGAGCTCCCTGCACCCCATCGAGCAGAAAATACTCTGGACCCTGGCCCTCGCCGGCTCGCTCCCATTCGAGTCTCTTGTCAGGGAGACTTCCCTGATGGAGGACCAGGTTCGCCGTGCCCTCCAGTGGCTTTCGTCGAAGGGAATGGTCTCGATCAGGGAGGCCAGGCAGAGCAGGCTCGAGGTAGTCCGGACCCCTCCGGAGGTCGCCCTGGTCTCGAAGGTGGCGGGGGCTGGCCGTCTCCTCACTGTGGAGGAACTAAAGCAGGAGTTCTCCTCTCCCGAA
>Ga0187803_10000826_pt1 | contig 12203 bp, 9 predicted proteins | sample NC_wetland_sal_i_2_FD_132425 | JGI IMG/M metagenome (GOLD analysis project Ga0187803, IMG submission 132425) | Wetland sediment microbial communities from Neuse River Estuary, North Carolina, USA - Control_3 | ecosystem: Environmental > Aquatic > Freshwater > Wetlands > Sediment | place: USA...
AAATGAATCGGCTAACGGTAGATAAAGCGTGGGCAGTTCATGATCGAGAGTCGTTACTGAGGCGCTATGAGGAGGCGTGCGCTCTGGTTTCTCCGGATCTCGTGATGATTCAGGAGTATTTGCCGGGCTGGGGCGAAGCGCAGTTTTCCTACTCGGCACTCTGTGATAACGGCCGATCTGTCGCGTCTTTGACAGCCAAACGCTCCCGGCAGTTCCCGACGGACTTCGGCCGATTCAGCACTTTTGTCGAGACTGTCGAAGAACCGGGTGTGATTGCGCCCGCAATACGCCTGCTCAGGGAGCTGCGTTACACGGGGCTTGTCGAAGTAGAGTTTAAGCGCGACCCACGCGATGGCCAATACAAACTTCTCGACGTTAACCCACGCGTCTGGGGTTGGCATACCCTATGTGGGCGTGCTGGCGTTGATTTTCCCTATCTTCTTTGGCTGCAGATGCAAGGTCAGGCTGTTCCCAACGTGCGTGCACAAACTGGCATACGGTGGGTAAGAATGGGAGCTGATTTGCCGATGGCGCTGCTCGAGTTGTCGCGAGGTCGCCTGCGCCTCGGCAGCTACTTGCATTCAATGCTCGGTCCACTGGAGTGGGCTATCTTTGCCGCCGACGATCCAGTGCCATTCCTTTTCCAGTTTCCCGCCCTCGCCTACCTGTTGGCCAAACGCGCTCTGAGTATCAGGAGACCGACAACTCTAGGAAGAGCCTACTCCATTGAGATCCCCCAAGATTCCGAAACGAAGCCCAACGAGTAGCGCTGTTCCGGCGTCAGACTTCGGTTTGCCTGGAAACGTAAGGCACAATCTGCCTAGGCTGGTCCCTGCGCCCGCCCCCGCCCCTAACATTTACATAGATGGCACATACCTTCAGAAGAACCCTTCGCTGCACTCAGAGGAATCACCTTGGAAGGTAAAGCAGATCACGCAGATCATGGAGCGTCACAAGATATTTCCGAATAGTGTGTGCGAGATCGGCTGTGGCGCCGGCGAGGTGCTTCGCTTATTGCAGCAAACCCTGGATCCACATTGCGTTCTGTGCGGGTATGAAATTTCTCCCCAGGCCTACGAGCTCTGCAAGCCAAAGGCGAACACTAAACTGTCCTTTAAGCTGATGGACATCAGACAAGAGAACAAGGAAGTCATCTTCGATCTCGTTCTAGTCTTAGATGTCATCGAACATCTGGAGGACTACTTCAACTTTCTCAGAGACATTAAACCGAGAGGCCGGTTCACGATCTTCCACTTTCCATTGGACCTTTCTGCGCAGACCGTATTGCGGAAAAACGGACTCATGAAACGTCGCAACATGTATGCGCATCTCCACTACTTCACGAAGGATATTGCTATCCAGACGTTGCGAGAAGTTGGCTATGAAGTTCTGGACTACTGTTACACGCCCCGCTCCAACGATCTTGGGTGGGAGCTTATTCAGAAGATTCTCAAGGTTCCCCGAACCCTGGGCTTCGCGGTTGCCAAGGATCTCACAGTGCGTGTCTTGGGCGGTTATAGCCTGCTTGTTCTCGCAGCCTAATCCGGGCAGATAATCGGCTTGGTCCACGGCGGCAGTCTCTCCGAGTGTGGACCGTATCTTGCTGATAATAAATTAGTTATCGGAGTTAAGCGACCCGGGAAATTGCCTGGAATAGGTAGCAAACCGCAGTACGCTGATCACATGGCGACGTGATATCATAGCGACATTCCCCCTGAGCGACTCTGACCCGTTGTTGTTAACTGCAACGAACAACGTCTCCCCTAGGAAGGTCTTTCCATCTAGCTATGCTCGATGCCGCAATAGTTGGTGCAGGTCCCTACGGACTTTCAATTGCCGCGCATTTCCGAAACCGGGGTATTTCATTCCGTATTTTTGGGCGTCCGATGGACAGTTGGCGGGCGCACATGCCCAAAGGCATGTTGCTCAAGTCGGACGGTTTTGCCTCGAACATCTACGATCCCGAAGGTCAGTTTACTCTGAAGGAATTCTGTGCAGAGCGGGGAATCCCGTATGCCGACACCGGGATCCCCGTTCGGCTCGAAACATTCACCGAGTACGGGCTTGCGTTCAAAGAACGCATCGTGCCGGAGCTCGAGGATAAGCTCGTCGCAAGCATCGAGCAAACAGGGGAAGGCTACCAGCTTCGGATCGATGACGGTGAACTGGTCAACGCACGTAGGGTAATTCTTGCCGTTGGCATCACGCATTTCGAGTATGTACCCGAGAGCCTGGCACATCTGCCGGCCGAATTTCTGTCGCACAGCGCTCGTCATAGCGAGCCCGAGGTCTTCAGTGGCCGCAGTGTTGTCGTGATTGGCGCAGGTGCTTCCGCGCTCGACTGGGCGGGCTTACTGCACGAAGCTGGAGTGAACGTACAGCTGGTCGCCCGTCAGACAGCATTGAAGTTCCACGGCAGGCCCACTGGACAACCGCGTTCGGTGTGGGAGCGAATTCAGCGTCCACAAACGGGCCTCGGTCCAGGATGGCGATCCAGCTTCTATGCCAATGCGCCGGCAGTATTTCACCGGCTACCGGAGAGCCTTCGATTGGAAGTAGTCGGGCGCACCTTGGGCCCGTCGGGTGGATGGTTTATTAAGGACAAGGTAGTAGGCAAAGTGCCACTATTGCTCGGTTATACCGTCGAGGGTGCGGAGGTCCAAGGCAACCAGGTTCAACTGCGTCTCCGAGCGCAAGACGGGGCGGAACGAAAGATTCTAGCCGATCACATCATCGCGGCAACTGGTTACAAGGTCGATCTGGAGCGCTTGACATTCCTCAGTTCGGGAATCCGCTCGGAAATAACGGCGGTCGAGAGCACTCCGGTGCTGTCTTCCGATTTTGAATCATCTGTGCGGGGTCTCTACTTTGTGGGCATTGCTGCGGCCAACAGCTTTGGACCCGTGATGCGGTTTGCCTTTGGCGCCGATTTCGCCGCTCGCACCATCACTCGAGCTCTGGCGAAATCTCTGCGCGAGCCCGTTTCGGATCCGGCTCCAAGCATAGCGACTACGGCGAAGTAAACGGCTTCGATAGTCCGACAGAGACCTTCAAGCTGAGGCTTCCCGTTCTCTGATATTGTTTTAGGCGCAATGAAGAGAGAGACCATCGCCATCCACGTCGGCTACGACGGTGATCCCACGACGAAAGCCGTGGCTGTGCCGATCTATCAGACGGTTGCGTTCGAGTTCGACAGCGCGGAGCATGGAGCGGCTCTTTTCAACCTGGAAGTACAGGGAAACATCTACACCCGGATTGGCAACCCCACGAATACCGTGCTCGAAAAGCGCATTGCCGCCCTCGAAGGTGGAGTCGATGCCCTGAGCGTGAGTTCTGGGATGGCGGCAATCGAGTATTCCCTCATTAACATCGCCGAGTCCGGCAATAACGTCGTTTCGCTTCCTCAGCTGTATGGAGCTACATATACACTGCTGGCGCACATTTTTCCGAAGCGAGGGATTTGCACCCGCTTTGCGCAAAGCGACCATCCTGACGACGTAGACAAACTGATTGACGAGAACACGCGCGCCGTCTTTTGCGAGAGTGTTGGGAACCCGGCTGGCAATGTGGCCGACATCGAAGGGCTAGCCCGAGTGGCCCACAAACACGGCGTGCCGCTTGTCGTGGACAACACCGTAGCCACTCCTATTCTGCTGCGGCCCATTGAATACGGAGCCGATGTGGTCGTGCATTCCATGACCAAGTTCATGGGCGGACACGGCACCAGCATCGGCGGAATGATTGTGGATAGCGGCAAGTTCCCCTGGCGAGAGTATGCCGACCGCTTCTACATGCTGAACCGGCCGGAAATTGCCTACCACGGAGTGGTCTATGTCGACCATTACGGTGACGCCGCCTTTGTAGCTCGCTGCCGGACGGTGTGCCAGCGGAACACCGGCGCCACTCTGTCCCCGTTCAACGGATTCTTGTTCCTGCAGGGAGTCGAGACCCTCGCGCTTCGCGTCGAACGCCACGTGGAGAATGCCCGCAAAGTGGCGGAATATCTGCGCAATCACCCCATGGTCGCATGGGTCAATTATGCAGGGTTCCCGGACAATCCCTTGTATCCGATGGCGCAGAAGTATCTCGGCGACAAGCGCTGCTCACTCTTGACCTTCGGCGTGAAAGGCGGCTTCGAGGCCGGCACGAAGTGTTTCAACGCCCTGCGCCTGTTCAAACGGATGGTTAATATGGGAGACGCCAAGTCTTTGGCCTGTCATCCCGCCTCGACCACGCACCGACAACTGACTCCTGAGGAACAGGCCAAGGTGGGAGTGACGCCCGAGATGCTGCGCCTGAGCGTGGGCATTGAGCACATTGACGACATTCTTGAAGATCTAGCTCAGGCCCTGGAGGCCACGACGAAGTGAGGATTCGCGAAGGGGGAGCAGGCACCGCCTGGGGAGGTGTGACATGCCGCTGATCATTGAAGGCCGGGTTCCGAGTCGCTGGGCGGAAAAGGGAGATTCGCGCGGCGTGGTCTCGATTGACTCTCGCCACCGGCGGCCTGAAGGTCTCAGTCTGGCACTGATCAACAACATGCCCGACGCTGCGCTGGAGGATACCGAATTACAGTTCTTCGAACTCCTCGACATTGCCTCCGGCGATGCTCCCATCTACCTCAAACTCTACTCGCTGACCGGTATTCCTCGAACCGATCGCGGAGAGCGGCATCTGAACAGCTTCTATTTCGATTTTGAAGATCTGTGGAAGAGCCAATTTGACGGCGTCATCATTACCGGCACCGAGCCACATCACGCGAACCTCAGGGACGAGCCGTACTGGGCGCTGCTCGCCGATCTTTTCGACTGGGCTGAACGCAACACGAGTTCGACCATCTTGTCGTGTCTCGCAGCGCACGCCAGCGTCTTGCATAGCGACGGCATTAGCCGCTACAGACTGCCGGACAAGCAGTTCGGCGTGTTTCAGTCGCGACAGACCTGCGCGCACCCGCTCATGGGGCAATGCCACGGGTTGGTGCACTTTCCGCATTCCCGATGGAACGAAGTTCGCGAAGACGACCTGACCGCATCCGGTTATGCCGTTCTCACCAAGTCGGTGGAAGCAGGCGTCGACGTGTTTGTGAAGAAGAAGTCGCGCAGCCTGTTTGTATACTTCCAGGGACATCCTGAGTACGGAGCAGAGACTCTACTGAAGGAATATCGCAGAGACATAAGGAGATTTCTCCGAAGTGAGAGGGAGACTTATCCCACGATGCCTCATGGATATTTCGATGGACCGGCGGTTCGGCTTCTGAACGATTTTCAGGAGAGTGCTCTGTCCCGCCGGGGCGAGGACATCATGACGTTCTTCCCGGAGTCGGTCGTCGGAGGATTGCGCCGTACCTGGCACTCGACGGCTACCTGTATGTATCGCAATTGGCTGCAGGCCATGTTGCTGGCGAAAGGGGATCGATCAGCACATGTGCCAGTGCCTGCTCTTCAGGGGAACACGCAGAGAAAACAATCCGCGGTGTCCTAGCCAAGAGAACAGGCGATTCTTGAGCATCGACGACAAGCCAGCGTGAGTCAGACTCGAATCGCCTGAGAAATACTTGAAACTTCACGGACATTGGGCGAAGGGGTCTCGCTCCTTAAATTTTGATGAGTTCAATCGAGACTAAGGCAGCATCTGCGATCTTAAGCGTCATCCGGGCTCGGAAGGGAGCGGCAAAAGAGGGCCCTCAGGCAGGAGAATTCTCTTCTGTTGCACCAGCTAAGCTCCGGGAGGCCTCGTTCTCAGATTTTGACGGAGTAATGGACCTGAGGAATCGTTGGGGCCTGCCAGTGGATTCGCTTGAGAATTGGGATCGTTTGTGGCGACGCAATCCTGCCTTGGAGCAGATGCGGTCTGAGCCTCCGATCGGTTGGGTATTAGAAGCGGAGGGCCGGATAGTAGGCTACCTGGGCAACATTGCCCTGCTTTACAGCTATGGTGACAGGACGCTGACAGCAGTCACGGGCTCTGGGCTCGTTACGGAACCAGCGTATCGCGTAACGAGTGTAAGCTTGGTGGCAGCGTTTTATCGGCAGACGCCTGTCGACCTTTACCTCACAACGACGGCGATCCCAGCCGTGGGAAAGATTTCTCGGGCGTTTCGATCTGTTCCTCTCCCGCAGGCCGAATACGAGTCCGTTCTATTCTGGGTCCTGCAACCCCGTCCTTTCGCTGAAGTGGTGATGAAGAAACTTGCGCTGAGGCCATATCTTTCACGCGTAGGGGGAATGTTCGCTTCGCTCGCGGTAAGAACTGATAGGTTCCTGCGAAGAAGATGGCCATCGGGGGGCAAGACGACATTCACTCTGAAAGATATCGGCGTCGACGAGATCGGGGAGGACTTCCAGATCTTCTGGAGGCAGAAAGTAGCGGAACGGCCACGGCTGCTTGCTGACCGCCGGCCTGCCACGCTGCGCTGGCATTTTGGAATTCATGGTGACCGAGGTTCTGGGCGCGTCCTTTGTTGCCACAAGAACGGAGAACTGCTGGGCTACGCCGTGGTTCGTCACGAACCGCCGAGCAATGTGAGTGGTTTGCGAAGATCGATCATTGCGGACATGTTAGCGAAGGAAGATGACCCAGCGGTTCTAAGGTCGTTATGGGTGGCAGCCTACGATCAGGCAAAGCAAGCGGGGAGCCACGTTTTTGAGGTCCTGGGTTTCCCCCCGAGCATTCGACAGTTGTGTTCCCGCTGGCGTCCGTACGTAAGAAAGTATCCGGCGTGTCCGTTCTACTACAAGGCGGCAGATCCGAGTCTGCACGATGCACTTTCGAATGCTGAAGTATGGTACGCCACCCCTTTTGATGGAGATACGACGCTCTTCGGCTTTGGAAGGGCCACGTAGACCCGGACCGACGATATGTGTGGCATCAGTGGAGTGTTGCGATTCGACGGGGGTCCTGCCGATCCAGAGCAGCTCGGGAGGATGATCGCAACGCTGCGTCATCGCGGACCAGACGCGGAAGGAGTCCGCATCTCCGGTCCCGCGGGTTTGGCCCACGCCCGCCTCAGCATTATTGACTTAAAGAGTGGCGCCCAACAGATCTCCACCCACGACGGCGGCTTGTGGATCACATTTAACGGCGAGATCTTCAATTACATTGAGCTTCGGGAAGAGTTGCTGAACAGAGGGCACCGTTTTGTGACTCGTTCCGACACGGAAGTAATCCTGAATGCCTATCGGGAGTATGGCGAAGACTGTGTCCACCACTTTAATGGGCAGTGGGCTTTCGCGATCTGGGACTCGGCCGATCGCAAGCTGTTCCTCTCGCGCGATCGAGTCGGCGTCAGGCCGTTGTTCTATACGCAGGTAGGCGATTGCTTTCTCTTTGCATCGGAAATCAAGGCTCTTTTTGCTTGTCCCGAGGTATCCAGAGAAATTGACCCGCGCGGGATGAATCAGGTTTTCACATTCTGGTCAACCATACCGCCGCAGACAGTATTCAAGAACGTGTTCCAGCTTCCTCCCGGCCACTCGCTCACCGTGAAGAACAACGGCGTCCAGACGCGGCAATATTGGTCGGTTCCGTATCCGCGAAACGGAGAGCAATGCAACGGGAACGAAGCCGTGCTGGCGGAAGAACTGCTGCATCTGCTTGAGGACGCGACCCGCATTCGCCTGCGGTCGGACGTCCCGGTTGGCGCTTACCTCAGCGGAGGGATCGACTCGACCGTAACAACTGCTTTGGTAGGAAGAACCGCGGGGGAACGCCTGCGCACCTTTTCCATAACTTTTGATGACACGGAGTTCGACGAGAGCCCTTACCAAAGGGAGGCGAGTGCATTTCTTGGAACACAGCACTCCCAAGTATCCTGCTCGCACCAGGATATCGCGCGCGTTTTCCCGCAGGTGATCCGGCACACGGAGCAGCCCCTGGTTCGTACTGCTCCCGTACCCATGTTTCTGCTGGCCGAGTTGGTCCACCGAAGCGGCTTCAAAGTCGTGTTGACTGGCGAGGGCGCCGACGAGGCCCTCGGCGGGTACGACATTTTCAAAGAAGCAAAGATCCGGCGCTTCTGGGCACGCAACCTTGATTCAAAATGGCGTCCGCTCCTGCTCAAGCGCTTATATCCGTACTTGCAGGATTTTCAGCGCCAGCCCGCTGCTCATCTCAAGAACTTCTTCCGTATCAGTACAGAGGATTTGGCCAGCCCCTTCTTTTCCCACCTGCCACGCTGGGAGCTCACGGCGAAGTTGAAGTTGCTGTTCTCCGCCGACTTCTCGGCGCAGATCAGGGAATGTGACGCCATTGGCGAACTCGAGGAGCAGCTGCCGCCGGAGTTCGCCGCTTGGTCTTCTTTTGCACAGGGAGAATATCTGGAGTCGAAGTACTTTCTCGCCGGCTACCTTCTATCCTCGCAGGGCGACCGGATGGCGATGGCTCATTCGGTGGAGGGACGCTATCCCTTTCTCGACTACCGCGTAGTTGAATTCGCAGCCAGGCTTTCCCCCATCCTGAAAATGAAGGTACTCAATGAGAAGTATCTGCTGAAGAGAGCCTGCGAAGGCATCGTTCCAGAATCGATTCTGCGCCGTTCCAAACAGCCCTATCGGGCGCCCGACGGAAGATGCTTTTTTGAAGCGAACGCCCCGGCCTATGTAAGGGAACTGTTGTCGCCGTGTGCTATTAAGACGACTGGAGTCTTTGACCCTCAGGCGGTTAGCGCTTTGGTCAGCAAGTTCGCAGCCCAGAAGGCCGGAAGCGTGAGGGACGATATGGCTTTGGTCGGAGTACTTTCGACCCAACTCTTAGCTGCACAGTTTACAAATTGACACTATGACTACCCAAACGATGTCCATGACAGAGATCGAGCAGGAAATTCGAAACTATCTCGTGAATACTTTCCTCTTTGGCCGTGCCGACGCCCTACGTGAGGATGGATCGCTCTTAGGCAACGTGATTGACTCGAGCGGTGCCATCGAGTTGGTCATATTTCTCCAGGAACGTTTCGCCATAACCGTGGAGGACGAGGAGATTGCAGTTCCGGAGAATTTCGACTCCGTGAAGAACATTGCGGCACTTGTGGCGAGAAAACTTGGCAAGAGCTAGAGACAGAATTCAAGTCCTGCGATACACCTGTGGTCGCCGCGGTTCAATCACCGAATAGCCCAATCCAACCCATGATTAAAGATCATGCCTCGGAGCTCCTGAACAACGTCTCTGCACGCATCAGTGACGTGATCAAGCCGTGGGTGGAGCGCTCTCCGGACCACCCGGCTCTTGCGGAAAAGGCTGGGACTTGGACATATCAGCAACTCGCGACTGCGGTATCCGACACTCAAATTTGGCTCCGTGACTCCGGTGTGCGTCCGGGGGATCGAGTCATAATCGTGTGTGAGAATTGCCGGCCGTATGTGGCAATACTTCTGGCGTTGGCGGGCTGCGATGCCTGGCCTGTGCTGGTAAATGCACATCTCTCAGCACGGGAAGTCGACCAGATTCGGGATCACTGTGGCGCACGGCGTGTGATTTATACCACCAGTGTGTCGCCACGCGCGAAGGATCACGCGGTCCGCCACGGCGCGGTCATCAGCGAGGTGGGGGATCTGGGGCTGATAGGCCTCGGCGCGCTGAATGAACAAGTCGAACCCGAACCTGTTGAAGCAAGCGTTTCAAACAATGTCGCAGCCTTGATCTATACATCCGGCACGACTGGCCTGCCGAAAGGCGTGATGTTGACGCACAGAAACCTGCTGTTCCTGGCGGCTGGGTCGGCAAAGATACGCGCCCTGACACCGCAGGACCGGCTGTACGGCGTTTTGCCAATGTCGCATGCCGTAGGCCTATCAGTCGTTCTTCTGGGCACATTGCTAAGCGGCGCGACACTCTACCTCGTTCCTCGCTTTGATCCCATGACCACGCCGTCATCTCTGGTGAAAGACCAGCTGACAATTCTGCTCGGCGTGCCGGCGATGTTCGTCCAATTGCTGCAATACGCGAAGTTACGGAAAATCAAATCCCTGAGCTGCCCATCGCTTCGGATCATTTCGTCTTCAGGGGCTCCGCTCCAGCCATCCACCAAGTCGGCCGTGGAGGACCTCTTCGGATTGGTACTCCACAACGGTTATGGTGTCACCGAGTGCGCTCCCACTATTGCTCAGACCCGAGTCGAGGCCCCCCGCCGTGACACATCAGTAGGCCCGGTGTTTCCAGGAGTCGAGGTCAAGTTGGTCGGAGCGGACGGCACACCGGTAGGCGAAGGAGAGGTGGGTGAGGTACTAGTACGTGGTCCGAACGTCATGAAAGGCTACTACCGGTCGCCCGAAGAAACGGCAGCCGCGATCGATGCGGAAGGCTGGTACAACACGCGCGATCTGGCACGAATGGAAGATGGAAATCTCTTCATAGTGGGACGAACGAAGGAACTGATTGTCCATCTTGGGCTAAACGTCTATCCGGCCGAAGTCGAGGCTGTGTTGAATGGGCATCCGTCGGTGCTCCGCTCAGCGGTTATTGGGCGTCCCACTGAAGGAGATGAAGAAGTCTTAGCCTTTGTCCAGCCGTCACCGGGCTCATCCCTGACTGCTAATGATCTGGCGGAATACGCAGCGGCGCATCTCGCCCCGTACAAGCGGCCATCGCGCTTTGTGTTTGTCTCCGAAATGCCGCTGACAGCAACTGGAAAAGTTGTAAAAGGCCAACTGGCAGAACTCGCGGCGCACGCCGCACCACAACGTTGACCCCCCAAGCTCACGTCAATACTTCAACTAGTGCCGGCCCCTCACCTGCGAAACCTCTCCTCGCCGCTTCCCCCGAGACCTACCGAACATTGTGCTGACCTGATCGACTCCTTTGCACAAGAAGTGAATACGCTCTCGACGAGGGAGTTAGGCGGGGAGTGTGCCCGGCCCTATCAATTCACGATGAAATGTGGGCGTGCTCTCAGCCTAAGGGGGCGTTGGATGCGAGCTTGGACGGATTCGGAGCCACCGGCATGCAATGGATACGGCTCGGTGCAGGCTATGCCTCACCATCAGGACGAACCATGCCAACCTGCCGATGCCGTTTTCCCTGGAGGCCTTCCACATCGATCGCATCATGCTGAGACGTTCCCGTTGCGTCGTTCGAATACGTATTCCCTCTGAGGCAATGATGTCGTACGCTGTTGCTTCCAGGTAGCCGGAACGGACATCCTTGAGGAGACATCCCATCAGGGATAGGGTGATGACATGTTGGACGGTGGCATCAGGCACATAAAAGGGAAGCTCACCCCGCTGTATCAGATCGGCCAACAAAAGAGTGTCTTCACCCCTCAGAGCTACAAGATTGAATAAGCCTCTTTCGATGTCCACCTTGCTTCGTCGAATGGCAAACCCGGCGGTATTCAGGAACCGGATGCGACCATCAGCTTGAAGCACATGACGTTGAAAGGTTGTGAGGCGCAAGTGCTCCGCGCGGCCAACGTACCGGGAACGGTCTCCGACGATACGGAGCTGAAAACATCCGTGCTGGGGGAAGCGCGTGACAGCTGAGGCCAGGGCCGCAAGACTGTTCGCTTCGAATTTGCAGTCCGCGTCTATAAAAACCAGCGTGGCACCCTTTGATATCTGTACACCGTGATTGCGCGCGGCGGGGATTCCCGAATGAGGTTGCCTGACGATGGTCAGCGGGTAGTGATCAGCCCACTGTTGAATGAATTCAGGAGCGGTTTCGCGGCTGCCGTCGTCCACAACGATGGCCTCGAAGCTCGGCGCTCCTCCCTGTTGTGCCAGGGAACCAAGGCACTGATCAAGGGGGCCCCAGTCGTCATACGCAGCTATGATGATGCTGAACTGCGGCGGGGTGTTCGAGACGGGCTCGCGGTCGGGCATTCGCGGTTCGCTATCCAAGAGTACGGCCTAGGTAAGTAGGATTGCACACCCGGTGCTGAAATCATAGAGACCGCTCTGGCACGTCATTCGCGGGAACAGCGGCCACTGTGGACATGTTCCGTTTATTCTCATCGCAATTCCCATCCCAACAGAACGAAACGAGCGCGGAGGTTACCATGAATGGTCTGATCCTCGATGCAACCCTAGCCGACGTGAAGCTCGAGGCCAGCTCGATGCCAGCCGAGTGGGTCTTGAGCGGTGACCCGGTAACGCGCAGTAAAATCCTGGGGAGAACCCGCGACCGGCTGGCCTACGTCGTGCTATGGGAGTGTGGCGCGGTAAGCTACAAATGGCACTACAACAACGACGAAGCCTACATCGTTCTATCCGGCG
>Ga0187803_10000827_pt1 | contig 12189 bp, 10 predicted proteins | sample NC_wetland_sal_i_2_FD_132425 | JGI IMG/M metagenome (GOLD analysis project Ga0187803, IMG submission 132425) | Wetland sediment microbial communities from Neuse River Estuary, North Carolina, USA - Control_3 | ecosystem: Environmental > Aquatic > Freshwater > Wetlands > Sediment | place: USA...
CAGGAGCAGGCCCTGCGAGCCCTGACCGGCCCGGAGCGTGTGGCTGTGCTTGTCGGTCCGGCCGGGACGGGGAAGGGTGTCGTGATCGATGCCGCCGCGCGAGCCGAGCAGAGAGTGGGGCGCGAGGTGATCGGCATCGCCGTGTCGGGTTCGACAGCCGAGCGTCTTGGAGCGGACAGCCCTGCGCTCGAAGGACGCACGCTCACGCTCGATGCTCTCGTCAGCCGGGCAAACACGGGACGGCTCGCGGTCGGGACGGGTACGACGGTGATCCTGGATGAGGCCGGGATGGTCGACCACAAGCGCATGGACGCGCTGACCGAGGTGATCGAGGAGTCCGGCGCGAAGCTGATCGCGGTCGGTGACGGCAAGCAGCTGCCGTCGATCGGCCCAGGCGGCATGTTCGACCGCATCGCAGGACGCGCCCCCACCGCTGAGCTCGGGGACATCCGTCGCACGAGCGACCCGCAGGAGCGCAAGGCTTGGGCGACGCTGCGCGCCGGGGAACCCGAGCGGGCGATGGCGCACTACCGCTCTCGCGGAGCGCTGTTCTTCACGAACACGCGCGAGCAGGCGGGGGAGGCCGCGGTGCAGCGCTGGGCTGAGCTGACCGAGACGCGCCCCGTTCGCGATGTCGCGCTGATCGCCGACGCCTCGAACGTCGAGATCGACAGGCTGAACGCCCGCGCCCAGCACCTGCGCGCCGAACGAGGCGAACTCGGCCACCACGAAGCGCGACTACCTGATCGCCACTACGGACTGAGGGAGGGCGACCTGATCGCCTTCACCGCCCAGCACCGGACACCCGGACAGCCCCGCGTCGAGAACGGATCACGCGGCGAAGTCACCCGCGTGCACGAACAGGGCCTGACCGTGACCCTCGACGGCTCAGAGCGCCAGGTCCACCTCGCCGGCGAGGACCTCGGGTCACTTCGCCTCGGCTACGCCCAGCACGTCTACCGTCAGCAGGGCGCGACCGTCGGGCGCTCGGTAGTCGTGACCGGCGGCTGGCAGACCAGCAGGGAGTCCGCGTATGTCCAGGCCAGCCGCGCCCGCAAGGGGACCGAGTTCTTCCTCGCCCGCGAGGAGCTCGGCCTTGACGGACTGGACGCCGGCCGCGTAGAGAAGCTCGCCGAGAAGATGCGCGCCAGCCGCGCCCACACCCCGTCCGTTGAGCACGCCGAGCTGCCCGACCCGGAGTGGGGCCCAGGGTTCGACCGCGCGATCGCGCCCAGTCGCAGCCTGCTCCCGGCGATCACCCGCGCCATTGACCGCACCCCTGACCGTGACGGCGCACCGGGATGGACACGATGAGCCAGCGGCTACAGATAGTGCTCCCAGATCCGGTCGCCACCCAGCTGCAGGAGCTTGCGGCTCACGCCGGCGAACCACTCGCGACCCTCGCCGCACGGATCGTGCGAGACGGCGTGGCTCACGCTCGAACCGACGGCAAGGCCATCGCCACCAAGGCACCGACGAGCGTGCAAGCCAAGGCGCCCGCGCGACCGCCTTGGCTTGAGCCATACGGCGGGGACCCTGCGTGGCGCCGGGAGATGTGGGGCGCCATCGTCGCCCTGCACGGCCGCTACCCGCGCCACCTGCAACACCTCAAAGACGGCTGGTGGAACGACGAGGGACAAACCGAGACGCTCTGCGCGCTGGCCGTTTGGCGAGCCGAGATCGATGAGTCAGGACGCGACCCGCGAGAGGAGCTCGCCTTCCAACACCAGCTCGCCGACTACGCGCACACGCTACGCCAACAAGGAGGCGGCGTTGCCAAGGCATGGAAGCCGGCGGCACCACCGGACGAGTGGATTGACCGATGAGCAGCCGCCCCATCGCGTGGCCATTTCGCCCTGTTCGCGGTCATTAGGCGCATGAACCACGACACGAAGTCGACCTGGCGAACCAACGACGAAACGGCGAGCGAGGCGCTCTATCGCCTTGTTCTTGGTTCCTTCTGATGGCAGGTCAGCTCGTGAGGCTCCCGTCCCGAGGTCCGGTCCTGGTGACGAAGAAGCAGCTCGCAGCTCATCTCGGTCGATCGGAGCGCTGGGTGGAGCTGCGTGTCCGCGATGGAATGCCTGTGGAGCATGTGACCGACCGCTATGGCCGGCGTCGATACAACCTGCGGCTGGTCGAGGAGTGGCTGAGCTATGGCCGACCGACGTCCCCACAGCGTGAGGATCGGCTTGCGCTGCTCGAACGCAGCGTGGCGGATCTGGCCGCCCAGGTTGCCGAACTGCGGAGAGCCGGATGAGAGGGAGGCATGCTCAGGCCCGGGCCGATTTGACGATGTGCGCCGCGCTGACGAGGCGGCTTCCCGTCGCATGCCCGTGATATATCCGAGCAGCGCTCATGACCATCATCCCTCGCAACGGCACCTTTGGAGTCAAGGTCTGGGACCGGGGCCAGAAGCGCTACCGGTGGATTGGCAGCTTCGGTACGGAAGCTGAGGCCATCCGGGCCGAGCAGGACGCCACGCTCAAGCCGAAGGGAGATGCGCTGAGCGTCGAGCAGTGGGGGAGAGTGTGGCTCTCGGACTACGCGCGCGAGGCGCCCGCCACGCAGCGGTCCTACCGCTATGCCGTCGAACAGATCAAGGCAAAGCTCGGGGCTCGCAAGCTGAGCGACGTCACTCGTCCGGAGGCGCGATGCATCGCGAATACCTGGCCTCGCACCACAGCGCGGGTCGCAAGAACGATGTGGGCCGATGCCGTACGCGATGGTGTCTGCGACGTGAACCCGTGGACGAACCTGCGCCTCGAGACGCCGAAGGGCCGCAAGGACATCGACGCCCTTGCCGAGCGGGAGATCGCCGAACTTGCGGATCTCGCCGGCGAGCTTTCCGGGAACTACGGTTCCGAGGCGCGGGCGATCATCCTTACGCTCGCGTACACGGGCATGAGGCCCGGCGAGCTGTGTGCGGTGCACCGTTGCGATGTGGACCTCCAAGGACTGGAGATCGTGGTTCAGCGCAGCCTCGACGGTACCGGCCGAGAGAAGGCTCCTAAGAACGGCCTAGCGAGGCGAATCATCTTGCCGTCGGTCGCTGCCGAGGCGATCAAGCTTGTGCCGGAGAGGATCGGCTCGCCGTACCTGTTCCACACCATCCGCGGACATCGGCTGACGAAGGGGACCCTCGCGTACTTCTGGCGGAGCATCCGCGCGGGCTGGGTCGCGCGCGGTGGCCGGCCGATCGACCTTTATGAGCTGCGTCATGCGTGCGCGACGATGCTCGTCGAACGGGGTCTCAACGTGGGGGATGTGGCCTTCCAGCTAGGGCACCAGGACGGCGGCCGCCTCGTGATGACCCTGTACGGCCACCCCGGTGAGGATGCGATCCGCGACCGCCTGAAGATGGCCCATTCGCAGCCCTCACGTACGCAGAGCGTACGCAGGCGAACCTCCGCATCAGCCGAAAAATGAGGCTGTGACTGGCATTCCGCCGGCCTGTTCGCACCTGTCGAACCCACCGTCTCCACTGATACGGAAGCCGCGAAGAACTGCGCATTCGCCGTGTTTGCAGCGCTACCCGGTGGATCGCGCCGCGAAGAAATGCGAACGCCGAGGCCGCAAATAGCGCGATGCTCGTCCGGTTGCTACCAGCGCCCGGTAGCACGGCGCCCCGGCGACTGGGTAGCAGCGGTAGCAGCGAGACGACTGGAAGCTCGGATTGAGACCACGAAGCGCAAGCCGGGCACGCCGTCCGAGCGCTTCCTTCGCCCGCTTCGTGGTCGAGTTCGCCAGGCGGGTCCAGGCGGATGGTCAGCACCAACGCCAGCACGAACTTCAGCACGGCCAGAACGACGACGACGACGACGGCCGCCCCCGCAGCGCGCGCTTGCACATGGCCTGCGGGCCGACCCAAAGTGCGAGCAGTGGGCACCCGGTCCAGATGTTGACGGTCACAAGTGCGGTGAGGCCCGCCATCGTCGCCCGCTTTAGCGTCATGAAGCGCGGCAGCCGCTTTGAGCCTTGAGGCTCGTCGAGGAGAAGCTCGTGCTGGCGTTCATGGGGCGCGACGTCGCTGAGGTCGCGGTGCCAGCTCCGGATCGCCAAGCACTTGCGCATTCATGGCCATTATGTGCGCGCGCGTCGCGGGCCAGAGCGGGTCGGGGTCGGCCTCTCCGGCGAGTCCGACCAGCGCTAGCCCACGCATAGTCGACTGCCCTGACACGATGAGTGGAATGAGCTCGGGTCGCTCGGCGTGCTCTGGGAAGAGGATTGGCGCGGCGATCGCGTTCAAACGGCCCATTTCGTCATGCGCCCCGGCGATGTGCTGCAGTAGCTCCGGGGCGGTGCGCGCCCCAATCCCCAGCTCGATGAGCGCCGTGAACAGCGGCCCCCTGTAGATACGCCACATGCGGTCGAGCAGGAGTTCTTGACGCTTTCGGATCGAGCGGGTACTCGGTACTCCCTCCGCGAACATCTCGCTCATCGATTTGGCCCTGATGTAACCAATCAGCTCGCCGAGCAGCGCTGCCTTGGACGCAAAGTGGTGCTGTAGCGCGCCGGGGGTCACGCCGGCGCGCTCGGCTATGCGCCGCGTCGTGGTCTTCGCATAGCCGTACTCGACGAGGCAGTCGATCGCGGCGTCCAACAGCGCCGTGTGCGTCACCGCTCGACGCTCGGCCTGGGTGCGGCGTTTGTGTTTCTTGGCTGAGGCTGGGGAGGCGATCGTCTGAGTATCGCGCGCCAGCGTCGCGTGACGCAAAGGTGGTCCGAGTTGGATAAAACATTCCATACGGCTGAAATGTAGTAGCTTATGACGAATGGTGGAGGAACTGCTTGCGCTTTGCGATGGGGCGCCGCCGCTAGGACGCCGAGGCGGCGCAAACGCGCGAGCGCTAGCCGCAAACATAAGCTGATGCGCGCGGATCCCAGTGACACGGGGGGCCTGTTCATCGGACGCCGACCCGGCACCGCGCCCGTACGCTTCAGGGCGACCCCCCGACGGGGAACCGAGGGACGCCAGCGCATCGACGCCTCCATCGCGGACCTCCTGCTGTGCGCGATGGCAGCCGTCAGCCTGCTCTGCTGGGGCCCGGTCCCGCTCGCCTGTCTGTGGATCGGCTCCGAGGTCGACTACCTCTCAGGTAGCGTGTTCCTGGGCATCCTCATCGCCTTCCTCGCACTGTTCCCGCTGCTGTTCGGCGCCCTCTTGGTCCTCTTGCAGCTAGATCATGCCTGGATCCTCGTTCGTCGCGCGGCCGGTCACGACCAGCGCACTGGAGCGATGGTCCGGATCTTCGGGTACACCGCCGCGGTCTGTGGGATCGCTTTCACACTCTGGTTCCTCGTCATCCATGGCCCCGGATCGAGCATCATCCCCGGCCGCGGGGAAGCGCCCGCCTGGCCGGGATAGAGGCCGAGGCGGAGGCCTACTGGTCCTCGCATGGCGAGTGGCGCCGACGAGCGAGCATACGGTCAGCTCGTCCGACGGGCGACCCGTGACCCCGTAGCCTCGTTTAGCCGCCCGTTCAAACCCGCGCTCGTGTCGCTCCCGTGGATGCGAGCGCGTCCATGGACGCTACTCACGCTCCTGCTCAGACGAGCTGCGAAAGCCGGGGTCGCGTCTTGGTTGGCCGCTCCTTTCCACCAAGAACAGGAGTCGGGTCCAGCCCCCGCCTTTGAGTTGGCCCTCACGCCGGATGGGCGCATGGCTTGCGTCCCTGATGTCACCGAATACCTCGAGTCTCTGGTACGTGCACTGTGAACTCGATGACCTCGAGTCCGAGGACGTGTTGGAAGCCACGGTCTCGGGTTGCGAGAGCGAATCCGTGTTGTTTGCACAGCGCCGCGATCCAGATGTCGTTTTGCTGTATCGCGATGCCTGCTTGTCGGAGTAGGGTTGCGATCTCGCCGAAGATGCGAGTTGTCTGTTGGTCGGGTTCGAGCACGCGAACGCGGGGTGTGGCGAGGAAGCGTTCGAGCGTGGCGGCGTTCTGCCGCAGCTTGGCTCCGTTCATGAAGCCGAACCAAAGCTCTCCGAGCACGATCATCGGTAGACCGACAGCCTCGGCTGTGCGTGTTTCCTCGGCTAGTTGCTGATTGCCTTCGCCGAGGGCCTTGTAGGCGTTCGTGTCTAGTGCGAGCTTCACGCGGCGGGCTCGACCGGAAGTGCGTCGAGCCATGCTTGTGCATCAGCTTCCTCGCCAGCACCCGCCGGCATGCGCCCGATGAACCAGTCGAGGTCGTCGTGCTCGCTGGCTGTGGAGAGCAGCTTCGCGTTCTCAAGCGTCTGCACGACCACGGCGTTGAGGGTCCTGCCGGTCTCGCTCGCCTCGCGGCGAAGCTCGGCATCGAGGGCAGGCGACACGCGGCGTATCGTGTACTGGATTCCAGGCATGCCTGCATTATAGGCAAGATTTGCCTGCGATCAAGGCTGGTGCGAACTTGGTCGCCGAGCGGGCCTGCGCTCTACCTCAACGTCAACCTCTGCGCCGGCACGAGCACGTGGTTTGCGCAACGTATGGTCCTCTCCACTCTCCACTCTCCACTCTCCACTCTCCGCGCGTCGGGCCCGCTGGCTCGGCGCTTGAACCCTCTGGCACAGGGCTGTAATGTGTCGAGCGGACGAGGGCCGGTCGAGGTCACGACCGGGCAAGATCGGGGCGAGGAGGGGGGAGGAGGTCGAGCGTGGCGACGAGGCATCGAGGCAGGCGGGGTGCGACCAAGCGCGCCGAGGTCCGCGGTCGCGTCAGCGCGCTGCGCGGACTGCGCGCGGCTCGATGGTTGTCGCCCGCCGCGCTTGTGGCCTTCCTGCTGGCGGCGGCCATCCTGGCCGGCTCGGCGTGGTCTCGCGCGCTCGGCCCCCAAAGCGTCCTGCTGCCAGCCATCGAAACGACCAAAGCGCCGAAAATCACAAAACAGCCGGTGAACGTGACCGTCGAAGCGGGCCACAGCGCGACCTTCACCGCAACCGCCTCGGGAACCCCTACGCCGAGCGTTCAGTGGGAACTCTCCAGCGATGGCGGCGTGTCATGGGCCCGGGTGGAAGGAGCGACCGCGACGTCGCTCACGATCGCGAGCGCGAATCCACCGGAAAGCGGCGACGAGTACAGAGCTGTCTTCAGGAACGTCGCGGGCGAAGTGACGAGCAAAGCAGTCACCCTGACGGTGCAGTACGCACCGGCGGTGACGCAGCAGCCGGTCAGCGTCACAGTTGAAGAAGGCCAGGAAGCCGTCTTCGAAGCGAGCGCTTCGGGCTCGCCGACGCCGAGCGTCAAATGGGAAACGTCGGCCAACGGCGGGACGACGTGGAGCGCAATCTCCGGGGCCACCTCAGACAAGCTCACGATCCCGGCGACGACCACCTCGATGAGCGGGCGCGAGTACCGCGCCACGTTCAAGAACACCGTGGGTGCAGCGACGAGCGAAACCGTCACGCTGACCGTCCAGAAGGCGCCGACGGTGACCAAGCAGCCGGCGAGCATCACGGTCAACGAAGGCCAGCGGGCGCTCTTCGAAGCGGCGGCCTCGGGGTTCCCCGCACCCACCGTGCAATGGGAAGTCTCGACCGACGGGGGCGGCACCTGGAGCCCGATCGAAGGGGCCACCTCGAACCAGCTTGCGATCGCGAGCGCGCAGCTCTCTGAAGACGGCTACCAGTACCGCGCCGTTTTCCACAACGCCGCGGGGACCGCGACGAGCCAGGCGGCGACGTTGACCGTCCATGCCCCGCCCGTCATAACCCAGCAGCCGGCGGGCACGATCGTCGAGGCCGGCGAAAGCGCCACGTTCACGGCGACTGCCTCCGGCTACCCGGCGCCCACGGTGCAGTGGGAACTCTCCAGCGACGGCGGGAAAACCTGGAGCGCGATATCCGGGGCGACGACGGACCAGCTCACGATCGAAGGAGCAAAGGTCTCGGAGAACGGCCAGCGGTACCGCGCCGTGTTCACGAACATCTCCGGAACAGCGACGAGCAACGCGGCCACGCTGACCGTCGCCACCAACCGCTACAGCGCCGTCGCCTGGGGCGAAAATGCGTTCAGGCAGCTCGGCGACGGGTCCACCTCGCTCTTCAGCGATGTGCCCGTGCCGGTCAGCGGATTGAAGTTCGTGACCGCCGTCGCCGCGGGTGGACGCCACAGCCTCGCGCTTCGCGCGGATGGCACGGTCGTCGCGTGGGGCGCCAACGGGCTGGGCCAGCTCGGCGACGGCAGCACCTCCGAAAGCAGCAACGTCCCGGTCGCGGTCGTTGGCCTCTCGGGCGTGAAGGCCCTGGCCGCGGGCGGCTACCACAGCCTCGCGCTGCTCTCAAACGGAACGGTGATGGCGTGGGGCGACAACGAAAGCGGCCAGCTGGGCATCGGCAGCTCGGTCGAAAGCGTCGACACGCCGGTCGCCGTCAAAGGGCTGACCGGTGTCAAGGCGATCTCGGCGGGCGCCGACTTCAGCCTCGCGCTGCTCTCGAACGGAACGGTGATGGCGTGGGGCGAAAACGAAAGCGGACAGCTGGGCAGCGGGAGCACGACACCCAGCCGGGTGCCGGTGGCTGTCAAGCACCTGAGCGGGGCCGCGGCGATCTCCGCCGGCGGCGAATTCAGCCTCGCGCTGCTCACGAACGGAACCCTCGAGGCGTGGGGCAACGACGAAGCTGGTCAACTCGCAAACGGCACGGCCGAAGAAGGCGCAAATAGCCTTCCGCTCGCCGTGAAATCCCCCATCGGGGTCGCGGCGGTCGCCGCCGGCACCGACCATGCCCTTGCACTGCTGGGTAACGGAACGGTCATGGCATGGGGCGCGAACTCGGCTGGGGAGCTCGGCAACGGCACGACCCAGTCCAGCGGAGGAGCGCCTGTCCCCGTCAACGGACTGTCCGGCGTCACGGCGGTCTCGGCCGGTGATGAAGACAGCGCCGCGTTGCTCGCCTCGGGTTCGGTCATGACGTGGGGCATCGACGAATCGGGCGTGCTCGGAGACGGGGTCCAGAGCGGCCTCAGTGACGTCCCGGTCGGGGTGGTCGGCCTGGCCAAGGCGGCGAGCATCTCGGCAGGGCGCGCCCACATGCTCGCCTTCGGCGAACCGATCCCCACGGTCACCAGCGTGAGCCCGAAGATCGGCCCGGCCACCGGCGGCGGCACGGTTGCGATCAGCGGGACCGAATTCACCGGCGCTACGGCGGTCAGGTTCGGCACGGTCGAAGCCGCCAGCTTCTCCGTCAACTCGCCCACCTCGATCACGGCGATCGCGCCGCCAGGCACGGGGACCGTCGACATCACCGTCACGACGCCGTCCGGCATCAGTCCGCCGAGCGCCGCCGACCGCTACACCTTCCAGGCGGCTCCGACGGTCGAGAAGCTCTCGCCGAAATCGGGGCCGGCCGCGGGAGGAACGCGCGTGAACATCACGGGCACCGAATTCACGGGCGCCACCGCTGTCAGGTTCGGCACGGTCGAAGCCGCCAGCTTCTCCGTCAACTCGCCCACCTCGATCACCGCCGTCGCGCCGGCCCACACCGGCGGGCTTGTCGACGTCACCGTGACCAACACGATCGCCACGAGCGCCGCCTCGCTCGCGGACCGGTTCAAGTACATACCCGCAGTACTCGGCTTGGCGCCAAACACCGGGTCGAAACTCGGAGGCACGAGCGTCACCGTGACCGGCGAAGGGTTCGCGGAAGGCAGCACCGCGACGACGTTCAAGTTCGGCAAAGTCAAAGCAACAGTCGTCAACTGCACGAGCGGCACGAGTTGCACGGTGACCGCGCCTGCCCATGAAGCCGCGACGGTCGACGTCGTCGCGACGGTCAACAAAGCGAAGAGCGCGCTCAACCCACCCGCCGATCAGTTCACCTACGGCTGAGCCCCAAGCCCCTCGCCGCATCGCTCCCGCGCGCAGCTGCGTTCTCCGAAGCCGAATCTCCGGGGAAGGTTCAGCGCGGACTTCATGCACCTCCTCGCAGGGAGTAGCCGTACCTTGCCAGCAGCGGCCATGTGGCGGCCGCAACCGAGAGGCGGTCACGCAAAGGCATTGCCATGCGCCACTCGTCGTCAAGCTCGATGCTCAGTCGTCCACTCTTGAACCGCATCGGATTACCGGCGACGCTGTGCGACGGCTCGAGCACGACCTGCCCCCCTGCCATCCCTCCTCGCTTTTCATTGACCCAGTTGTAGGGTGCCAGAATGCTCGACAGAGCGGAGTTGGGATCCGCCACGAAGTCCTCGTAGCGCACGCGACAGTAGCTGGCCGCCGAAGCTGCAAGGAACTCCGCCACCACATTGTGGATCGTCCAGCGAGGTGCGCTCGCGCGTACTCGCTGCGTCATCATGTCCTGCGACTTCCAGTGAATCTCTGGTCGCTTGCGCGCTCGCTTCTTCCACGAGAATGCGACCGCCCTGGGATCCCGGATGAGATGCACTACATGAAGCTGAAAGCGCTGCAGACTGGACAGCACGAGTCCATGCCTTGGATCCTTGCTCGAATCGACCACCACCCGCGCACCCGATACATCCAGGATCGCGCTGTAGAGGCGCTCGAGGAGATCGCCGTAGGCAGCCAGCACCGCCTGACAAGGTTGTGGCCGCTTCAGGACCAGCCACGGCACGTTCCGCCTCTGGTTCACGGAAGCCTTGAGGTGTGCTGCGGCCGCCTCGTCCACCTGTCCCGGCTCGACGCCAAAGACCCGGCCTGAGACCTCTCTCCAGAAGGCGCACTCGTAGAAGGGCACGCCGCAACCACACAGCTGGTTTTCCCCGAACGATCGCCCCCAGATGAAGTGCAGCTCGCCGGTCGAGCAGAAACCATCCTGCATGCCGATGACGCGGTCGAGAAGGGTGCTGCCGCTGCGCGGGGCGCCGGCGATGAACAACACCGGGATGCGGTCTCTCCGCGGACTCGATCGCTCGAGCGCGTCATGCGCCTCTCGCAGGAGTGTCGTATCACGAACACCCAATTTATTTGCCTCCTTGCTAGCCGTACGTCTATGTGACGAGCTGGAGGCCCTGACTTGCGGACGTTACCCCCCGGCCACGGCCATCCAGGTATTGCCAGTTCTCCCGGGCGAGATGCTACTCTGGCGGTCGCGATGATGTCGCCCGGCAGGGTCCGATGACGGCACCCGGCAGGTTCGCCGCAAACCAGCCGACCACCGTTCGCAGTGCTCCGCGGAGCTCGCCGGTGCTCGAGAGTCCTATCCGAGGTCGCAGCAGCACTCCTCCGAGCTCTGCTCGGGCGGCAGTATTCCAACAGCTCCAACAAGGCTGACTTCCGACGCATCCGCCAACGGCTAGACCCAATCGTGCCATGCTGCCCAGCGGCAAGTTGGCGCCCGGGCTGCTCGCGGTCCTCGCCGGCGCCGCTGCGCTGAGCGTCACCCTGACGGGGGCCGTGGCCGCGTCGCAGCGGCGCGACACAGCCATCGGCGGCGCAAGCGCGCCGAGCAGCCCGGAAGCCATGCCGCCGGCGCCGAGCGCTGCGCAACCTCCGTCGTTCGCGGTGGGGCTGCGCACGCTGCGAATCATCGACAGCAGTCGTACGATCCGCCTCCCGAGCGGGAGGACCGAGCCGCGAACGCTCCTGACCTACGTCCGCTACCCGGCGCTCGGAGCGCCTGGCCGGACCGATCTGTCCAACGCGCCGGCGGCACGGGCCGAGGGCCCCTTTCCGCTCGTCGTCTTCGGACACGGCTTCGCCGTCACGCCGAAGCTCTATGCGCGCCTGCTGCAGAGCTGGGCACGGGCCGGGTATGTCGTCGCCGCGCCCGTGTTTCCGCTGGCGAACGCCAACGCCCCCGGTGGGCCGGATGAGTCCGACCTCGTCAATCAACCGACCGACGTGCGCTTCGTGATCTCCCGCCTGCTCGAAGTGAGCCGCGCGCGCGGGGGCCCTCTGGCGGGTCTCCTCGATTCGAGCCATATCGCCGTCGCGGGCCAGTCAGACGGCGGGGAGACGGCCCTCGCCGTGGCCTACAGCCGGCGCTTCCGCGACCCACGGGTCAGTGCCGCGGTGATCCTCTCAGGCGCCGAGATGCCCGGGGTCGGCGGGTTCAGGTTTCCTCGCGGGGCTCCGCCACTGCTGGCCACGCAGGGAACCTCCGACACGACCAACGAACCGAAGTTCACGTATGCGTTCTTCGATCTCGCGGCGCGGCCGAAGTACCTGCTCCGCCTGCTCGGGGCCGAGCACCTTCCGCCCTATACCCAGCAGCAACCGCAGCTTGCGATCGTCGAGCGCGTGACG
>Ga0187803_10000828_pt1 | contig 12182 bp, 6 predicted proteins | sample NC_wetland_sal_i_2_FD_132425 | JGI IMG/M metagenome (GOLD analysis project Ga0187803, IMG submission 132425) | Wetland sediment microbial communities from Neuse River Estuary, North Carolina, USA - Control_3 | ecosystem: Environmental > Aquatic > Freshwater > Wetlands > Sediment | place: USA...
CCATTCGATCGAGCTGATCGCTCCGCTCATCCCGCGCCGGCCGGCCACTTCCGCGCGCGCGGCAAAACCTCAAGGAGCGCGCCTGGCAATTATTATCGATGATCTGGGTTATGACAGCGCTGCAGCCGATACTGTGCTTTCTCTGCCCTACCCGCTGACCGTCTCCGTGCTGCCCAACCTGATTCACTCCGCGGACGTGGCCGAAGAGGCTTCTCGCCGCGGATACCAGGTGCTGCTGCACCTGCCCATGGAATCGAATGGCGATGAAAAGCCCGAAGCGATCGAATTGCGCCGCGGCGCCTCGCCGGCCGAAGCGGCGCGCCTTCTTTCCGCCATGCTGGATACCGTCCCGCACGCCGTAGGGGTGAACAATCACCAAGGATCGCTGGCGACTTCGGACCCTGCGTTGATGGATGCGCTCATGCCCGCGTTGCGGGAGCGCGATCTTTTCTTCATTGACAGCCGCACCACGGCGGAAACCGTGGCCGCGGATGCCGCGCGCCGCGCGCATGTGCCTTCGGCTTCGCGCAACGTTTTTCTCGATGACACGCAGACCTCGGAGGCGATCAAGCAGCAGCTCGCCCTCGCCGTGCGCGAAGCCCGCAAGCAGGGCTACGCCATCGCCATCGGGCATCCCCATCCCGCTACCCTGCAAGCGCTGCGCGAGTATTTGCCGCAGATTGCCGCTCACAGCGTCAACCTGGTTTTTGTTTCTGATTTGGTGCAGTAGGGCATTGCCGACGGAAAGGCCTCGCGCGGCGCGCTTACGGAACCGCTTCAGAAAATCTAACGCAAAATTTCTGTGGCCATCTCGACGACTTGCCGCGCGATGGACGGCGCCGCGGTAAGACCGGGCGATTCAATTCCGATGAGCTGAATGGCCCGCGGCACTCCGGGGTCGCGCTCAATGATGAAGTCTCCGGCCACATTGCCGCCCGGCGGAACGAGTTTGGGCCGGATGCCGGAGTAGGCCATCACCAAATCTTCGCGTTGCAGTTCGGGGAGCAGCGGCTTGGCAGCTTCGAGAAAGGCTTCGACGGGCAACCGGTCATGCTCGTAGTCATTTTTGTCGGCGATGTAGCGCGCGGTCGGGCCGACCAGCACGGTGTCCCACAACGTTCGTGTGAAATGCACGCCGAGGCTCAGGCCTTTAGGGTGTGGCAGGGGATAAACCAGGCCGTTGATGAGGTGCACTCTGCCTTTGTGAATTTCGCAGTATTCGCCGCGCACGGGATAGATGCGATAGCGTCCGGTAGCTTCGAGATTGCCCAGGAGAGCCGCAACTTCGTCGGCAAAAAGTCCGGCTGAGTTTACGACGCAGCGGGCCTCGATCGTTTCTTGCGCCAGGCCCGTCGGCGCGGTCGCATCCTGTATCTCAACGGTGACCCGGATGAAATCCTTGCTGGGCTCGAGGCGCGCAACACGCGCGTGCGTGACAATGCTTGCGCCTCGCTCCGTGGCCAGGCGCGCGTAGGCCTTAACCAGTTCTTCGCTCAACACAATGCCTGTGGAGGGGACCTCGATGGCCGCATGGCCTTCGACGTGCGGCTCGCGTTTGCGGATGGCCGCGCGGTCCACAATATGCAAGCCGTCCACACCGTTGGCCCGGCCGCGCTCGATCAGTTCGGCCAGCCGGGCTTCTTCGCCGGAATCTTTGGCCACCACGAGTTTGCCGGTATTGCGGTGCGGAACATTGTGAGTCTTGCAGAATTCGTAGGTCAGCCGGTTTCCCGCCACGCAGTGGCGCGCTTTGAGCGAGCCCGGGGGATAGTAGAGGCCCGAATGAATCACTCCGCTGTTGCGCGTGCTGGTGGCCATGCCCAGGCGGGGGAGTTGTTCCAAGACAAAGACATCATCCCAGCGCCGCGAAGCCTCCATGGCCACCGCGCAGCCGACCACTCCACCCCCGATGATAACGATGTTGGCTCGATCCATTCTTCCTTCCGCACTTCTATTTTGCAGCGGAATTACAAGCCAGCGCGGGAATTTCTGGTTTCAAGGCAATAAACGAGCGTACTCTCGGGCCGGCGAACGCCGGAACCACGGTCTTCGGCGTGTGAGCCCTCACACCACGCCGAAAAAGGACGCAGCAGCCGGGCAGCTAGAGGAGCACCTGAAATTCTCTTGCCTTGCTTATAACGCTTCCTATTGCGTTTCGCTCCGTCGGCGCATCGGTCCCAAAGCTAGGGATTCGCCGTCCTCTCGAGCAGCGGCGTGCAGGGCAGCAATTTCGCTTCGGTTCCGTCGTGGACCGCATAATGCGCGCCACGCCCGGTCGCGCCGCCTGGGCCCCAAAGCGTCGAGGCGCCGTGCTGGCCGTCCTTGTTCAGCGCGTAAAAATTCAAGTCAAACTTGGCCAGCTTGGCTTTGTCGTTGTTGTAATTGCGAGCCACGCGGCGCATGGCTTCCAGGCACGCTTCCGTCGGCGATTTTCCCTGGCGCATCAGCTCAACGATCGTGTGCCCGCCGGCTACTTTGATGTTTTCCTCGCCCTTGCCGGTCGAGCCTGCCGCCCCGACATCGTTATCCACGTACAGCCCCGCGCCGATGATGGGTGAATCTCCTACGCGCCCGGCAATTTTCCACGCCATCCCCGAAGTCGTGGTGGTGCCGGAAATTTCGCCCTTTTCGTTCACCGCGCAGCAATTGATGGTGCCCGTGGGCGGATGGAAAACCACTTCATGGAGCCACGCGGCCATCGCCGAGCGCTCCGGTTCCGGGAGCTTCGGATCGATGAACTCGGCCATGTGTTCCTTCCACTGCGGGCTGTCCAGGCCGGGGGCCCAGTTTTCTTCGGTCTTGGCTTTCCACGCCAGCCAGGCGGTGCGCGATCTGTCGGTGAGCAGGTTCATGCGCTCGAACCCGTGCAGTTCGGCAAAGCGCGTCGCGCCCGGTCCGGCCAGCATGCAGTGGTTGGTCTGTTCCATCACTACGCGAGCGACAAGAGAAGGGTTCTTGATCTCGCGGATGGACGCGATCGCGCCGGCGCGGCGCGTGGGGCCGTGCATTACGCTGGCGTCCAGTTCGACGTCGCCATCTTCATTGGGCAAACCGCCGTAGCCCACCGAAGTGTCGTTGGGATCGTCTTCGACCTGGGTGACGACGGCGAGCACGGCATCCAGCGTGTCTCCCCCCTTTTTCAAAACGTCCATGCCGTGGTCCAGATGCTTGAAGCCGTTTGCCGCGCAGATGATCAGCGGCCGCGCGCCTTTGGCCTGTGCGGCAGCCGCTGCGTCTGCGGTCAATACGCCGGAGCCGTTCCCGGAGGCCGCTCCAAAGAGCTTTCCCGCGGCGGCCGCCGCGCTTCCGGCGATACTGGCCAGGAAGAACTTGCGTCTCGTCCACTTTTCCATGATTGCACCTCTCCTGCGAATCGCGATCCTTACGATGCCTGATCCTTCCCGGGAATGGCCCGAGTAACGCGAGCATATTCCCAGAGAAGCTGGATGAGCAAGCGCAAGCTTCCGCGGGCGGGCGGTTCAGCCTTCGCCCAGGGGAAGAAAATACTGCGTCCCTTTGACCGGTTCCTGCAAGCGGCGAAGAAGTTGCTGCAAATCCTCGTTGCGATCCACGAAATCGATTTCCGAGGTGTTGACCACCAATAAATCCGACGCCGAATAGCGGAAAAAGAAATGCTCGTAAGCGCGGACAACTTCCTGGAGGTAATCGAGGGCGATTTTCGATTCCGCGGGCGCTTTTTTCTTGGCGATGCGCGCGCGAAGCACTTCGGGGCTGGCCTGGAGATAGATAACCAGATCGGGTTTGGGCAAGTCAGCGGCGAAGATTTGGTAGTAGCGCTCATAGAGCTTCAGCTCTTCATTGTCGAGATTGATGTAAGCGAAGACTTTGTCTTTCTCGAAGAGGAAATCGGCCACCACCGCCCCGGGCGTCTCGCCGATCTGCGCTTCGCGCAGGCGCCGGTGGCGCTCGAACAGAAAATACATCTGCGCGCGAAAGGCCGAGCCCGCTTTCTCGCCGTAGAAATCGGCCAGGAAAGGGTTGTCATCGCAGTCGTAGATGCGCCGGGCATGCAAACGGTCAGCGAGTATTTTGGCCAGCGTGCTCTTGCCCACGCGGATGGGGCCTTCGATGGCGATGTACGCCGGGGGCTTGAACGCCGGGGCGGGCCGGAGCTTTGGCGAGGAGCTGGGCATGGCGCGGCATTGTAGCAGAAAGGAAAAGAGGAAGGAGAGAAGGCAAGCGGCGGAAGCGCACCGGGAGCGCTGCGGGGAACCTCAGTCCGGTTGGCCGCTCGGGTAGCTTGAGCCCGTGGTGCGGATCAAGTGGATAAGGAACAGCACAGAAAGCTGCGCCTCGCGGAGGAAGTTGATGGCCAGCAACGGACGCGCGGGGATGCGCAACCAACGCCGTTCGTGCCACTGCTCCTTCACGGAACCCCAGAACGCATCCAGGTCAGCGCGCGTGTAGACCTTGCTGGGCGCCAGCAGCGGCCACCACTTGGCCCAAAACAGGCGGAGCTTGGAGGGCACGCGCAACGAAGGGAAATGCACTTTCGCGCGCAAGTAAGCCAATTGCAGATCCGAGATCCTCAGGCGGCCGCGCGCCGCTGCAGCGTGGATTTTGTTCAACTCCTCCACGATGCGCTGCTCGGCGGCGCTGCGCTGCCGCGTTTGCAGCCACACCTCTTCCATGTCCAAAAGGACGCGGGCCATCGAAGCCAGGTCGGCGCGCACTTCGCGCATGCGCGTGCGGAAATATGCCCAGGGCGAAAGGATCGGATAGCCCGGACGGCGGCTGGTGCGTCCTTTCAGCCGGAAGAACCCGCACATCATGGGATGGCGCCCTTCGGTGTCGATGGAATTCTTGTACCAGAAGAAGCGCAGGAAATTGTTGCGGTAGGTCTGCGGCGAGCTGCGCCGCAAAACAGCTTTCATGTTCTCGATCCCGTAAAAGGTGCGCCAGGCTTCCAGGTACAGCCTTTTCCACTCTCCGTTTTTCAGGCGCGGATGGTGGGTGACCTCGTGGTGCGAATCGTAAAGATTGTAGTCGGGGTGCATCCATTCGCCCAGGCGCACCATGCCCAGGTGATCCATCGAGCCGGGCAGCGGCGTAAGCATGAAAAACGAAGCATGGTCGGGCCGCACCCGGTTCATCAGCAGATCCAGATCAGCGCGGATGGATTCCGTGGTGTCGCCGGGGAACCCGATGATGTAGCCGACATGCGTGGAAATGTCCGCCGAACGATAGGCCTCGATCAGGTTGGAATATTCGTCCACGTGATTCTGGTTCTTGCCCGCCGCTTTCAAGTTGTCCGTGTTGACGCTTTCCATGCCGATGAACACGGTCTGGCAGCCGGCGCGGCGCGCCTTCTCCACAAAATTCTTGATCTTCCAGGAGAGCACGTCCACCTGCATCATGAACTTCACGGGAATATGCTCTTCCTCACCCAGGCGGATCAGCACGTCGAAAATGGCTTCCCAATTCTTGTTGCGGGCGAAGTTGTCGTCGGTGAAGAAGTAAAAACTCACCCCGTAGAGCTTGTAATTGCGCCGCACGGCAAGGGCAATCTGTTCCGCGGAGCGGAAGCGCATCTTGCGGCCTTGCACGTTGATGATGGTGCAGAAGCTGCACTCGAAGGGGCAGCCGCGGCCACAATCCAGCGTGCCGAAATTCGCGCTTACGAATTTGCGCAGATATTCCCTGCGGATCAGCGGGATCGGTTTTTCGTAGAGGTCCGGCTTCTGACTGATGAAATCGTAGAGCGGCTTGAGCTTTCCCTCGACCGCGTCGCGCAGCAGAGCGCCGAAGGTTTCTTCCACTTCGCCCTTCACAATGGTGACGCCCGCGTCCATCAATCTTTGGATGTCCGGCGGCATGCCGGGAACCAGCGCCAGCAGGCCGCTCACGTGGAACCCGCCGATCATGACCGTCACACCGGCCTTGCGGAATTCCAAAGCCAGATCCGAAGCGCGGGGGAACTGGTTGGTCTGCACGCCGACGAGGCACACGACCGTCCGCGTGTGATCGCCGCGCTGCGAACGGCAGATGCGCTTGACGGGAACTTTGTTTACCGTCTCGTCAAGCAGGTGTACCTTGATCTTGATCGATTCGCCCAGAACTTTGTTCTTGACGGCGTCTTCGGCGAGGGCGGCGAGGCAGGCCAGGGTATTGCTGGGGAGCACGCCGCGCCAATGGCGCACCACGTAGCCCTCCTCGTCGTACTGCGAAGGCTTAATGAGGTAAAGATTGAGCTTCTTCACCATGACAAATGGCATGTTCTGTGAGCGGGATCGGGCGGCGCGCGCAGATCGGATGCCTGTGCAACGGTAACGCACAATGATACGAACGGCAAGGAGTTTCTTCCGCCGATTCCTCTGTTCGCTCTCTGCCGCGGCTGAAAAATCTCAGTCGCTGCGATGTTAAGCCGCAGGCGCGGGACTGGGCGCAAGGGGCCGGAAGCGCGCGGTAAAGTGGCGCAAAAACGGTGCCTGGTAGGTCAACTCCAATCCACGAATAGCCTCGCGCCGCTTCCACACCTCGAGGATCACTTCGATGACGTAATCCACGTGGCTTTGCGTGTACACGCGGCGGGGGATGGCCAGCCGCACCAGGTCCATCGTGGCGTGCTCGCCGAACATCAAGGTGCCGATCTCCACCGCGCGGATGCCGCCTTCGAGGTAGAGCTCGTTGGCCAGCGCCACGGCGGGAAACTGCGCGGGCGGGACGTGCGGCAAAAACGCGCGCGCGTCGAGATAGATGGCGTGCCCTCCCGGCGGTTGCACGATAGGCACGCCACAGCTCGCGATGTGGTTGCCGAGATACGCCGTGGAAACGATGCGGTAGTTCAGATAATCCTCTTCGAGCACTTCGTTCAGGCCCACGGCGATGGCTTCCAGATCGCGCCCGGCCAACCCGCCGTAGGTGGGGAAACCTTCGGTGAGAATGAGCAGATCTTTTTCTTGCTGGGCGATAGCGTCGTTGTTGGTGCACAAGAAGCCGCCGATGTTGGCCAGCCCGTCTTTTTTCGCGGACATAGTGCAGCCATCGGCGTAGCCAAACATCTCGCGGGCGATTTCGCGGGGAGTCTTGTCCGCGTAGCCCGGCTCGCGCAGCTTGATGAAATAAGCGTTTTCGGCGAAGCGGCAGGCGTCGATATAAAGAGGGATGTTGTGGCGCGAGCAAATCTCCTTGACCGCCTTGATGTTGGCCATCGAGACGGGCTGGCCGCCCCCGGAATTGTTGGTCACCGTGAGCATGACCAGGGGCACGCGCTTGGCCCCGACGCGCTCGATTAACGCCGCGAGAGCCGCGGTGTCCATGTTGCCTTTGAAGGGATGCAGCAGCGAAGGCTCGCGCTCTTCGGCGATGGGCAGATCAACGGCTTCTGCGCCGACAAATTCGCAATTGGCGCGGGTGGTGTCAAAGTGCGTGTTATTGGGCACGACGTCGCCCTTCTTGCACATCACCGTAAAGAGAATGCGTTCGGCGGCCCGCCCCTGATGGGTGGGGATGACGTGTTGAAAGCCAAAAATGTTCTGCACTGATTCGCGGAAGCGCGTGAAGCTCGGCGAGCCGGCGTAAGACTCATCGCCGCGCATCATGGCCGCCCACTGCTCGGTGGACATCGCGCCCGTGCCTGAGTCGGTGAGCAGATCGATCAAAATATCCGGCGAAGCGATCAGAAAGACGTTGTAGCCCGCCGCTTCCAAGAATTTCTGGCGCTGCTCGCGCGTGGTTTTGCGGATGGGCTCGACGCTCTTGATGCGGAACGGCTCGATGATCGTCTTAATTGCCATAGGCGCGTGCCTGGTGACTTGGGGACTCGCTCTAGCACCCCCCTCCCCCCGGCATTTTTGTAAGTATTGATTCTAATAGACTTTAAGTCCTCTAGATTTGTAAGTATTCATTCTAAATGGCTTGCAGACGCGTTCTTACGTAAGTATAGAATCTAAAGGACTTAGATCAGAAATTGGCCTCCAAAAACGATTTCGCGTCCGCAGCGATTGCATTCGCTCGGACGCGTACTGTTCGCGGGTCACGCGAACCGAGACCTAGAGTACATCTACTGGCCGGAAAAAGCCAGAAAAAAAGCGGATCGCTAGCGGGCAGTTTCCGGTTTGGCCGTTTACCGTCCAAGTGGATTATTTCGGGTTAGCGCGTCAGTCGCCAGGAATGCGCACAAGTCCCGCACACTTATGAGGTTGTCATAAGAAAGGGTTGCCGGTTAGTAGCGCGAAGGATTATTCGTATCTCAGGGCGGCCATGGGATCGACTTTCATGGCCCGGCGGGCAGGGATGTAGCAGGCGGCGAGGGCGACAAGAGTGAGCAAGATGGCGACACCGATGAATGTAGCTGGGTCAGTTGGCTTGACCTCAAACAACATGCTGCGCAGAAAACGGGTGAGCGCGAGGGCGCCACCAACACCGATGACTATGCCGACAAAGGCGAGAAACATCCCTTCGCCAAGAATCATGCGCATCACGTCGCCGCGTCCTGCGCCAAGGGCCATGCGCACGCCAATCTCATGCGTCCGCTGGATCGTGGCATATGAAATGAGACCGTAAACGCCAACAATGGCAAGCGCCAGGCCGAGGCCTCCGAAGGCGCCGAGCAGAACAGTTTCAAAACGCGGCTCGGCGACGGATTCAGAAATCACTGCGTCCATCGTTTTGAGGTCCTCGACGGGAGCATTATTGTCCACGGCCCAGATTTGTTCGCGAACGGCCTTGGCCATGGCCATGGGATTCGCCGCCGTCCGCACGAAGAGAACTGATGCCACCGGGCCTTCCGCTTGAGCGACAGGCGTGTAGAACTCGGGAGTTGGCGGAAGCTGCCGGCGCACGTCCCGCATATCCCCTACGACACCGACAATCTGAACCAGATCCGAAGTGCCGAAACACTGCGCTTGAAAGTGTTTGCCGAGCGCCCGGCCATCAAAAAAATCTTTTGCGAACGATTCGTTCACGATTGCGACAAGAGGCGGGCCCTTCTGTTTTTCGTTCTCCGGAGGAGCGGGCGACGAGGAATGCTTTTGCGAATGCGTCGTAGAATTCGAGGATGGTGGTCTATTACCTGACAGGTTTGAGGCAGGCGCGGACGCTCGAAAGTCACCGTCATTGAAAGTACGGCCGGCAAGAAGCGGGATACCGAGGGTTGAAAAGTATCCGGGCGTGGCGACCTGGCACGTAACCGGGCCGGAGTAGGCGCTACCTGCAATCTGCAAGTTCTCAATCGTGCTGCTGCCTCCAATCGGCAGCCATTCGCTGAACGCGGAATCTTCGACTCCGGGGAGGGCACGGGTTCTTTGGAGCACCTCATCCACGGCGAGCTTGAAGCGTTGAGGATTTGCACGCATGGCGGGGCTAAATCCCACATACATGTTCAAAACGTGCGCGGGCTGGAAGCCGAGCTTTACGCTCATGAGATTCGAGAAGCTGCGGAGGGCGAGAGCGGAGCCGACGACAAGGACAAAAACGAGCGCAATCTCACCGGCAACCAAAAGGTTTTTTACGCGGGCCGGTCCATGAGAACGGATGATCGTCAATGAACCGAGGGAGCTTTCTTTGAGGCTCTGGCCGAGTTCACCACGAGTCAGGCGCAATGCGGGGGCAAGGCCGAAGAGAATGCCAGCAAGGACGGAGATGCCCAAGGCGTACGTAAGGACGAGCCAGTCGATGCTGATCTCGTCAAGGCGAGGACTATAGGGAGGCGCCAAACTCTTTAGCAAATTGATCCCCCAAAAACCCAACAGCAGGCCGGGGAACGCACCAAGAAGACCGAGGAGGATGCTTTCGGAGAGGAATTGGCGGATCAGGCGCCATCTTGTCGCGCCGAAAGTCTCTCGGATAGCGACTTCCTTTTGCCGAATCCAGCTTCGCGACAACAGCAGGCCGCCGATGTTCACGCACGCAAGGAGCAAGATGAAAGCTACGGCGCCAAGCAGCACCAGAAGTTCAGTGGAGTAGCCTTCGCTCATCCGGTCGCGGAGGGGTCCAACAGACAAGTCGAAATTCTTATGTCCGGCTGGGGTCTGCGCGGCGATTCGAACGGCAATGGTATGGAGTTCCGTGTTTGCTTCAGAGATGGAGACTCCAGGTTTGAGCCGGGCAATGGCGATGACCTGAAATTGCCGCTCCCAGGAAGCCTGAGGCAACAATAGATCTCCGTGATTCGGGAAGGGGAACCGCGAGGGCATTACGCCGATGACTGTATACGGTAGGGTTTTTAAAGAATTATCTTCCGAGCTCCCTGATTCATCCATTACAGTCAGGGCGATGCTTTTGCCGATGATGCCCGGATCGCCGCCATACCGTCGTTGCCAAAGGTCGTAGCTAACCACGGCGACCTGATCATGGCCGGGTTCTGCATCTGCGGGGAGAATGGGACGGCCCAATAGTGGACGAGCGCCTAATGCAGTGAAGAAAATTCCCGATACAAATGAGGTCTGCACGGATTCAGGGCCACCAACACCGTGGATCGTGCTGCCCCCTTCCGTGTATCCCGCCAACTGTTCGAAGACATCGCTCTGCGCGGCAATCTCGCGGAAATCCTGTGTGCGCATGTAAGCGATTGTCCCCAGCTTTGAATTCCCCAGCGAGAGTTGAACGAGGCGAGACGAGTCGGGATAGGGGAGAGGCTTTAGAAGAATCCCATACGCGACGCTGAAGATGGCGGTATTGGCGCCGATGCCGAGAGCGAGGGTGAGGACGGCAACAGCCGTGAACCCCGGCGCCCTTGCCAGCATCCGAACGGCGTAGCGCAAGTCCTGGATGAGCGTCCCCATTTGCTTGCTTCTGTTGCTCAGCCCGGATTCAAAGTAGACCAATGGTACCGCGAGAAGCAAGTGTCATTCCAATTTATTCAACAATTCCGGGCGGATGGTCGGCAAATCGGAAACTAGCCCACTACCGGCAGACCGCCCGTAGAGAAAAAACACCCGCTCTAAAGAGCTGGCAACAGGAGGCTACCAGTTGCGCGAGACTAGAGCGACGATGCGGGCCAGCGATTCGACATCGCGTGTGTCAATCACTTCGCCGGGCGAATGCGAATAGCGCAGCGGCCAGCCCAGCGCAACGTCAATCGAACCATAGCGCAAAAAGACCGAGCCGTCGTTGCCGCCGCCGGTGACGCCATACTGCATGGGGATGTTCGCCCCCCGCGCCATTTGCAGCAGGTGGTCCACCAGCGGGCGCGGCGTGATGTTTGAGCTGTCCACGGCGCGGGCCACGAATCCTTTGCCGATGGGCGCGTCGGCGAAGCGCTTGGATTCCAGGGGCGAGTCGGAGCTGACGAACGTGTCGATCGCGAAAACGTAGTCCGGCACGCGTTTCTCCGCGGCCATGGCGCGAATGGCAGCGAGCGCCCCGCGCAAGCCTACTTCTTCCTGCGTGGACCAGATGAAGGTCACATCGCGTCCCGGCAGCGAAGGCCCCAGGGCCCACGCTGCGGCGATGAGCGAGGTGCAGCCCACGCGATCATCAAAGCTGCGCCCGTTGGCGCGCGTGCCCGCGAGCTTGCGGTATTTCTTGGGCACGGTGATGAAGTCTCCGACCTTGATGCCCAGCTCCGCGGCCTCACCCGCATTGCGCGCGCCGGTCTCCACGCGCCAGGTCATCGGTGCAAGCGGCGTGCCGCCCTCGGCCAACGCCTGCGGAGCCGGCGGCCGCGGCCATTCAAAGCCTGGGCGGTCCCAACCCGCGGGCAGTTCCATCACGGCGGGACGAATCCCGTTGGCAGTGTGAACGAAAACGGCGTGCCCGGCGAAAAACTTAGTGATGCCGCCTCCCAGCGATTGAACGTCGAGGCTCCCATCCGAATTGATGGCCCGCACGGCGTAGCCGATTTCGTCCATGTGCGCCACGATGGCGATGCTCGGCGTCTTCGCCCCTTTCGCGCCGGAGCCAAGATGCAAAATCAAATTGCCCGCCGCGTCAGTTTCCGGTTTGGCCCACGCCGGCAGCAAACGTTTTACGGTTTCGCGCACGGCCTGTTCGTGTCCGCTTGCGCCGTAACTTTCCACCAGCGCGGAAAGAATTTTTGTAGCCGAAGGCGCCGCCTTGGGCCGCTCGGGCAGCGCGGGTTCCTGGAGTTCGCTTGTGCCCTGGATCTGCGGCGGCTGCATAAAGCCTTGCGCATAGGCTTCGAATAGCCGGACGAGGTTGTCGAGGTCCGACCAGTCAATGAATTCTGCTGGCGTCACCGGGTAGCGCGTGGGAATGCC
>Ga0187803_10000829_pt1 | contig 12166 bp, 10 predicted proteins | sample NC_wetland_sal_i_2_FD_132425 | JGI IMG/M metagenome (GOLD analysis project Ga0187803, IMG submission 132425) | Wetland sediment microbial communities from Neuse River Estuary, North Carolina, USA - Control_3 | ecosystem: Environmental > Aquatic > Freshwater > Wetlands > Sediment | place: USA...
CAAGTCCAAATTAGCACGTTTACTCCCGTACCAAGAGCCAATTACTATTCTGCCTGCAAATCCTGTCGTAAGAATCGCCTGATCAAGAGCAGCTGGCGACCCGGAAATCTCATAAGTGAGATCCGCGCCATTTGGTAAGTACTCTTTTAGTGATTTCTGGAGATCTGCCTCTTCGGGACTGAGGGATACTAGCGCTCCAACTTCTCTCGAAGCCTCGCGACGCAACGAGTGGCAGTCTAGCGTGACGAGGTGAGATAGAGGTAAAGTGGCCAACAAGCTTGTGGTCAGCAAACCGACGATGCCTTGGCCAAACACCGCAACATTCTCGCCTATCAGCGGTTTGCCGTCCATTACAAAATTGACCGCCGTTTCCATATTAGGCAGAAATACGGCATCTTCCAGCGTTATGTCCTCTGGCACTGGTAGTAACATGTTAGGGTCGGCTATGAAATGGCTCTCATGTGGGTGGAATGCCATAACATAACGGCCCTCCCATGTGGAATCCACTTCTTCACCAATCGCTATTACTTGCCCAACTGCTGAATAGCCATATTTAAGGGGGTATACTAACGTGCCCGAAAGGTCAGGAATGCTTGCATCGATCGATATCTCTTCAGGAAACTCTCCACGGTAAATCAGGCTCTCAGTGCCAGGACTGATGGCAGAAAGCTGAGTTTGGATTAAAACTTGATTCGCATCGACTTTAGGTAGCTCCTCTTTTCGAACCGTTATTTGCCGCCGATCAATGAAATAAAGAGAGGTGCGATTATTTATAACCTTTTTTTCAGATAGCTGACTAGCATTTACATGAACTTCCGCGATCGTGTCCCCCTGTCGATCGGTGGATATCGCGAGATTTCCCTCATGCTGTGACGTGGTGTATACGTTTAATAAATGATTCATACGCAAGGCTTTAGTGAGTAAGTACCGGAAGTTGTCTTCGTTCACCGTAGGATGTAGTGGCAGCTGTCGTTCCACGACTATGCCCAGCTCGCGAAGAGACTTGATCTTCAGTGGGTTATTAGTTAGCAGGCTTACTGAGCGTACTTGCAAATCCTCAAGTATAAGAGCGGCGACGGTGTAATCACGTTCATCTGCTTGATGTCCTAACAGTAGATTCGCGTCGACGGTGTCATAACCTTGATCTTGTAGGTTGTAGGCCCGTAATTTGTCGGATAAACCTATGCCTCGCCCCTCTTGGCGTAGGTAAATTAACACACCACACCCTTCTTCGGCGATTTTTTGCATTGCTAGGTGTAATTGTTCCTTGCAATCGCAGCGACAGGATCCTAATACCTCACCAGTAAAACATTCCGAATGGATGCGTACCAGAATATTCGATTTACCTTTCACTTTGCCCATTATTAACGCAATATGCTCCTTTTCATCGTTGTTACTGATATACAGGCGGAGCTGAAATTCTCCGACACCCGTGGGAATACGCGAGGTGACACTTCTCTTTAGTTCACCAATAAATGGTTTTGCTACATTCACGTTTTCACTTTTTTTGTTATAGGTTTCAAACCCAAAGCTTAATATTATTTTAAAGATTAATCGGGAGCCTTAAATATGTGACTAGTTAGCCTCATTGCTTATCAGTTTTGCCCTCTTATGCATTATAATGATATAGAATACAAAAAGCAATTGAAAAGAAAAGCCAACGTTTCAATAGAGGAATGGATTAATTGAGGAGAGCTAAACTATATAATCGCTGTAATGGAGATCGAAATGTTGGGTATCTACTCATTTTAATTATATTTTCTTGATCTCCAAACTAACCGAAATGAAAATAGTCTTTTCCTCTCTCGAATATAATTAGTGGAAGAACATAAATTAACTAGATACACTAAGCAAACTGAATCCTGAAAGATCTATAATAAGATTGCATCTAACAAAACTCTCATTAAGTAAACGCGTATTAATTCAGACCCCTATATTATTCGGCTCACGTCTCCCAATCTTTTCTTTCAGTCCATAAGTAGCTGTGCCATTATCACGTTGAAGCATCCACGCATCGTAGCGGCAAACGTCCATGATAGAGATCTGCTTAATGACCAATGTATCTTTTGACGTGTAATAATGCTTCGTTCATACACTTTTTCTGTTTTGGCACTTGTTGATTTAGGACAATATTCTTTCAGAGAATCGATACCAAATGACCTGTAGAAGAAACACTAAAAACTGGACAAAACATGGGTAAGTGATAATAACTTAAAAAAGCGAGTGATATTACCAATGTAATTACCAATGTAATACTTTTAGGGTGAAATAGATGTCAAGTTTTGACGAAATAATCGTTCAGGCCGTTGAAAAGGTAATACCAAGTGTAGTAAATGTTAGCGAGGTAAAGCTAATGGCAGATGCCTATCTGCGCATACATCCTGTCCAGGGGGTCGGTTCTGGCTTTGTAATTGACAAAGAGGGATACATATTGACCAATGCCCATGTGGTGCTCAACTCGCAGGAAATAAAAGTAACCATGGAACAAGGAAAGACATTCTCAGGAGAGATAACGGGTATCGATACTATAATGGATGTAGCCGTCGTCCATGTTGATGCTCATGACCTTCCGGTGCCCGAAATGGCAAAAAAGAACGACCTCAAGATTGGACAGATGGCCATTGCAATAGGTAGTCCATTAGGTCTTGTTGGAGGACCAACTGTCACTGTGGGAGTAGTAAGTGCATTGAACCGATCTATTCAGACTGAAGTCACCTATATGGAAGGGCTTATTCAAACCGATGCTGCAATTAATCCTGGCAACAGTGGCGGCCCTTTGCTAGATAGCAGTGGCACGGTGATCGCAATCAACAGTGCAATCATACCTTTTGCTCAAGGCATCGGGTTTTCCATCCCGATACAACCGGCCATGTGGGTCGCACAGCAGTTGATAGAACATGGTGAAGTAGTACGACCTTGGATCAACATAAATGCCGTAGATCTAAATCCTAAAATAGTAGCATATTATAGCCTACCAACTGAAAATGGAATAATGGTGACCAATGTGCTGCCCAATAGTGAAGCTGAAAGGTCTGGGCTTAAACCAGGAGATATCATTGTTCATATGGCGGATGTGCAAATCGATAACGTCAGGGATCTGATTAAAGTTATGAATAAGCATCAAGTAGGAGACAAAGTTAACGTGGAATTATTCAGAGGCGACAAGAAGATGGTACTGGAAACTGTCCTTGAGAGAGCTCCTTCGACACAAATTCCTAAAATTCAAGGTAAACAGTAATAATCCAGTTGGTTTTTGGAACTTGATCTCGTGTAACAGGGTTCAGGCCTTCATGCTTGCGGAGGACGAAATAAAATAAGCACATTACGATTGCTGTTTTTAATGTTAGAGATTTATGGCACGTCAGTTGCAACGCTCGTAAGCATGCTAACCAATGTAAAAAATCCTAAAGGTGTAGACGCTTCCGACTAACTCAGCAGTCTGTTCGTTGTGCCACTAAAAAGATCTAGTCTGACGAGAGGAGCTTTGCATTTGAGACTATACGATTTGAAGGCTCGAATCTTTCAACCCTCGGACAGTTGCAGACCTTTTAAAGATGCTCATTAGAACTCTAACGCGATTGCTGGAAATACGAAAATTTATTAACGTGGCATATAGTAACTTCCACATGACACGTTTCATAAATGCAGTGCAACAATGTATTACCTAAACGAATTTAGAAGTTTTGCGCTGTGAAATAAAGCAAGTTTTTTGAGCTTTCGTCACATCCTCTTACATACATAATCGTAAGAGCCTTTTATTATTCATCCTCCACATCTTTTTCTCCCGCCAGTTCTCCCGCTGTTTCTTCTGTCGCCTCTTCTGTCCTTTCAAGATACCCCAACATAAAAAGATCATAACCCGTGAGTGTATATTTTTTCCGGAGGTCTTCTATAAGTTCCGTCTTTGCGTCTTCTATATGTTGCTGGAGACAATCATCACACTTTTTATCTTCAAATTTTTCGTTCTCTTCTACTATCGCATCCGCGAGACATACTTGGAATTCCGGCAATACTTCCTCCACTAGCAAACGCAACTTTTGTCTCCATTCGTGTTCTTCAGCTGTATGTTCGTCGTTCATTTTCAGACCACCTCTTTTTTCACTTCTCTTTCCTACATTTCTCAAAAAAACACAACGACGCGCGATATATGAAGTTGCAATTCTTCAAACTTTCTACTGAAAAATCGGAAAATATAACAGTATAAACTCTATAAACGGGGGAGCGAACATTACTAGACCCAACAACATGGGACTTGTCGCTAATGCATCGCGCAAGCTTAGTGTTTTACTTCTGAGTTGATACGCTCAAAATATATAGCCAACAAAAAACAAGGACTATAATTCATGTATTTACTTGCAGCAGACTTTTGGTGCCAACGAATTTGTATTAGTTTTTATAATTACAGTCAGATCGAAGGGTGGATTACACCATTTTGCAGTAATCTAATTCACATATATGCAGAATAGATTCTATTGAAATATTCTTGAAGCCCTTTTGATTAAAAAAAATCGAGACTTAAAAAATAGTAAACTCACTAAATGAAAACTCTTTACATATTTTACTCGACTGGAAGATCTGCCGTGACCACAAGGCTTTTATTAATTTTGGAATATGGTACAATTTTCATATGACGCTCATTTTTCTTATAAATTAGACGGAAGACATATAGTTACCTAGTCGTATACAAATGTACGTCAGTTATGGCATATGAAGTCTCTATTGTTAGGTGCGATTCTTATAACGATGAGAAGGTCAGGAACGCAGTAGAATCAAGTCTAGCTCCATTAGGAGGGCTTGAGAGCGCTATCAAGGAAGGCGACCGCGTACTGATTAAATTGAATTTGCTATCTGCAAAGCCGCCTGAAGCAGTTGTTACCACGCATCCCGCGGTCGCAAGAGCTGTCGTTAAAATGGGGCAGGAGCTAGGGGCGACTGTAACAGTAGGTGATTCACCAGGTGGCGGCAGTAGTGTTTCGTCATATAAATCGTTATTGCAAAAGACTGGTATACAAGGAGTCATCGACGAGACTGGATGCCAATGCGTGCGGTTCGATGAGGCTACTGTAGACGTCTCCTCGAATAAGGCGAAAACATTCAAAAAGCTCACACTCTCCAAAGCGATCACGGAAGCAGACGTGATCATAGGGCTCCCTAAACTAAAAACACACAGTCTGACCTATTATACAGGGGCAGTAAAGCTCCTTTATGGGTATATCCCGGGGATGTTCAAACCCGAATATCACCTGCACACGGCCAAAGACATAAACTTGTTCGCAGAACTTTTGCTCGACCTGCACGAGACGTACACGCCGAGGATAAGTATCATGGATGCTGTTGTTGGCATGGAAGGGGCCGGGCCGTCAAATGGCAATCCACGGAAAATCGGGCTTCTTCTAGCAAGTAAAAGCTGCACAGCGTTAGACTACGTTGCTGTCACTATTGCGGGCTTCGACCCGATGATGGTGCCGACAGTAAAGATGGCAAATGAACGAGGCATTGGACCAAACAGTTTGACAGAAATCACGATATCCGGTGAGAAGGTTGAGCCACTCATTATGAAAGATTTTAAAAAGACGACAACGACGTGGTCGAGTCGAGCACCTCCGTTCATGACTAATATATTAAAGACTATTATAGCCGTGAAACCTCGCATAGAAGCTTTTAAATGCAAAAAGTGTGGTGAATGCTCCAGAGATTGCCCGCCCCAAGCCATAAAATTCATGAAAGGCTCCGCACCAGTCATCGATTACGACAAATGCATTCGGTGCTTCTGCTGCCAGGAATTATGCCCAGAAGGTGCTATTGACATATCCATGCCACTGGTAAGAAAGATACTCAAACGATGATATGAACTTCTTAACGGATACAAATTAACTAAAAAATTCCCATTCTCATGTGCTTGTCTGTGACCCAACTCCGTCCATTCTGATTTTTTATTTCATTCTCTGCCCTTTGCCTTTTAAGGCTACACGAGTGCTGCGCTACTATAAGACAATCAGTCTGTGACTTTTTGACTAATGTCGTTAATGACGTCATCTGAAACGATTATTCTATCTCCAATTGAGACTATTTTAGACCAATGGATTACTTCATCGCGTTTTAACATGCCTTTCGACACGACTATTGAGATATCTTTAGTATCAACGTCGATAATAACGTCTTTTATCTTCCCTATGTCGACGCCACTCTGCGTAGTAATTGATTTGCCCACTACTCCTTGCTTCATATTAACCGAATCCTTCTCATTTTATCTTAATCCTTACTATTTCAGTTGCTATAGCACCTATCATTATTACATCTTTCAAACATGAAACGGTAACTCTTCCACGTTAAACTTTGGTACAACGTAACGAGAGAGTATTAATTTATGTTTTACTTTGATTTGAAACACAATCTTATGCGCTTTTCTTTGCTGCTGACTAAATTACGTGATAGTTGAGACATCTATTTTTGTATGTTGCGATAGTTTCAATAATCTGTGCACGCGACTACGCCCATGGTAACAGGATTTTTGGTTCGCAATATTACTATTTAGTTCAATCAATCGTAAGATACTTTTTACAAACTCAAACAATCAACCAGAAACGAAATCGTGTTACGTGATGGAATTTTATAAAGCTTTTATAAGTAAGTTCGTAAATTTCATTACACAATTCCATTTTTGACTTAAAGACTAATCATAAAGAAGATTGGCATCAGTTTATGATTTACCCACAACTAAAATGTAATTATTATTAGAATTATCGGCCTCCGGTGAGTCGATATAAAAATTGTTATAGACGAATAGATATTTAAAAGACAATTGGATAAGATGAAATTACTAGGACGATAATAATTGCACTAAGATCATTAATGATAGTCTAGATCATATTAACACTCACTCTTTCTTACGGTTTTAAGTTATGATGCAGAGCCAGTATTATTTTCTTTTTGCATTATTTACTATAATACGACTTGTGACCGAAGATGCTATGTTTAATTTGAGAGAAGAAAATGTACAAAATTTTTATACCATTGAAAGCGTTTCGCGTAAAATGAAACAAGGCGTTACTTCACAAATCTAATTGCGCAGTAATTGAGAGCAAGGATTTTATTAAGCACAAATAAACATCAAACAACAAAAGCTATCACTTAATCCCATCAGCATTCATCAGCAAGTCAGTTTCACTAGTTGTTATTTCTGAATTTGACGACATCGTCTATTAAAACTGCCAGTCCACGGTTACAGAGTACCTTTGCTTGATCTGTAGGTACGACCGCTCTATCACCCGTTTTCAGGTATAGCATTGTTCGTCGCTTCCTACAAAAGTTGGAACATCTGATGTTACTTCGACGATATAATACACTACACAAGTATGTTCTGTTTGATAAGAGGTCACATTTTCATCAAGTTCGGTGTCACTGTCGGACATGCCAGAGCTCTCTAGAATTGAATCGGAATTGCTGTCTGATATTAAGAGAATATTATCTCTGTCTCTATTTTCTGATTCACCTATCAATTCACTTTTTTTCTTTTCTTTTTTCGAGCGGATATCTGAAGATCGCTCTGTTTTATTTACCGTCGTGTAGGGTATGTCAATTCTGCTACTCATCACTTTAATCTTCAGTTAGTATTAGCATACTCTTTATAACAGCTCTGCAAGCATAGAAAAAGTGTTAAGTAGATTAAAAATCAAATACTTTATCACAATCCAAACCTAAATTTTGTCAAATTACATAAAAATAGCTCGATAAAGACTTTTTTGGGAATTAAACGCATAACAAATTCTTTTAAAACTAATTACTATATTTGCTGGTGTTTGACTCGGTATGCTACTACCATTAACTTATCCTAAATATCACTCTTACATTAGTATCGTAAATTCTTTCGAAAAAATTGCTTGTAAGAAACAATTGCTTTACAAAAGTATTTGTTATCTAATATTGACTGATTGCGCATACTAATTTAATTTTGTCTCTTTGTCTACGCTAACGATTCCTTAACATACGCACGAGGGCATTCTTAACTAAATGTAATAGAAATTTTATCCTTTTCCCAAAATAAATAAAAAAGAGTGCAATTTAGAGAATTTTCTAAATAGCCAGCAAGTTACCACGGTTATACGTTTATCATTGCACAAATATTAGTTTTAATTGTGTTAAAAACATAGCATTGTGCCTATTTTTAATACTGGCAGTGCTTCTGGTTGTTTCGCAGCGTATCTTCACATTTGGCATTTTCTAAATAGCTATTTTCTCAACAGGAAGATTTTCCACCGCTCTAAAATTGCTTGGTCATACTTCTGCTCAAAGTAAATAGAATCGAAACACAGCAGAAACTTTTAGAGATAATATGGAGTTATATTCAAATTGACTTAGTACGCTGGCAAGGCAAAATGTGATTTCATTTATCAGAATCTTAAACGGATTAGTAGTCGTCACGCCAAGTATGCCACTTAAGCTTAAGTATGACTTTCGAATCCGCGATATAATAGTGAAAAACTAATATAATAGTACGATAAAATATCAATTACACGTGTTCTAAAATAGAATTGCATCATCTTCACATTCATAAACTGATGGAGGTTGATCAATAAAAAAAACGAATGACACACGGTATCGGCAATTTTGAATGTGTAATGGTCAAACGACCATAAAACAAGCCGGCTACTGTGGAGTCGGTAGCCGGCGTACCATTACTGACAATTTTTAATTAAATTTTTTGGCTCTGTAGAAACCCTTCACCATCAGTATAATAACGACCCTACATACTGGTAAAGATTATAACACACGTTACACAGCTTGGTCTCCTTGTTCCGAAGCCTATACTCCTGCTGCGATTCACATCACTGAACACTCGCTTCTCCAAGGAGAACATCGTTTCAACGAGGTTCCTTCGGTGGTAGAGCTCCTCGTCAAATTTCTCGAGTATAGCACGCCGATACGTTCCGCTCTTCGCTCGTTTCCTGAGGGGAATCATACACGCTGCGCGTACCTCTTCCCGTACCACCCGACGGATCCCCTCGCTGTCATACGCCTTGTCCAATCTATAGCCGATGGGGTGCACCACTCTCGTATTCCTGATGAGGGAGGGGGCTTCTTTTGCCTCGTAGCGCGGGCCTCTCGCCACCCGCTGGGCGATGATGATCTGGCTTTTTCTCGTCGCGATCTGGTTTCTCGTGTACCGTTTCCGTTGCTGTCTCTCTGGAGCGCTCCTCTGCGCATAGTATGCGCTTGCATACCACGAGGAATGTCCTGTGCTGTCGATGGCGATCCACGCACCACCCTCTCCCTCAAACAACCCTACCGTTTGATGCAGCAACCGCGTCAAACACCGCAGAACGCATCCGCTGAAAGAACTTCTGTGGGGTAGTGAAGTGGGGGAACCGTTTCTAACGCGAGCATCTCCCGTATCACGGGCATGAGCACCACCACCTCGACACCTTTGCGATAGGTCAGCCGCAGCCGCGTCGTCAGGTCAAGAAGAACGAAGTGCTGGTGCGTGCTGCGTCAGCAGTGATTCAAGAACCGGCTGGAGTGAGAGAACCGGCTGGAGTGAGGAGGGAGAGCTCGTTTGGCGATCGTATGGGATGCGTTGGTAAACTTTATCTATTCGCTGTGGGTAGAGTGAGACACTGGACTGCTCCTTTTTGTTGGTCAAAGCAAGTGGAGCAATCCTCATATTATGGTTTTTACAGCCGATAACGTAGCAAAACGAAGCTTATCTCATCGAACCTTGGGCGAAATCTATTAAAGACATTTAGTGACTTGATTAAATGACGAAAGTAGTATAAGAAAGCGCATGAAAACTGTGTATTAGAAAAATAAAAGTGAACTAAAATGGTCGAAGTTTTAACGTCGGATTTGGCAGAAGCACTATTCACGTTCGTGTATTTTCTAATTATCCTAACTGAAATTATTGGTGGAATCATAGTTCCACGTGTACGTCGTCATGGAACTGAAATAAAGAAAAAAGAGAGAGGTTCTGGCAGGCTGATATCTGTGAGCGTAGTTGTATCCTTTATTGTCGCCTACTTCCTCGCTTTATCGGGCATTACTCTGATGCCAAGTTGGGTCTTTTATCTTGGTATAAGCATAATGATTTTTGGAATAATGGTTCGACAATGGTCTATAGCTGTACTAGGACGTTTCTTCTCTCCGACAATAGGAGTTCAAGAGGGACAGAAGGTAGTGGACAGAGGCCCCTATCGGCTAGTGCGTCACCCCTCATACACTGGTATTCTTTTAATTCTGGTGGGAGTTGGACTGGCATTTCAATCTTTGGCAGCTATCCTCGTGATATTGTTGATATTCAGCGTCGCGTATGGCTACCGAATGAATGAAGAAGAAAAGGTGCTGACTTTGGAACTCGGCGAGGAATACGTCAAGTACGCGAAAAGGACAAAAAGGCTTATTCCATATTTAGTATAAGGTTCCTTCAAGAACGCCTTGAAACCAGAGATAGTAGCAAAGTACTCAAAATTAAACTCTCTACAATATTAAAAATTCAATTATAATAATAAGTTTTTAATCTTATGCGTACTCTCCCGCAGGATGAACGCACCACTACAATAATGAACGAGGATCCAGATTGAATATCTGACCCTTCAGATATGTAAAGTATAAGCTTGTAGTAATAAAATGTAAATTTATGTGACTATAGCATTCTCTAATAACACATTTGCATTACGTAATAACTCTGCACGATCAATTTTCAATCTCTGATTGTTAAATGTCTATTTCAAGATGCCCACAACAATAGCCGCAGCCCCCAAGCTTGCAACAGCACCAATCCCCGCCGTCAACAACGTTAATGGAGCTCCAGCAACCAAACCAATAATGCCTGGTATGGATTGCATCGTCGATTTGATTACCATGCCGGTAAGTTGCCCACCAGTTTGAACGACAAGCGTTAGAAGATCATCTGTCATTTTACTCTTTCCTCCATTTTACATTAATAAGATGGCATTCTGGTTACAAATGAAAATATTGTTCATTTGTTCGTCCAATTCATTAACTAAGTCCTTTGAGCATCGCGTTTAAGAAGACCATAGTTAAGCTTGTCGTTGCAGCAGTTGCTGACCCAATAGCGCTAGTTATTGAACCAATACCGTATTGGCCGCTTTGTACGACAGTTGTGAGGACTTGGCCTCCATTATGAGTTAGCACTGTCAAAATATCGACAATTGCCATTTTAAGTACCTCCTTTTTCATCCAGTGAGCTTTCAAATTATTTGAAGTTTACCATTATAACACTTAAACTTTTCAATTTATCTTTAATCTATACCAATGTCAAATATTTGAACACTACTTTGTCGTTCACTAACAAATTTAGCTTTATGCAAATTTCAGCATGCTCATTAACGTAGTATTCATCAGTTCTATTATGGTTTGATTTTTAGTTTATCGTAAAATATTATCAATACTGATCAGTAATTTGTGCCAACTCTTAACGCTAAGCCATCATCATTCTCATTTTGGTTACGTTTTCAATCCTTTCTATTCCATCTTCATTTATTACGACTTATTGTAATTTAGTTTACTGAGATAATAACCTGGATTATTTCCTTGATTCTGAGGAAGCTCACATTTACGTAATGATCACCACTTCTCATCTTAAGCACTTATGATGGCCTTCTTTAAGCGCTCTAGATTAAATAACTGCCATGGCTATCTGTCACTTATCCTACAGTGTGCCTAAACGAGTGCTACAGCAGTATGACTAAGGTCAAGCTTAAAAGAGGGTTGCGCTTTTATCGGTTTTTTTTTCGGTTCCGTCACTGAGCATATCGCTGTTCACTGTGATACTCGATTAGACGCAAGCACATTACCTTCAACTTTGTGGAATTACATATATACAACTTAAACGTATAGTACACTGAAAAAGTAAATGGAGGTGAAATATTTGTATAAGAAAAATTCAAGAAGTAGCTACGGCGGTGGGTTTAACTCATTTGAGCGGATGGAGCCGCGCGAAGCTCCGGTTGAAGTCGGAAAGCAATACGATGTCAAGATTGAAGACATCGCAAAGCAGGGAGATGGAATTGCCCGTGTAAACGGTTTTGTCATTTTCGTTCCCAGCACGCAGATTAACGACGAACTTAAGATTGAAATTAAGGCTGTTAAGCGCAACTTTGCTTTTGGTGAAGCGGTATAATTTTGACTTAAGCGACTATTAAAGGATTAA
>Ga0187803_10000830_pt1 | contig 12158 bp, 13 predicted proteins | sample NC_wetland_sal_i_2_FD_132425 | JGI IMG/M metagenome (GOLD analysis project Ga0187803, IMG submission 132425) | Wetland sediment microbial communities from Neuse River Estuary, North Carolina, USA - Control_3 | ecosystem: Environmental > Aquatic > Freshwater > Wetlands > Sediment | place: USA...
ACCATATCATCTCTGACGCCGGACGAGAAGATGAAGCTGACCGAGGTCATAGCGGGCGCACTAGGGGGAGTGGACGGGGCCACCGAGGCGCTGGCGAGCCTCGTCGGAGAAGCGTACACCTTCGAGTTCGAAGATTCGTTCACGCCCCTACGGGATGCCAGGGAGTTCGGGACCCTCCTCAACGCGTGCGGCAGGATGGGCGCGGCGGGGACGGGGATCTCTGTCTGCCTCGGCGACAGGTCGGAAGCGCTCAAGGCGGCCATGAAGACCCTGACTGAATACAGGTCGGGGATCAACAGGGCGCTCGACGGGATATCGTCAGAGCCGTCGAGAATCGAGCAGCACGGCAGCCTGATCCTGGTGAGGGGTGAAGGCGTAGTCGACGAGAAGCTGCTGGGGCCTGTCATCTCAATCCTCACATCCTCCCCCGAGTTCAAGGACAAGGTGGTCGTCGGGAGCGCAAAGAGCAGGGATTCCGACCTGAAGATTTCGTCGAGGGTGGGGGACGCCTTCGTGGGGGAGGTCAACCTCGGTCTGATCATGCGGGAGGCGGCGGAAGCCGTCGAGGGCGTAGGGGGCGGACACGCCATGGCGGCGGGCGCAAAGATCCCGTCTTCGAGGGCCGGGGAATTCTCGAAGGCAGTGGTGGACAGGATCTCCGCTTGAAACCAAAGGCGACCCTGGCTCTAAGACTCTCGAACGCGGAGGTGAGGAAAAGCCTAGGTTCGGTGCTCGCCCCTGACAACGAAGGGGGGCCCAGGGGACTGAGGCTGTCGATGACGGGGAAGGGGGCCTCGATGGAGTTCCAGGTGGAATCCAACTCTCCCGCATCGGTGCTGTCCACGGTGCTCGCGCTGCTTCGGGATATCGTCCTCTTTCAGGAGGTATGGCTTTTATCGCATGGATAGGGAGGCTGAGTCCAGAGAGGCTGACCAGGGTTGATGGACATCAAGCTCGTGCGCGAAAATCCGGACGCCATAGTGGCCAGCCTGAAGAGGAGAGGGGCGGCGGAGAAGGTTCCTCTGGTAGGCGAAGCGGCGAAGGCCGACTCCGACTGGCGGAAGTTCAAGACTGAAGTGGACAGACTGCGGCACAGGCAGAACGAGCTCACGGCCCAGGTGGCCGCCCTGAAGAAGAAGGGGGAGCCCATCGAAGACAAGCTCAGCGAGGTCAAGGACATCCCCCAGAAGATCAAGAGCCTCGATGCGAAAGCGGACGAGGCGAGCGCGAAGCTGAGAAGGGCGCTCATGAGCCTCCCCAACGTCCTCCACGAGAGCGTCCCGACGGGGAAGGACGAGACGGAGAGCGTGACGGTCAGGACATGGGGGAAGCAGCCAGACTTCGGCCTCCAGCCGAAGGACCACATCGACCTCCTCACTGCCCTCGGGATGGTGGACGTCGAAAGGGGGGCGAAAGTGGCCGGTGCCAGGTTCTTCTTCCTCAAGGGCGATGCGGTCAAGCTCGAGCACGCGATAATGCAGTACGCCCTCGACTTCCTCCGCACGAAGGGGTACACGGCCGTCGAGCCTCCGTTCATGCTCAACAGGGCGGCCTACGAGGGCGTGGTCAACATCGAGGACTTCGGCCCCGTGATATACAAGATCGAGGGGGAGGACCTGCACCTCATCGCGACCTCCGAGCACCCCCTCGTGTCTATGCACATGGACGAGATACTGGACGCTTCTAAGCTCCCCATGAGGTACTGCGGCATCAGCCCCTGCTTCAGGGTGGAGGCCGGAGCCCACGGCAAGGACACGAAGGGGATTTTCCGCGTCCACCAGTTCTACAAAGTGGAGCAGGTAGTCTTCAGCAAGCCAGAGCAGAGCTGGAAGATCCACGAGGAGCTGATCGCCAACGCCGAGGATATCTACCAGGCCCTGGACATTCCGTACCGCGTCGTGGCACTCTGCAGCGGGGACACGGGCTTCATGGCCGCCAAGACCTACGACCTCGAGGCCTGGCTCCCCGGCCAGGGGAAGTACAGGGAGATGGGGTCCGCCAGCAACATAACAGACTTCCAGGCCCGGCGCCTCCTGATACGGTACCGAGAGAAGCAGAGCGAACCGACTGTCCTGGTCCACACCCTGAACTCGACCGCCGTCGTCACCCGGACCCTGGTGGCGATGGTGGAGAACTTCCAGCAGAAGGACGGTTCTGTGAAGATCCCGAGGGCCCTCGCCCCCTACATGGACGGGATAGCGGCCCTCAAGAAGCACTGAGCTTATTAGCCCGGTTCGAACGGGGCGCCTTCGTTTGCCAAAGAAAGTAGCGAAGGTGCGGGACAAGTGGAAGCTGAAGTCCTGGGTCACCGTCACAGCCTCGCCGTCGTTCGGCAACGCCCCAATCGCGAGGATACCGCTCACCGACGTCCAGAAGCCCGAGGGGAGGGTCATCGAGACGACCCTCTACGACATCCTGAAGCAGGACCCCCAGCACTACGCCTTCAAGCTCTTCTTCCAGGTGGACAGGGTCGAAGGCGAGACTGCCTACACCGTCTTCAAGGGGCACGAGTACTCGCGCGAGTTCCTCAGGAGCCTGATCAGGAGGGGCTCGTCCATGTCTGACTTCATCCACGACTACACGACCAAGGACGGCTTCGTCGTCAGGGTTTACTGCACCGCCCTATCCCAGGGGAAGATGAACAGCTCGAAGAAGCACGACCTGAGGGTCATCATGGACGCTGTGATCAAGGAGAAGGCTGGCGGCATGAACTACGAGGGGTTCGTGCAGGAGCTGGTGCTTCAGAAGGTGGCGTCAGACGTATACAACGAGGCCAAGAAGGTGACCCACCTCAGGCACGTCGGGGTTAGAAAGAGCAAGCTCATCTCCCGCCCGGAGCCGAGAAAGGCCGAGCCGCTAGCCCCGCTTGCCGCTTGAGACTATCTTCACGATGTCCCTGTTGCTGAGCACGTGGTCTGATCCCAGCCTCTTCCCTGTCCTGGCGTCGACGGCGTAAAGGAAGCTCTCTGCCAGCTCGCTGTGCACGGTCCTCGCCAGGTCCAGTGCAGTCGAGCCCCCTTTCATCACGAAGGCATCCGGGAGGACCCTCCCCTCCTTGTCCGAGAGCTTCGTCTCGTCCTCCACGGGAAACACGACAATCGCATTGAGCAGGTCGAAGAACGCCTGGTTGATGGCGTCTTGGACGCCTGTCCCGTTGTACACCTTCATCACCTTCTCGGCGACCATCCGTAGCGCGTTCGCCTGGGCAGGGCTCAGCTTCTGCGGGTCCTTCACGGAGAACGCCGGGTCGCCGGGGGTGTACTCGACAAGTCCGTGCTCCGCCGCTTTCCTCAGGAGCAGCTCTGCTTCGGAGGCGCAGGGGACCACCTTCCGCCCAGTCTTCCGTAGGGCCTCGATGTTCGACCGGGAGGATGGAAGGTCAGCCTTGTTCGCAGCAACCAGAGATGGTTTCGTGAGCTTCCGGGTCTCGACGACGAACTGCATCAGCTGCTCGTCTGTCCATGAGGTCGGCTTCTCCGTCCGTAGGTGCAGGTGAAGGACAACCTGCTCTACGTCTCCAAAGGTCACCGAGAGGCCCGAGAGCCTATCCGCCAGGTGCTCGACTATCTTGCCTCCCGTCTGCTCAATAGACCTCGTCGCCTTCTCCCAGTCTTTCTTCAGGATGCCGAACATCCAGAGGTCGAACTCGTGTTCCACCATGGCGATGTCCCCCACCGGGTCGTGTGAGCCGGGCGGGACCTTCCTCCCTTCGAGGTCGGTGGCGCCTGAGGCGTCCACGACCTGGATCAGCGCGTCGGCCTGCCTTATGTCGTCGAGGAACTGGTTCCCAAGCCCCTTCCCCTTCGAAGCTCCCTCGACCAAGCCCGCGACATCGACTATCTTCACCGGGATGAGCCTGGTGCCGTTCACGCAGGCGGAGTTCCTCGGGGTGTCCGTCACCCCCATCTCCTTGCATACGCACTTCGTCTGCAGGTGTGCGACGCCGACGTTGGGCTGGATCGTCGTGAAGGGGTAGTCTGCGATGGGCACGTCCTTGAGGGTCGCGGCCGCGAAGAACGTGGACTTGCCGACATTAGGTTTGCCGACGACCCCCACGAGCATGCCGCGCCCAAAATCCCAGCCCGTTATAACCGTCTCACCGGGCGGAATCACCGTTGGCAAGGGTGTGTGTGATAGGCGGGGGAACGGCGGGGACGGAGGCAGCCCTGGAAGCTGCATCCATGGGGGCGGAAGTCACGGTCATTGACAGGCTGGACACGCCCGAGCCCTCGTGGAAAGCATGGCCGGATCTCATCAGTCCTCCACCGGGAGGTAGAGAACCAACTGTTTTCCACGGCCTTCGCCACCGACACGCATCGGCGTCCACCCTCACCTCTGAAGTGAGGTCCGCCTCCCCTGGCGCCGTCACTACCTCCGATGGCAGGAAGGTGGGGTTTGATTCAGTCGTCGTTGCGATAGGATGTTCCTTCGAGCCGGCGAGCCTCCAGGGGTCTCGGAAGCCCGGGGTCTACATTCTGGACGGCGCGTGGAAGTACGCCGAACTCGAACGAGCGATCTCCTCTCCTAGGGGGGTGGTCGTCGCCGGGGAGGGGTTCAGGGGACTGGAGGCGGCCGAGAGGCTGGGCGGACACGAGAGGAGAGTGACCCTCATCATCTCGAACTGGCAGTGGGAAGCACCTTCTCCCGTTGCTTTCGGTGTGATTGTTGACGCGGCAAAGGAGAAGGGCATTCGCGTCCTGAGAGGATCCCTCGCGAGGGCAGTCGGGTCAGGAGCGGTCGAGGCAGTCGTCGCAGATGGCGCCGTGGTCCCCTGCGATGCCCTAGTGATCGTCCCGAGACGGGTTCCCAGGACGATACCGATGGAAGCGAGGCGGGGCCCCAGGGGCGGGCTCCTCGTTGACAGGTTCCTGAAGACGAGCACGGAGTCTGCCTATGCGGCGGGAGGGTGCGCCGAACTCGAGAGCAGCATCCCTCCTCCCGCCACGCTCGAGAGAGAGGCCGGGCTCTCGGGGAGGATTGCGGGCTCGAACTGCATGGGAGCGAAGCACGCCGTAGGGATGGTGAGATTCAACGAGCTCGTCGCATTTGGCCTCGGGTGGACCAGGGTCGGGATGGGACCAGTATCTGCCCGAGCGACAGGATTCGCTGTCAACGTGGTGGAGCGAAGGTGGGGGCATACCTCGGCTTGCTGCATTGCCTACGAGAGGTTCACCGGACGTGTCATGGGAGTCGAGTCAGTAGAAGCGACCGAAGTCCGGCAAGTCTCCCTGTCGCCTCTCGCATCGGGGGCCACGCTCAGGACGCTGGCATACAGCGGCTTGGGTTCAAGCGATATATCGCTGATTTCCGAGACCGCAAGGCTGGGGATTGGAGATTGGCCAAGATCCTGATTTGCGACCACGTCGAGGTTGAGAAGCTCGCGCTCGGTCAAGGAGTCATGGTTGACTACAGGCCGACGATCACGAAGGACGAGCTCCTTTCTGTGGCCGGGGAGTACGACGCATTCATCATCCGCAGCAGGACGAAGATCGACAGGGAGGTGCTCGACAGGGCGACGCGACTGAAACTCGTCGCCCGGCCCGGGACGGGCCTGGATAACGTCGACGTGGAGTACGCGAAATCCAAGGGGGTGACAGTCATCAACAGCCCCGAGTCACTCGTCGAGGGCGTCGCCGAACACGTCGTCCTCCTTATGCTCGCGCTCAGCCGGAAGCTTGTCGTAGCCGATGCGAGCACGAAGAGTGGCAAGTGGGAGAAGAACGCCCTCATGGGGACTGAGCTGAAGGGGAAGGTCCTCGGAGTCGTTGGCCTCGGCAGGATAGGCAAGCGCATCGCAGAGATAGCGAGGACACTCGGCATGTCCGTCCTCTTTTACGACGTTATCGAGATCCCCGCAGAGGTGCGGGCCAGTCTCGCAGCCAGAGTGGTCTCGCTCGACGAGCTCTTCTCCACCGCCGACTACATCACACTGCACGTTCCCATGACGACACAGACCGCCCACATGGTTGGCGCTGCGAAGCTCGAGCAGATGAAGAAGACAGCCTTCCTCGTCAACACGTCCCGGGGCGGGGTCATCGACGAAGTTGCGCTCGCAGCCGCTCTGAAGGAGGGCCGCATCGGGGGTGCGGCATTGGACGTCTTTGAGAAGGAGCCGCCTTCTGGTCCAATACTCTCCGCTCCAAACACCATCCTCACGCCCCACATTGGCGGACAGACTGAAGAGGCCCAGACGAACGCGATTGTCGTGATCGGGGAGAAGGTCAGGGCATTCTTCTCATCGGGCTGAATGCGCCAACTTGAAGGTCAGGTACCAGCCGAGAGAGCGGGAATCGAAGTCCAAGGGGCCGACAAATGGCTCACTCTAATCCAGAACGCCTCAAAGGGAAATCTTAACCGAACCGTCCAAGGGGCCTCAGAATGATAGGGCGTGCGCTCAGCCAGCATCAGGAAGACCCTCGACAGGTTAGCCTACGCTTCCCTGTTCTTGGACATCTGTATCGCAATCATTACGGTCATTGGCGTCCTCGATGTCGGGAGCAATCCGCAACGCCTCTTGTTCCCAATCAACTACGTGCTTACGATTGTGGTCGTGCTTTCGGTAATCATGTTCATCGTCCTTCTCCTCTTCAGAGCGAAGGAAAGGCAAGCGGTGAAGGCTATGGAGAAGGCCCAGCCGTCTCCCTCGGATTAGCCCAGCAACCGAAACCTCCCAAGGAGAAGAAACCCTTCGCTAACCGACAAGTTCCCAGAACCGGCTGAAAGAACGTTTATTTGCCGACCGAAAACGAGGCGCCCAATTGCCCATGTACAGGCAGATTTCGAAGACTTGGCAGGACATCTTCCGCGAGAAGGGGGGGGACATGAGGACGAGGGCAGTGGAGCTGAGGAAAGAGCCCGCCATGCTCAGGGTCGAAAGGCCCTGGAGGCTCGACAGGGCAAGGGCCCTCGGCTACAAGGCGAAGGAAGGGGTTGTGGTCGTGCGGATGCGCGTCTCCAGGGGAGGGATGCGCAAGCAGCGCCCCACGTCGGGGAGGAGGCCAAAGCACATGGGCGTTCTCAAGATCAAGTCAGCCGTTTCATCGCAGCAAGTGGCCGAAAGGAGGGCAGCCGAAAGGCACCCGAACATGAAGCTCCTGGGCTCCTACCTTGTCTGGCAGGACGGCATACACGCGTGGTTTGAGTGCATCCTCATCGACCCGATGCACCCCGCCATAAAGAAGGACTTCAACTACAGACGGGCGCTCGGGATAGTCGACTAGTTATTTCTTCATCTCGCTGCTGTGGCCTGGGAATATCTTGGAGTTCGGGTCAACGTAGGCCTTCGCGACGTTCACTGCCAGGGCCGCCTGGGCGTACCCTGTCGCGATAAGGTTCAGCTTCACTCCGTCGAGGGGCCCGGCTATGTCCCCTGCTGCGTACACGCCGGGGATGTTGGTCTCCATCTTACCGTTGATGCGGATCTCCCTGCCGTCAATCTGCAGTCCCCAGTCCTTGATGGGCCCAAGGTCCGCCCTGAAACCGATATTCACGAGAATCGCGTCCACGTCAAGAGTCTGTTCAGCCTGGGTCCTGTTGTCGAATATCACCGCCTTCGTCACCTTCGAGCCGTCTCCTGTGACGCTCCTGACTTCGTAGAACAGCTTGACCTCCACGCTCGAATTCTTCATGGCGATGACACTCCCCTCGTGGGCCCTGAATACGTCGCGCCTGTGGACTAGCGTCATCTTCCTGGCTATGTCCTTGATGTTGAGCGCCCAGTCGACGGCCGAGTCTCCACCCCCGACGATCAACAGGTTCTTGCCCTTGAATATGCTCTTGTCCTTGACGAAGTAATACACTCCCTTCCCTTCGTAGTCAGCCGCCCCCTTCGCTTCAAGCCTGTTCGGAGAGAAAGCGCCGACCCCCGCTGCGACCAAGACTGCCTTCGAGAGGTGTTTGGTCCCCTTGTCTGTCCCCAGCTCAAAGACGCCGTCGTTCTTGTGGAGCGTCGTGACACGCTCACCAAGTACTACTGTCGGGTTGTACTGGAGCCCCTGCTCTACAAGGCTCTTCACGAGGTCCTTGGCCAGTATCCTGGTGTACCCGGGGACGTCGAAAATGTACTTCTCCGGGTAGAGGACGGCCACCTGGCCTCCTGGCTCCTCCAGGGCGTCGATGATCTTCGTCTTCATCTGCCTCAGGCCTGCATAGAACGCTGCAAAGAGGCCCGTGGGACCTGCTCCAATTATGGTCAGGTCGTAAACGTCGCCGGACATCGACTTTCCGGCTGACCATCCGCAGTCGCTGTATAAGGGTTCCCGGAATTCAGGCCAGCCCTGAGGCCGCAGGGTCTCTCGGCTTGATTATCTCACGTAGGAGGACCGTGGCATACTGCCCTTTCGCGAGGGTAAAACTCAGCTTGGCTGTCCCTTCTATGTATGTCCATGAGGTGCCGCGCGTCGCCAGGTGGGGCCTCCTGAACCCTCCTTCCGATGACACCTCCTGCATCTCTTTCACAAAGAACTGGCCCGGCCTGATCCCTTCGTTCTCCAGGACCTGTTTGATCAGTGAGTCGAACCTTGACCCGTAGTCCCTGTACGCATATCCCACCAGCTGCACCAGGGGGACAGCCCCTTCTGTTGGCACGTCTCTTACGCCGCGGGGCGCCGAAGACACAAGTCCATCCCCCGAGGTCCCCGCCCAATTGTCTCCCGCCTTCAGGGTCGAGATGTCCTCGCCGGCAGCAAGAGCCTTGCTCAGCGTCTTGTTGAAAAGGTATGACTGGTACGCCTGGACGTATAGTCGCCTAAGCTTCACGGGCACAGCCCTCAGTGCCCGGACCCACTCGCCGGGGTGCGAGCCTAGCTCCCTGGCGACTCTCCTTTCGACGTCCTTCCCTGGGGGGAGCAGCTTGGCCACATCCTCGTACTCGCCCTTCGCCAGCCCCTCCTGCACAGCTCGACCATCATCCTGATTCATTTGCGGAGACCCCCGAAGCAGGAGCTCGACCGCCTCCGCGAACGCCTGCCTGAAGATCGCTTTGCCGATGAGATGGGTCCCTGCGCCGGAGGTACCGAACCGCTGAAGCCCGTAGAAGTTCGGCAGACGCTTCTCCCTCGCAAAACGCATCACCTCTTCCACCCTCTGATCTGTTTCGGGGCAGCACTCTCTCAGCGTGATTGTGAACTTGTTTCCGGCGATGGCCGCCCGGGACATCGGCCTCGGGACGTATCCGACGATGCTTGCCGAGTAGTTTTCCCTGACCACCCTCGCCGGACGGGACGACCTCCTGCTCGTCGGGGTGACGTACTGGACCGCAACCGCATGCTTGTCCTTCAGCCCGCCGTAACTAACGTTGCTCTTGAGGTCCTCTGCCAGGTCCTTGGCCATGTGAAGCGTGTCAATGGACCGCTTCTCGACCCTGTAAAGGGGAAGATACTCAGGGCGCTCCTCAGTCGAGATCTCTCCTTCGAGAAGGAGCTCTTCGACAACGAAATCCTCCGCAGTCGACTTCGCGCGGGCGGAGCAGGGCGCCCCATCCGTCGCATAGCAGTCCATGCCGACGGCTTTCTCGGCCTCGGCAACGGGCGTCAAAGCAGCTTTAGCTTCCCCGTTATCCCGTCTATCTGCGAGTCCGGTCCGGGCCCTATGCCCACACATGTGACAGTCCCGGGCTCGATCTGAGTCAGGCCCCTGTCTTCTATCAGCGAGGCCGGCAGCCCCGCGCTCCTCGCCTTCTGGAAAAGCTCGTTCAGCTGTTCCTCCGAGTCGACCTTCAGCACAATCTTCGCCTGACCCTCTCCTTTCCACCCTTCGTACCAGCTTGGCTTCCGCTGCTGAGCGGCCTCGGCTGCCGCCAATGAAGCGTGTGCGACCTGGGCGGCCACCTTCCCCTTCCCCATCTTCAGGTCGGTCCTCACGACTATGGCCTGTTTCATGTCGGACAGTTTGCCAACGGTTAATACGAGTCCGATTAAGGGTTTCCAGCAAGTTCCAGACGTTGACGCATACATACGACGTCGTTGTTGCCGGTGGGAGCATCGCCGGGCTCGCCTTTGCTGCAGAGGTTGCGAAGAAGGGCGCCAGGGTCCTCGTGGCCGAAGAACACCCGGAAATCGGAGAGCCCGAGAAGTGCGACGGACTCGTGAGCCTAAGGGGGCTGCGGAAGTACGGGTATCCTCCTGACGAGGGAGCGGTCCAAAACAAGATCCGAACCGCAGTGATTCACTCACCGTCGGACAGACAGTTCGCGGTGAACGCGACGGCCCTGGACGTGGTGGTCCTGGACAGGAGCGCTTTCGACAAGCAGGTGGCTGCAATCGCAGAATCGAACGGTGCGGAAGTCACGACAGGGGCACGGGTCTCATCACCTGTGGAGAAGGGGGGCGGCATGGAAGTGAAGGTGGGGGACTCGATTGTGCATTCGAAGTATTTCGTCGACGCCACAGGCCCTTCTTCCAGCCCGCGCCGAGGCATCCTCCCGGCCGCAAAGTACGAGCTGGAGGGGGACTGGGTCAGGGATCGAGTCGTCGAAGTGTTCATGGATGCAGAAATGTACCCCGGCTTCTTCGCATGGGTCATCCCCTACGGGAAGCACCTTGCAAAGGTCGGAGCGGCTGGTCGAGGAATCAGCCCGTTCAAGGCCCTGGACGGCTTCCTTTCCAGTCGGCCGAGCAGGATACTGCGCAAGGTGTCTGCGCCAATCTACGTGGGCGGGCCGGCCCCCAAGTTCGTGGAGGGTAGGCAGATACTTGTCGGGGAGTCGGCAGGGCAAGTCAAGCCGACCACCGCGGGCGGGATAATGACCTCAGTCGCAGGGGCAGTCATTGCAGCCAAATGGACGTGTGAGAGCATCGTGAAAGGGAGGCCCGAGCTGCTTGCAAACTACCAGACGGAGTGGGAGGCCGCGTTTCTCAAGGAGATGAAGACGATGCTCAGACTGAGGGGAGTCCTGGAGAAGTTGTCTAACTCAGACATGGAGGCCCTGGTCACCGCCCTGGCTACGCCGAGGCTCGTCCTGAAGCTCTCCCAGAGCGACTTTGACTTCCATGCGACGGCCCTCCTCGGCTCGCTTGGGATACCAGGTCTCCTGAAAGTTGCCAAGGTCGTGGCTTCGGCCGAGGTCAGGTCCCTACTAGCCGAGAGCTAAAACACAACGAGTGGGAATCAAGGTCGAGGGCGAGAACAAGTTGATGACGCTGATTCAGAATGCGGCCAAGAGGTAAGCGTTCTCAAGAGTAGAACTATACCCCATGCGGTTCTACCCTCTGGGGCGTGAGAATGGTGAGAAGGCTGAAGGTCATCCTACCATTCGCAGTTGCCGTTGGTCTTGGGATAGTTTTCCTAATACCTGTAGCCTCTTTCGCGACGTATGAACCGAATCTTGTCTGCTATGGATACTACGGCGTTTGCGAGAAGCCCGCCTATGTATCGCTTGGTTGCGAAGTTGCGGGCGTAGGAATTACTTGGGTCGCTGGGAGTCCGTCAACCTACAACCTGACAACGGGAACATGGGGCGGATGGCACTTCCAGTCGAGTTGCCCGCCAGCATATCCCCCGTCCAAGTGATTAGGAAAGCCATGTCAGTCCAGTTAGCAGCGGGAACGATGTCGCACTAAGTTAACAGAACCCAGCTTCGCAACCTATATCTGCCGGCGCAAAAGGGCTTCCTGAGAAATGTCTCAGGGGACTGTAACGCTCCCACTTTGCAACTCGTGTAATCGGCCCATAAAGCCGGCCGAGAGGGCCGTCCACTTCAACTGCCCCAACTGCCACGAATCGGTGATCTGGCGCTCTGAGAAGTGTAGGAAGTTCTCCAGGCACTACAAGTGCGTCAACTGCGGCTTCGAAGGCCCATAGGTGAAAGTCCTTGGGTTCGTACGTCATCAGGCTGAAACTCCTTCCGGAGGACACCACCACAGATCATCAGAAGATCATCGACTCCGTCGCTGGGGTGCTCCCAAAGCCGTCTCAGATCCGCGGGCACAAGATCGAGCCGATCGCATACGGGCTGTCCGCCATAATCGTGGACGTGGTCGCTCCCGAAGAGGAGGGGGTCATCGACAAGATAGAGGAAATCGTCTCGAAGGCGCCACTCGTCGGGCAGTACGAGCTGATCGCCGTCAGCCGAATGTCGAGCAAGCTGCCCCCCACCTAGGCGAGCCGTTCGGCTGGATCCGCCGTCGGCATTCCTTTTATACCTCCGTGGAGATAGTGAA